>Ga0307412_10002497_pt1 | contig 10232 bp, 7 predicted proteins | sample DK1Cmetagenome_3_FD_203823 | JGI IMG/M metagenome (GOLD analysis project Ga0307412, IMG submission 203823) | Maize rhizosphere microbial communities from greenhouse at UC Davis, California, United States - DK15-C-1 | ecosystem: Host-associated > Plants > Roots > Rhizosphere > Soil | place: USA...
GTTGCCCGGCCTCGCACTTTGCCTTGCCGTTACCGGCGGCGCCTTCCTCCTGCAGCGGATCGAAGAGGCGGTGTTCGGACGCGTCTGGCTGGAAGCACTGGTCCTCGCCATTCTGATCGGCACCGCTGTGCGTACCGTCTGGACGCCGGACCGGCGCTGGTTCTCCGGCATCACGTTCAGCGCCAAGTTCCTCCTCGAGCTCGCGGTCGTGCTCCTCGGCGCCTCGGTAAGCGCCGCGACGATCCTTGCCGCCGGGCCGGGTCTGTTGTTCGGCATCGCCGGCGTGGTCTGCGTGGCGATCGCCAGCAGCTATCTGATCGGCCGGATGCTAGGGCTACCGACGCGCATGGCGCTGCTGGTCGCCTGCGGCAATTCGATCTGCGGCAACTCGGCGATCGCGGCGGTGGCGCCGGTGATCGGCGCCGATGGCGACGACGTCGCCGCGTCGATCGGCTTCACCGCCGTGCTGGGGGTCATCGTTGTCCTGACGCTGCCGCTGGTCGCCTTCGGCCTCCACCTGAGCGGCCTCCAGTTCGGCGCGCTTGCCGGCCTTACCGTCTATGCCGTGCCGCAGGTGATCGCCGCAGCCGCACCGGGCGGCGCCGCCGCCATCCAGATGGGCACGCTGGTCAAGCTGGTGCGCGTGCTGATGCTCGGCCCGGTCTGCCTGATCCTCTCGCTGATCGCCCCCAAGCTGCGCGAGGAAGCCGACGAACTGCCCCCGCACGTCACCACCGGCGAGCGCCCCGTTCGTGGCCGGCCGCCGCTGCATCACCTGGTGCACTGGTTCATCCTCGGCTTCCTCGGCATGGTGGGCCTGCGTTCCTTCGGCCTGATCCCGCATGCGGCGCTGGCGCCGGCGAACGAAGCCGCGACGCTGCTCACCGTCGTCTCGATGGCCGCGCTGGGCCTGGGCGTCGACGTCCGCACGGTGGCCCATGCCGGCGGCCCGGTGGCCGCCGCAGTGGTCCTCTCGCTCCTCGTGCTGGGGGCGATCGGCCTCGGCCTCATCCACCTGCTGGGACTGGCCTGAACCTGCCCGCGCTGGCGCTGGCCAGCCTCCCGTCAGAGAAGCGAACGTTTCGGCAGCCGTTTGCGCACCGCCCGGTGGGGTCAGCGAACGACCGCTGCAATCATGTCCCGCGCATAGCCGGCTGCTTCCACTTCGCGCTCCGCTTGCACGAAGCCGTAGCCGGGGACGCATTCGCCGTCGCGCTGCGTGACCCCATCCCAGTTTCGAACAACCGCCAGGCCAGCCGCGTCGCCGCCGCCGACCTGAATGCCCTGAGTGAGCGTCACATGCGCCGCAGCGAAATGGCCGGCGCCCGCACAGAGGATCGCGCGGGTCGGCGCATCGTCGCCGACGAGCGCGAGCAGGCCGGGGCTCACCAGCGCAGGATCGAGCAGCTGCAGGCTTTCCTCGGACAGCACGCCGTGCGTCATCTGCGTCGCCGCGGTGGGTGCCAGCGCATTGACTCGGATGCCGTATTTCTCGCCTTCGATGGCAAGCGTCTGCATCAGCCCGACCAGCGCCATCTTCGCGGCGCCATAATTCGCCTGGCCGAAATTGCCGTAGAGCCCCGAAGACGAGGTCGTCATGACGATCCGGCCATGCCGCTGCGCCCGCATCGGCTCCCATACCGCCTTGGAGCAGATCGCGGCGCCCATCAGGTGCACGTCGACCACCAACCGGAACTCGTCCATCGTCATCTTGGCGAAGCTCTTGTCGCGCAGGATGCCGGCATTGTTCACCAGAATGTCGACCCGGCCCCAGCGCCCGAGCGCCGCGTCCACCATCGCGGCGACGGCGTCTTCGTCGGTAACCGAGGCGACGAGGGCCATTGCCTGGCCTCCCGCCGCCTCGATCTCAGCCGCGACCCGAGCGGCATTCGGTTCCGAAACATCGTTGACGACGAGCCTGGCGCCCTGCCGCGCGAGATACAGCGCATGCTCGCGCCCCAGCCCTCCACCAGCGCCGGTGACGATCGCGACACGATCCGCAAGCTTCATGGATATCCCCTCTCCTGTTTCGGCGACACTACCGCATCGCAACTTCACTAACAAGAGAGTGAATGATCTAGGTCAACCCCGGTTGCAGATCTCCAGGAAACCGGCAGCCATGAACGACGCCATCCGTTCCTTCACCGCCATGAAATCGTCGGACTTGCACAGCCCGTGCGACAGCTTGTCGATGCGGCCAGTCCGCGCCAGGGTGAGCATCAGCGCACCGGTGACGAAGTGATAGCCCCAGAAGATGTTTTCCTGGGCGCAATCGGGCAGCGCCTGCTTGAGCAGGCCGATCAGGCGCAGCACGACCGGGTCGAAATGCTCGTCCATCAGCTCGGCACCCCATTCCGGGGTGTTGGCGACCTGGGCACCCAGCGCGGCATAGTTCTTCCACCCCTCGCCGCCCTCGATGTACAGATCGAGATCGGTATCGAGAAAGGCACGCAGCGCCCCCTCGACGCTCGGCTTCCCGCCGCACTCGCTTTCATAGCGGTCGAGCGCCTGCATCCGCCGCTCGCTGGTGACCGCGGCACGCCTGGCGAACACCGCATGGAACAGCTTGGCCTTGTCCTCGAAATAATAGTTGAGCAGCGTGTGGTGGACGCCGACCCGCTTGGCGACGTCCTTCAGCGTGACGCCGTAAAGGCCATGTTTCGAGAACATATATTCGGCCGCATCGAGGATCTGCTCCATCGTTTCGGCGCGCTGTTCCGCTTTCTTGGAGCGGCGGGGGGCTTTGACATTCTCTTGCACGCGAATGTCTCTCCAGCGTGCGCGCGCAGGCGTCAAGCCATGCCGAATTCCGCACGGAGACGGATCTTGTCGATCTTGCCGGTCGGCGCGAGCGGCATGCTGGCGAGGCGGACCACCGCATCGGGGATCCACCACGCGGCCACCCTGCCCTTGAGCGAGGCAAGCAGCACTTCGTCGCTCACCGCCTGCTCGCCGCGCATCTCCACCAGCAGGATCGGGCGCTCGCCCCATTTGGGGTCGGGACGCCCGATCACCGCCGCCAGCGAGACCTGCGGCAGCGCACCCACCACGGCTTCGATTTCAGCGGGGTTGATCCATTCACCGCCCGACTTGATCAGATCCTTCGCACGCCCGGTGATCCGCAGATTGCCGGCCGCGTCGATCCGCGCGAGGTCCCCTGTCGCGAACCAGCCATCGGCATCCAGCGCGGAATCGTCCTCGCCGAAATAGCGTTCGATCACCGCGGCACCGCGGACGCGAAGATGCCCTTCGCCGTCGCGCTGGTCCGGCAGCGCGCGCCCCTGTACATCGGTGAGCAGCAGATCGACTCCGATGGCCGGCTTGCCCGAAAGCGCCGCATCGCGTGCCGGATCGCCCGGCACGGCAACGGTGCCGGAGGGAGAAAGCTCGGTCATGCCCCAGCTGGTCTGCACCTCCACCCCCAGTCCCGCCTCGATCCGCGCCATCAGTGCGGGTGCAAGCGGCGCACCGCCGACGATGATGCGTTCGAGCGAGGGCAGATCCCCGCCGGTCGCTTCCAGATGCTCGAGCAGGCCGAGCCACACCGTGGGCACGCCCACCCCGACCGTCACCTGCTCGCCGGCGATCAGCCGCGCGAGACTCGCGCCGTCGGTCCAGCGTCCCGGTAGCACCAGCTTGCCCCCGGCTGCCGGAACCGCGAACGGCAGCCCCCAGGCATTTGCGTGGAACATCGGCACCACCGCCAGCACCGTATCCCTGCCCGAAATCGCCATCACGTCCACCTGCAGCAGCCGCAGCGTGTGCAGGAAGCTAGAACGATGCGTGTAGGTCACGCCCTTCGGTGCGCCGGTGGTGCCCGACGTGAAGCAAAGCCCCGACGGCGCCGTCTCGGGGAAGTCGCCCCAGACGATTTCGCCCCCAGGTGTCTCCAGCGCACGCGCGAGCGGGACGATCGGCAGCTCGCTCTCCGCCGATCCGCAAACTTCGCCATCGATCACCCATATGTGCTCGATCGGCGCCAGAGCCGCGATGCGGCGTGCGAGCGGCACCAGATCCGCACTGGCGACGAGCAGCCGCGCCTCCGACTGGACGAGCATCGCCGCAAGCTGCTCGGCGGTCAGGCGCGGATTGAGCGTGTGGCAAACTGCCCCCATTCCCATCACCGCGTACCAGGTCTCGACATGCGCCTGGCTGTTCCAGGCGAGCGTCGCCACCCGCGTCCCGAACGCGACCCCGTGCTCGGCGAGAAGCGCGGAGATCGATCGTGCGCGGTCGCGGAGCGCCGCATAGCCGATCCGATCGACGCCGCCCCCCGCCGCCGCCGTCACCACTTCGGCGTGCGGATGCCATTTGGCGGCGTGGTCCAGGAACTTGTCGAGCGTGAGCGCGAAATCCTGCATGCTTCCGTCGATCATCGGCACCCTGCGACTTTGGCCAGCACGGGCGAGAGCACGCCGGTATTCCAGTTCCACGGCTGGTCGCCCGCGGCACGGCGGCGGCAGACGCTCGCCTCGTGCAGCGCGAACATGCCAGGGAACAGCCTGGTCCCCGGCTGCGGCGCCTGGGCGAAGGCCATGTAATGGGATTCCTTGCCATAGGGCAGCCAATCGGATTGCCCCTTGGCGACCGGCACGCCGGTCGTCGCGAACGACGTCCAATAGCCCATCATCGCATCCGACATTCGCCGCTCGGCCAGCGTATCGGGCACCTTCGGCCACAGCGGTGGCGTCTGCCCGGCGGTACCGAACACATAGGGTATTTCGGACGCGTGAAAGGCGTGGAGCCCGTTCTCGTCGGCCGCGGGATAGCCGTGATCGAACAGGTAGAGATAGCCGCGCCGGCCGATCGCCGTCTGACCGATCGCCAGCCGCATCGACGTCCATCCATAGAGCGCGTCGCGGGTCGCCGCGAGCATGCTCTCGCCGATCGTCTCGGGCGGATAGAGCTGCAGGAACGGCTCGGCCAGGTCGCCATAGCGGCTGCGGATGATGGAGGCATAGGCCGCGGCGTTGGCGGGCGGCGGCGGCAGCAAGACGCCGAGCGAGCGGATCTCGCCGGTATTGAACCCGGCGATCAGCGGCACCGGCGCCTGCTCGCCGCGGTCCCAGGTTTCGACGAGCTGGCGCGTCAGCAGCGTGCCGTCGACCGTGCCCCAGGGGCCATAGCCCTTGGCGGCCGCCAGCGTGGTGAGCGTCTCCGCATCCATCGCGCGCAGGGCGGCCAGGTCCGATGCGCCGAGCGTCCGCTGGATCTGGCTTCCCGCCGCTTCCGCCGACGGGATGCCGAAGCGCGCCGCCTTCAGCTCGGGTGCGGTGATCATATAGGCGCTCTGCGCGATCGCCTTGTGGAACAGGCCGCGCGCCACGGGGCTGGCCATCAGGTACATCACGCTGAGGCCGCCTGCGGATTCGCCTGCGATCGTCACGTTGGCGGGATCGCCGCCGAACGCCGCGATGTTGCGCTTCACCCAGCGGAGCGCGGCGATCTGGTCGAGCAGGCCGTAATTGCCCGAAATCCCCCCGGCCGATTCCATGCTCAGTGCCGGGTGCGCCAGATAGCCGAGGATGCCCAGCCGATAGTTGATCGATACCAGCAGCACGCCGCGCGCCGCCATGCGGGCGCCGTCGTACATCGCCGCATGGCCATAGCCCGAAACCAGCGCCCCGCCATGGATCCACACCACCACCGGCAGCTTCGCGGCATTGCGGGGCGCCCAGATGTTGAGCGTCAGGCAATCCTCGTCCATCCGCTCGGGCGGATCGGTGTAGATGCCGGCCGTCTGCGGGCGCGGCTGGACGCAGGCCGCGCCGAACGCCGTCGCCTTGCGCACGCCCTGCCACGCCGGCAGATCGGCGGGCGGCCGCCAACGCATCGCACCAACCGGCGGCTGGGCATAGGGCACACCGCGAAACACACGCAGCCCGCCTTCCTGGCTCCCTTGCACCACGCCTGCTGGCGCCTCGACGATCGGTGCCTGTGCCCAGAGGGGGGAAGCGGCAAGAAGCGCGGCGGCAAGCGCCATCGGATAGGTTCGGTTCATGCGGGGCTCCGCCCAGGATGGGGATGCGTGCCGCGCAGCAGCCGTGCAAGCCACAGGAACAGCGCAATGGCGACGAGGTAGAAAGGCGTCAGCGTGAACAGCGCCGCCTGTAGATGGTGCGCCTGGCCCTGCGCCTTGAACCAGTCGCTGGCGAAGCCCACCCAGGTCGGCCCGAGGCCCAGGCCGATGAAGTTCATCACCAGCAGCAGCAGCGCGCCCGACAGCACGCGCTGGTTGGGCTGCACTTCCTCCTGCACCAGCGCGACCGACGCGCTGAGGTAGAAATAGTTGAACACCATCACCACGCCGAGCAGCAGCAGCGCCAGCGGCCACCCCGGCGCCCACAGAAAAGCGATGTAGAACGGCATGGCGATCGCGAGCGACAGCGCGGGCGCCACAGCATAGCCGGCACGCGACCTGCGCGTCATGCGATCCACCACGCGGCCCGAAAGCACCATGCCGCCGCCCATGCCGATCGCGAGCACCAGCGCGTACCACACGGCAACCTCGCCGAGCGCCATGCCCTTGTCGCGCATCAGGAACAGCACCGCGAAATTGCCGAGGCCATAGGTGACGAACTGCGTCGCGCCGCTGCCCAGCGCCGCCAGCATCAGCACCGGGTTCGTGAAGAACATGCGGAGCGTCGCCCAGAACGGGGCCTTGCCCTGTGGCAGGCCGGTGCGCGCCGGATCGGTCGCGCCGCGCTCGGGCTCGCGGAGCAGCAGCCGGACGAGCAGCGCGGTGACGATTCCCACCGCCCCGATGATGAGGAAGGGCATGCGCCAATCGAACCGCTCGGCGATCGCGGCACCGAACGCCACGCCGATCGCCGCGCCGATCGCCGGCCCAAGATTGTAGATGCCAAGCGCGCCGGCCCGGCGGCCCGGCGGATAGGTATCGGTAAGGATCGCATAGGAAGGCGGCACGCCCCCCGCCTCCCCGAAGCCAACCAGCATCCGGGCCGCGACCAATTGGCCGTAATTCCCGGCAAGACCGCACGCGACCGTCGCCCCGCTCCACACCGCGCAGGCGAGCGACAACACCGTCACCCGGTTGCTGCGGTCCGCCAGCCAGCCGACCGGGATGGCGATAAAGCAATAGAACATCGCGAAATACAGCCCGCCGATCAGCCCCAGTTGGCCGTCGGTGACCTGCAGCGCATCCTGGATCGGCTTGGCGAGGATGCCGATCAGCTGCCGGTCGAGGAAGTTCAGCACATAGACGAAGGTCAGCGCTGCCAGGACGAGACGCGGCCGGGGGGCGATGGAGCGCCCGCTCTCCACCCGTGCTACGCTGCGCTCCGAAGCGATGGCCATCTCAGATGCCATAACCGAGGCGGATGCCCACCGTGCGCGGCCGCAAGGTGCCGAAACGGCTCACCAGGAACGCCTCAGGGTGGATGTAGACGACCGAGTGATCGTCGAACACATTCTCCACATAGAGCTGCGCAGACCAAGCCCGCCGCTTCACCCCGAAGCTGATATTGGTGTTCACATATTCATCGGTTTCCCCGAACGTCGAGAGCCGCACATTGGGCAGGCCCGGCGTGTTGGGGAACGAGCTGTTGTACGAGCCGACATATTGGGCATTTACCGCGAAGCTGCCCTTCACGTCCTTGCCCAGATCCATGCCATAGGAGAGGAAGAGCGCCCCCTGCAGCCGCGGCGCCGAAAGCCGATGCCCGAGCACCGCGCCGGAAATCGCCGCCTCGGTCGCGCTCAGCTTGGTGATCTTGGCATCGTTATAGGCCGCATTCAGGCCAATGAAGACATCCTTGGCCGGAACCACGCCCATCTCCAGCTCGACGCCCTTGCTCCGCGCCGCGCCGATATTGGTGGCGAACTGCACCGAATCCGAAACCCGGTTGGCCTGCGCCTGGATGTTGCTCCAGTCGATCAGATAGGCGGCGGCGTTGATGGTCACGAGGCCGTTCAGGAACCGCGCCTTCGCGCCGACTTCGTAGCTCTTCAGATCGTCCGACGACGCGCCGGCGGGAATGGTGATGTCGTTCGGATTGACCAGGCTCGGCCGACCCGCGAACGCGTTGACGATCGGCGCGCGGAAGCCGGTGGAGAAAGTCGCATAGGTCGTCAGCGCCTCGTCGGGCTTGTAGCTGACGCTTGCCTTCCACGACGGCTTCGATCCGGTCGCCTTGACGCCGGCCACCGCCGCATAGGGTGTGAAGGTGTTGAAATTGACGGGAATGCCGAGCAGCGCATAGGTGAAGTAATTCTGCCCGAATGCGCTGGCCAGATAGCCGCCCGCTTCGGTGAACCCCTGCGCCGAGGTTCGGCCATAGCGCATGCCGCCGGTGACCCAGAACTTGTTCGAGAAGCGGTAGGTCAGTTCACCGAAGCCCGCGAGTTCCTCGTTGATCTGGTGGGTGTATTGCTTCTGGTAATATTGATCCGGCAGCCCGGTGAGCCCCCGCGCCGCAAGGAACGCGATGGACGAGCGGTAGAAGTAATCGACGTCCCGACGGCGGTGCAGATAGAAACCGCCGACCACGAACTGGAATGGACCGTCGAACGTGGACGCCAGCCTGGCCTCCTGAACGAACACCTTGTCATAACCGTTCGCATCCAGCCCGAACGCGATCGGTGCACCGGGATAGATTGCCTGTTTCGGGAAAGTGCCCGCGAGATCGAGCCAGAAGCGCTGATCGAACTTCGAATAGGTCGACGAACTGGTCAGCTTCGCGAAGTCGAACGCATATTCCAGCGTGGCGTTGAGCACCGTCTGCTTGCCGGTGAAACGGTCGGGCTGGTCCGAGATCCGCTTCTCGCGCCCCAGCGACGGGCTGGTCAGCGACGAATCCTTGGGATCGCTGTCTTCATAGGAGCCGAGCAGCCGGACCGAGAGCCGGTCGCTCGGCTTCCACAGCGCGATCACCCGCCCGCCCCAGTCGATCAGCGTGTTCGAATTGCGAACCCCGGTCCCGACATTGTCCAGATAGCCTTCCTCGTGCCGGTAGAAGCCCACCCCGCGCACCGCGAGGCGATCGTTCACCAGCGGCACGTTGAGCATCAGATTATAGCGCTGCCGCAGCGAGTTCGGCCCGGTGAGTCCCAGATCCGCCAGCGCAGAGGCATCGAAGCTGGTGAGGTTCGGGCTCTTGGTGAGGATGCGCATCGCCCCGGAGAGTGATCCCGATCCGAACAGCGTTCCCTGCGGACCGCGCAGGAACTCGACCCGCTCGACGTCGAACAGATTCGGATCGACCACCGTGGTGTTGCCGATCGTCGATACCGGAAGCTCGTCGATATAGACCGCGACCGAGCTCTGGAGATTGGCGTTATAGCCGTTGGTGGCGATCCCGCGCGCGGTGAAGTTGTTGAAGTTCTGCGTGGGCCGATTGAGCACGACACCGGGGGTCTCGCGGGCGATGCCTTCAAACCCGACGATACCCTTTTGAGTCAGCTCTTCCTGCTGGAAAGCCGTGATGCTCAGCGGCACGTCTTGGATACGTTCCTCGCGCCGCGTCGCAGTAACGACGATGTCATTGCCATGATCCTGACCGGTGGTTTGGTCGGATCGCGTCGGCGGCTCCGCCGTCTGCGCTGCGACGGGGGTCGCGCTCGCCATGGCTGCGGCGGCACAAGCCGACGCAAATGCTGTTGCCCGCATGCTCTCTCTCCCAGCGTACCGGTCGCGCATGGCGCCGGTATCGCAGGCAAATGTGCAACCATCGCTGCCCCGTGTCAACATTCACTATCTCGTGTGTGAATATTTTAACAGCAGCGAAAGGCGCTCCTATTCGGGCGCAATTGCCTCGACGATTCCTCTGCCTAACCGCGCTTCCCGAACTTCGCCTTGATCACCGCGCCCCCGACCCGAAGCTGATCAAGATAATCCGACCACCATTGGGCCATGCGAACGCGCTCCTCCCAATGCGCGCCACGATGATACGCAACGCCCCGGATGGCTGCACGAGAAGATACAGGCCGTCGCCATCCGACACCTTGAACGGGCGATCGCGAGGCTTCAGCGCACGGATTTCGACGACGGTTAGCATGGTGGGCCACGACTCCTGCGCGGCCCGTGGTCCACCGATTCGTGGCCCACTTAAGTGGGATGTTCGAAGCCGGTGGTCGTCGGCGACTGCGGTTGATGCGCTGGGGCTTTTCCCGGCGGATCCGCGACGAGCAATTGCGGCGGAACGAGCCCGAGATCATCGGCCTCGTGGCGGATCTCACCAATCCGCTCTGGGAGCAGACCGTCGTCGACCGGC
>Ga0307412_10002499_pt1 | contig 10225 bp, 5 predicted proteins | sample DK1Cmetagenome_3_FD_203823 | JGI IMG/M metagenome (GOLD analysis project Ga0307412, IMG submission 203823) | Maize rhizosphere microbial communities from greenhouse at UC Davis, California, United States - DK15-C-1 | ecosystem: Host-associated > Plants > Roots > Rhizosphere > Soil | place: USA...
CTGTTACCCTGATATATGTAATCCAGATTAAAAACCTTATCCATGAATAAACAGCAACAGCAAGTCAAGGCTGGCAAATATTGGCCTAAAATCTATTTAGAATCAGATCTGTAACAAAAATGGCTTTATGCTGTGGAATGCAAGATCAACACTTTACCGCTCCATTTTTTTGTATTATAGGGTTTCAATTCCTTATCAATTTAAAAGCTAAAATAACTACATTTGCTTAACATTAAACAAGGTCAATGAACAAATATATTTTAATTCTGATTACATTATTTCTTATAAGCTGTAATTTCAATAAAACTTATCGTAATAGAGAAGAAGATAAAAAGGAAGCAGAAAAGATTACTGAAAAATATTATGCCCTTATTAAAGAAAATAATAGACAAGAAGCTTTTAAATTAATTGGTAATAAATTTTTTGAAACAACTAATAAAAAGCAACTAAATCAGATGATTGATGATATTAATGCAGAATGTGGTGATAAAATTTCTGAGACGCAATTAACAAATTGGGAAACTTTTGTTTCTGTCGGCACTAACGCAAAATCTCAATATGTTTTATTATATAAAGTAAAAAGAAATGTACAAAATACACAAGAAAAAATTACTCTAGAAAAAGATGATGATTCTATTAAAATTGTGGGATATGATGTTCATTTAGCTAAATAAAAAAAACAGCTGCACAAAGCAGCTGCTTTTTACTTTAAAAGACCATTTTTTCGATATTCTTCGAAAAGATTATTCTCTATTATACTATCTTTTCTGAAGATATACTCTATAGAGTCTCCTCTTTTCTTTGATATAGAATCTCCTACTTTATATGGATATTCTAAAATTTTCTGAGAACCATTAGAAAACTTAACATACAGAAAATTATGTTCCTGCCTATTATTATAAATGTCAATTACTCTTGTATATCTTTCAATAGACAATAATTTTTGTTCTCTTTCAGAATTTGAATTAATTATTAGATATATAATAGTAAATAAAAAAAGGCATACAAAAAAAGCTATAAATATTATAATAGTTTTTTTGCTGGATTTGTCAATTTGCATATTAAAATTATTTTCCACGTACCCAAGTTTTAGATCCTGTCCACATTATAGGTGAGGCTCCAACGCTAGGGCCTACACTTGTACTTATAGTAGAATAACCATTTTTAACAGTTTGAGTGTTTCTACCAAAATTTGCAGAATTAAACTGATCAGTATTTTTGTAACCATCATAGGAACGAGTGAAAGTTCCACCAACAGTTGATGAAAGAGGTCCCGCCCCACTAGAAATTGCACGACCTTCCCCTTCAAAATCACTATTGACAAACTTATGCCCAGGATCCGTAGGTGTAATTAAGCCCTTTTCAAATCCAGCACTTGCACTTAATCCTAAATTTCCATTAAGGGAAAAGAACCAATCTGTTTCATTGTTACTATCCGTAACTTGTCCAAGAGAAAAACCAGCTCCACCTCCAAACGCAAAATTTGCACTAAAATTCCAAAAAGAACCTCTATTATCTAATGCATTAACTTCAATTCCATCAATATTAGTACTTCCATAAGCACTGCTATTGTCTGCTATGTTTGTTACACTTCCATTTGCATTCAACGTATGAGTAAGGTCTCCATTACCATTTTTAATTTCTCCTGTTGCTCCCACAGCACTAACATTTTCATAACCTGCGTCTTTTGCTTGAGCAACAGTTTTTACATTTGGATCGTAAGTCATAGTAGTTTGATTAGTTGTAGGATCTACCATCTTTATCCAATCCGTACCCTGTCTACCATCGGGATCAATAAACATAATAGGATTGCTAAAAGCATAATTATAAGGACTATGTCTTGTCATCTTCTCCGCTAGTGGATCGACTACACCCCATCTTCCCAGATCAGGCATATAGAACCTTGCACCATAATCATACATGCCAGATTCCTGTATTTCCTTGCCATTGTATTTATAGTTTTGATATCCCCCCAGGTTTCCTTTTAAACCTCCGATATGGTTTAACCCAAAAGCATAATAGTTATTGGTATCTGTAATTTCAACAGCTCCTTCACTGTTTTTAGCATAATTAACCCTCGCATTTCCTAAATGATCTCTGTATTGGTAAATGTAACGATTTTCTGCAAAACTGTAAAATCCTTCTGAGGTGGCTACAAAATCAAGTGTCCATTGCGCAGGAAGAGTCCCAGGAAGAGTTGGATCTAAAATAACAGGATCTTTAAAGGCTTGTTGTTCGTATGCCACACTTGTCCTGCACCAATGACATTGGATAATTTCTGAAAACTGATATTGGAAACCATCCAGATAATCAGTCATATTTGTTGTGATGGTGGGATTCCCTTTATTTCCACCACTGCTGTATGTCTTACGGACCTTCACACCGTCTGCACGGTATAAATAATTTAAACCAAAACTTACAGTATTACCAAAAGGACTTGTTTGAGTAATTTGAAAATCATAAGGTAAACTTAAGTGATTGTAAGCTATGCTTTGAATACCTTTATCTTTCATATTGATCATACTTCCATTGAGGTCATAATCAATTATATTATTTCCGCCTTCATATCCCGTACTGTTTAACTGATTTTCTATAACCTGTGTCAGTCTGTTCCCTTGATATATATAATCCAAGTTATCTACCATTGTAGAGGTTAAATTAGATATTGGAAGGGCTCTTCGCCTAAGATTGCTTATATTGCCGTTAAGATCATAGGTAAGATATTCGTCAAAGTTACTATTATGAGGGGCTATCGCCCCTGGTTCTGCATAGAAAGCATTTTTTAATCTGTTCAGATTATCATACTCATAGTTATATCTTTTTAACACGTCTTCTGAAGCATTATTCCAATCTATCTCTGCAATATTGCCGTTGAATCTGCCAGGAGCCACAGTAGAATAAACAGGATTGATATACTTCATTTCATAACCGAATAATTTTCCATTAAGATTGGCAGGATCATTAATTTTAGTCATCCAACCTCTGATATTGTAAGCATAATCAACACTTTGCAAAGGACTGGAATGAGTTATTCCACCAACTTTTTTGTTGGTAAGCTGGGAAATCTCATTATAAGTATTCTGGACCAGATATTCAACAGGATTTGTATCCACCTGATGAGTATGTGCTAATAACCTATTCTGATGATCATAAGTGAAATTTTCAGTAATGATCTTGTCTGTATCACCATTTAATCTCTTATGCCTAGTAATAGCCTGCTGAACCGTACCTGCAAAATCCAGTTTGGAATCAACCTTTGTTCTTCCTCCCAAATGATTAACAGAGTACTTTCCAATAACCCGTCCTTTTTTATCATAATAAGTATAATCTTTCGTCCAGTTATCATCTTCAATATTCTTTACCAGACTCATGACAGGAAGGCTTTTGGTGCTTAATCCTTCTGCATCTGGAGTGTCCGTTAAAACAGTTTGTCCTAAAATATCCGTTGGGAAAGGAGGATTGAAACTGTACTGTTGTGGATAGCTGTCATAATAATTAACGGTAAGGGCTGTATCAAAATAAGGAAAGGAATCATTTGAATAATAAATCTCCATTCCATTTTTAGTAAAGGCAGTAGTAGTTTTGTATTCTGTAAGAATAATATTATTACCTATTACTGTCTGCATGTCATTTCTATCAGTCCCTGAAACACGACCTGTCATAATCACCCGTCCAAATTGATCATATTTGGTGAAAAGCCATTTCCCTGAAGGATGCATCACTGCATCCTGCGTGAATATTAATCTATCGGCTTTATCATACACCATATATTCCCAGCCTTTGCCTGGAAGCTTCTTTTCTACCAAACGCCCTCTGCCGTCATATTTGTATTGATAGCACAATTCATCATGCTTAGTGGTATTAGTCACAATATCTCCTCTGATACTTGCCAGCGGTGGAATAACATAAGCTAATTGGTTATACTCGTTATAAACATAATAAGTACTGCTTCCATCTTCTTTTTTTACCATGATCAGCTGACCCTGACCGTTTTTGAATTCAATGGTTTTGTTTCCGTCTTCATCGGTTACCGTATTTTTATACAATTGTCCATCGGTATACAGCCAGTTTTCTCCCAAAACAGATTTTGTAGCCCCATTTTCCCATGTTGTAACAGTAGTAAACTTTCTCACATTATCCGCTACCGTATTGGCATCATACTGAAATTGTACGGGTTTATTGTCCCAGGCATTTCCAACCTGTTTCTGTCCTAGAACACGATCCAAAGGTGAGTTTTCCAATATTTTTTCTGAATATATTTTTTCTGAACCATATGGTGTAGTAGTAATACTGGATAACGGATCTGTAACAATTGCCCCATTCAAAGTGCTTGACTGAGGAACGGGTAAATAATCCTTTACCTGCCTTCCAAATCCGTCATAAACAATGGGGGTAACCACATCTTTTCCTAAAGGTGATGCCTTGATATTAACAACTTGTTTAGGTCTTCCTAAACCATCAAAATACTGAACGGTTTCTGAGGTTTTAGTAGGAGTAGTTCCGTTGTAATCTAAATATGTTTTTGAGTAAACGTAGTTTTCCGTAGGGCTTAACTGCGCATGAGCCACACTCGTGACCAATAAAACGCTAAATGAAATTAATATTTTTTTCATCAGTTATTAATTTTTATAGTTGTATTTGAATTCTTTCAACAATTTACCCGTCTGGCTGTTTTCTCTGATTTCTTTGAGTCTATTTGCTGTATCATACAGATAAACCTCACGGATTCCCGATGGTGGGGTAATGCTTCTTACTCCAACTAATGGATCATAAGTATAGGTTGTAACCTGAGCATTGAGCAATGCAGGCGATTTTCTAAAATCATCCAAAACTGATAATAAGGCGGTTTCATCATTGTTTGGAACAGTAGATGCATCTGTATTGGAGGCATTGACAATAGCGGATACTAAACTCTGAACCTGAGCGTAGGTTGCGCCTTCTATCTTAGCGATTGGTTGGGTTTGATTGTAGCCCCAAATAATTGCTACAGGAATTCCATCTTTGGTTGTATACTGTTGTAAATTACCTTTTAAATCGTAGTTATCATAAGTGACTTCTGTGAACGGTATATTTGAATTCTGAAAATCGTAAGATAGAACTGCACTTGGAAATAAATTTACAGGATCGTTGTATTTTGTTTCGTTTTTAGAAATAGTTTTCGAATTCTTTTTGACCTCTGTTTCCAATGGAATTCCAAGCATATTGGCATTGATCAACTTTTGATTAACTTTTTCCTTAGCATACTTATATTCAGAAATATAATTATCTCCTCCTTGAATATTCTGAGTAACAGATAGAGGATAGTCCTCAGTATTATATATTGTATTTGTTGTTGTAAGTATAGAACTTTGAACACCATTTTTATAAAAGTATGATTTTTCCTGTTTCTGATTAGGGAGTGTTATTCCGAATTTTTCAAAACTTTTGTAGGGGGTTGTTAATGTTACACTTAGATGCAATTGGTTGACAAGTGATTGATAGCTGCCAAAACTATAATATTCAGCAACCATATTCTTTTCAAAATTATCAAAAAGTTTTATCCCATCATTTTTCTCAAATTCTGTTGTCGTATATTCTGTACTGGTTTCAGATATAAGTTGATTGCTTGAATTATAAACCTTTTCGGATATTTGCTGTCCCCTTAAATAATCAAGATTTGGAATAGGTATAACAGGTGGCGCTGTAGAAAGAATTCCAGTATTTGGATAATCCAAAGGTGACCTAAAAGTGTGTACTGTTTTTCCTTTGCTAATATCATCTTTATCCCGTTGTTCCACCGTTACATATTTGTATCCTACATCAGATCCTTGTGTTTTCTGAACAGGAAGAATATTATAATCAGTAGTTACCTTAAGACTTGTACTATAAGTTATTGTTGGCATAGTATGTTTATCTCTATAAGAATAAGCATCGTCAAAACTTGTAATAGGTTCAGGAAAAACAAGAGAACCACTACTTTTTTGTAGATTATTAATATCCCTATAATCATAAAAGAATGCTTTGGCAGGGACTGTTGAACTAGAAGTATCAAAGTATTTAATACTGTTGATTCTAAGTCCCCCGCCTTTCTTCGTTAAAAAACTATTGAAAACTTTTTCTTTTGTATAAGCTGTAAGATAATAGGAAATTGGCATTTGGGTTATTCCCTTACTTCCAGTCAACGAAACATAATAAGCCCCAGGCTCCAGCATATCAGTATAGTAATCAAACTCTGTAAGAGGCTCTCCATTAGGTCCCAAATTTTGATTCGGACATTGGGCACCACTATTGCTTATACAAGACTGCCAAGGCCATCCAAAAGTAGCTATCGGAGATGAGTACGTATTATCTGCATTTTTTTTATATATCTTAAATTCCCAATTAGAATAGATCAAGTTCATAAGATCAAGATGTAATCTAACTTTTTGTGCGGATTGCAACGTAAAAAATTCATTTTTTATATTTGCATTAAATGCGGTTAGATCAAATGAGTCAAAAGTATGGTCAGTATCTATCCATTCTCCTGTTACAGGCTCTGTACCTTCAGTATAACTGTAAATATTCTCACCAAAATCAAAAACAGCTTTTCCCTTGGTAGGATAAGTTAATGATTTTAAAACATCTGTTCTGTAAGTTTCACCATCACCTTTATAATATCCCCATTTGTCTTTTTTAAGAATTCCAGATGTTGTATAATAATCAAGATTGTATTCCTGATTTTGAGAATTAGAAGCCACTTTCGTAACCTTTGTCAACATCATTTTCTGCATATTTTTCACAGTTCCATTCTCAGGTTGAAATTCATTGTTTGAATAGCCATAATCCAGAACATACTTATCAATATATTGTTGAGTACTTTGTCCAAGGTAATTAGATTGGACAGATTTTAGCTTGTAAAGTTCTGAAGGTTCGGTATAATTAGAGTCTTGTCTTCCTTTTTCATAGTTTAAATAAATTATTCCCTTATCCCTTACATTAATACTTGTTAATAATTTTGTATTTGTTTCATTATAAACATATTGGGTTTCAAAAGCTCCAGGCATGCTACCATCAGGAGCCAAACCACCAGGATTACTATTATAATATTGAGGGTTGATTGCCAGTCTTTTTATTGTAGTAGGAGTTTCTTCAAACTTTACCTGTGAGGTAAGGTCATAATTAAAAGTTGCAAGAAGAATATTATTTTGATCTTCTATTTTTGTCAGATTGAATGCAGCCCAATAATTCGATATGTCCTGACTAGGGTTGGGATTCCCGATACCACTTATAATACCAACTTTGATGTTATTAATGGATTTTTGAGACTTTTCCATACCTTCGAATGAATATCTGATTCCCTTGTCATCAACTATAGTAAAACTGCTAATTTCACTCGGTGCAACACTATTAATAATAATCTGCAAATTATTTTTATCTAATTTCTCAGGTTTATAATTTCCATTATCATCTTTTATAATGTAGAATCTTCCAGATTGCCCTATAAAGTTGTATTGATACAAATCATATTCTGTATCATATCTTCCCATAGCTGCTTCAAAACCATAATCATTCAGATCAATCATCTGGTTCTTCATCAATTTAGATGTCGGATTGTAAGTTTCATTATAAATACCATACTTCGCTTTTGGTGGCGAGGAAAATGCGATGGTCCTGTTTTTCTCATCAGGATTTCCCCCTCTTACCGTTCTGGAAATTGTTCCCCCAGCGATAAGATTCCAGCCCAACCCAGTTTCACCCGCTTTGTCATCTGGCTTTGCACTTAATGGATGGTATTTTAATTCAATTCCCACTGCAACTTTAGGATTATTGGTAGGAATACTTATTAATGGAATGTTGATATTAGGAATTCCAGTATAGTAACTTACGGGGACTTCTTCAAATTTCATTAAATTATTAGAAGTTGGAGCAGATGCAAACATTTGATTAATATCCCCTACATAACTTTTAGGTTCACTTATGCTTGATTGTGCGAAGACTAGATTATTTGAAGCCAATAATAAAATTACAGCTATTGTATTTTTCTTCATGAAGATTAGTTTATTTTTTAATCAATTTAGCGTTAGCCGTTTTATTGGTATCCGTTTTTATGGTAATCAGGTATGCGCCCTGAATTAAAGGCTGCGTATTAATCTTGGTTACTTTATTCTTTGTTTTCAAGCTTTGTAATTGTCTTCCTGACATATCATACAATAAAATATCAGCTTCCTTGAAATCAAAACCTATTTCAACATAACAATAATCTGATACAGGATTCGGGTAAATCTTAATATCCTGTTTTTCGATCAATTGGTTAATCTGTTTATCTCCCAGCTTTACAATCTTCCAGTTCTCTTTGCCTAATTCCTCGGCACTCGTACCTGCAAGCAAAATCGAGCCGTCCCTGTTTAGTTTGATGTCTGATAACCTTTCCTCACGTTTACTTGACTCACCTTTTACGTGCTTTCTCCATTGTTCATTTCCATTCTGGTCTACATAAAGCATCCAAAACGTTTCATCATCTGATTCAATTCTTCCCTCAGCCTGCGTGTAACCTCCTAACAGAATTCCTGATTTATTATCTGAGCTGTGCAAAACACTCATTCCCATCAGCACATCTCTGTTACCAAAGTTGTAAGACTTCTGCCATATTTCTTCTCCTCTTTCGTTTAAAGAAATTAACCATAAGTCTGTACCTTCTTCAATTCCAACTGTTTTATTTCCAGAACGTTCAGATCTTGATTCTCCACCAATTAAATATCCAGTTGATGTTAAAGCTAAAGTTCTCAGATGATCGTCACCCTTTCCTCCATAGTTCTTTTCCCATTCTACCTTTCCATCTTTACTAAGCTTAATAATCCAGTAATCTCCTTCACCAAAGTTTTCTGTATTCTTTGATCCTGCTGAATTGCTTCTGGAGTAAACTCCCAGTAAAGCTCCGCCGTCTTTGGTAGGAATCATTTTTTCTACTTCATCCAATCCTTTTCCGCCTATTATAATTTGAGAGGCTATGCCTCCGTTTTTATCCAGTTTTACAATCAAAACATCTTTCGATCCGTAACCTTTTGCCGAATTCTGGACATTACCTGCCACAAAGAATCCGAAATCTGTTGTTTGAATCACAGCCCTGGCTTCTTCATCGGATGCTCCTCCAATGGTTTTCTGCCACAGTTCATCTCCGAATTCATTGAGTCTAATCAACCAAATATCAGAACCTCCTTTGGATTCTTCTTTCTTGTCCTGATTCTTGTTCGAATATGAGGTTCCTGAGATCAAAAATCCACCATCTTGTGTTGATACGGTTGCAGATAAAAAGTCATGATTATTTCCATCAAAAAATTTCTCCCAGACTTCTTCTCCTTGCTGATTTAATTTGACTAAGTGAAAATCGTAACCGTTGTTTTGCTTGTTTGCACCTTTGGAAGCCTGAATACTGCTTCCTGTAATTAAATACTGCTGATCAATGGTTGTGGTAACCTGGCTTAGAAAATCCTGCGTAGAAGATTTAATGTCTTTCTGCCAGAGAACTTCCTGGGCACTTAGACCCAAGAATGTGCATAAGAAAAATGCACCTGTGTAGAATTTCTTCATTCCCGTGTTTATTTTGAGTTGTTATTATTAATTTTTAAATCGCTGCAAAAGTACCTCTTTTACATCACGTTAGAAAGATTTATTACAGAGATTTAATATGAATATTATCAGATTCCTTCTAAATTCTGCGTCAAAGGTATTCCCTAAAAGCGACAGAACTCGTCGTGTTATAATTGTTGATCTTAAACTTTTCCTGAAAAATCCCTTTTGGATTGATTTAGATAGGTTTGAGAGTAGTTTGAGTAGTATAATATGTGATATAAATATTAGTAAATATAGGTACTATGTAGCAGATTCTTTGTTAACCTATCTATTCATCGGTGTTTACAGGGATTAAGCATAAACCTCAACCACAAGGTCAGGGCTTTAGTTTTTGCATTATAATTTTACCAAATCAAACCAAGTTCCGTTACTTTTCCACTGTATCTGGGTTGCTGAAACCTTTTTAAATTCATAATGCTGTAATACTCCTGAATTGTTAAACTTCATGTCAAAAATATACAATGCCGAAGTATTAGAGGTTTCATCAACACTTCCACCATAAGGATGTGCTTTGATTAATCCTGTCTGCTAATCTCAGTCCCTGATGCCAATGAAATAAAATCCGAATCCGTGAACTTAAACAGCTTATTGGTGATTGTTCCATTGGTAACTGCCCAACTGCCTTGAATCCATGTTG
>Ga0307412_10002500_pt1 | contig 10224 bp, 9 predicted proteins | sample DK1Cmetagenome_3_FD_203823 | JGI IMG/M metagenome (GOLD analysis project Ga0307412, IMG submission 203823) | Maize rhizosphere microbial communities from greenhouse at UC Davis, California, United States - DK15-C-1 | ecosystem: Host-associated > Plants > Roots > Rhizosphere > Soil | place: USA...
CCACCGATCCGGACCGTGTGCCCGGCCTTGCGAATCCGCCGTTCGCCGGCACCGCCCACATGGGCAAGATGACCGGCGAAGCACGCGCGAAGGCCGCTGCGGAAGGCGCCCGCACCGTGCCACCGCGCGAGCACGGCGGCAATTGCGACATCAAGGATTTGTCGCGCGGCTCGAAGGTTTTCTTTCCCGTGTACGTCGATGGCGCGGGCCTGAGCGTGGGCGACCTGCACTTCAGCCAGGGCGACGGCGAAATCACCTTCTGCGGTGCCATCGAAATGGCGGGCTGGGTGCACATGAAGGTGACGCTCATCAAGGGCGGCATGGCCAAGTACGGCATCAAGAACCCGATCTTCAAGCCCAGCCCGATCACGCCGCAGTACAACGACTACCTGATCTTCGAAGGCATCTCGGTCGACGAGAGCGGCAAGCAGCATTACCTCGACGTGAACGTGGCCTATCGCCAGGCGTGCCTGAACGCCATCGAGTACCTGAAGAAGTTCGGCTACTCGGGCGCGCAGGCTTATTCGATTCTCGGTACGGCACCGGTGCAAGGCCACATCAGCGGTGTGGTCGATGTGCCGAACTCGTGCGCCACGCTGTGGCTGCCCACGGGCATCTTCGACTTCGACATCAACCCGAACGCCTCGGGTCCGGTGAAGATGATCGACGGCAGCATCGACATGCCGCTCTCGCACGACCTGCGCTGAAGAGAAACCAGCCATGCCGACCTACGACTACGCCTGCGGGCAATGCGGCGGCTTCGATGCGCTGCGGCCTTCGGGCCAGCGCGACGAACCGGCTGCGTGCCCCGACTGCGGATGTGCTTCGCCGCGTGTACTTTCGGCCGCACCGCGGCTCGCGTTGATGGCTTCGGGCACGCGCAGTGCGATGGAGACCAACGAGCGCGCGCGGCACGAGCCGGGGAGTTCCCGCGACTACGCGCGCTTCAAGCATCCGGCGGGCTGCGGCTGCTGCTCGGCATCGTCCCGCCGCAGCGCGACGGTGACCGCGCCGAGCGGTGCGAAGTCGGCGCCGTCGAAGCGGCCCTGGATGATTTCGCATTGATGCTGCACGCAAGGGCGCGGCCGTGTAGCAAGCCGGAGCAATTGACGATTGTTTCAATCTTGTGAACGCCGCGATTCTTTTTGCCGCGGTTTTTTGAAGGGCTTCAGGATCAAACTTCTCCTCACCAACCAACCGATTGAAGGAGATTGAAATGAATGCCTCGAAGATCCTCGCTGCTGCTGCTCTCTCGCTCCTGGCTGCCGCCGGTGCGCAAGCAGAAACCTATGACGGTGTGCACACCGTGAACTCGTCGGTGTCGCGTGCTGAAGTCGCTCCGCAAGCCATTGCCGCCGCACGCGCCGGCAACGAATACGGCGAAGGTGCCACCGCCGGTGCGCAACCCTTCACCTCGACCGCGAACCGCGCGACCATCCAGGCCGAAGCCGTTGCCAAGGCCCACGATCCGTTCGCGAGCCTCGACCGCCGCGCGTTCTACCGCGACGAAGTGCCTGCTGCCTACAAGAAGCCCAGCGTGTCGTTCACGCGCCAAGCCGGCCTCTGATCCGATCGCTCAGATCGGCATCATGAAGAACGGACCCTCGGGTCCGTTTTTTCGTTTCCGCGGCGGCCTCGTCGTCCGGTCCTGAATGCCTCGAGCGTCCAGGTGGCGATCAACTCGTCGCTGTGGACGTGCTGCGCATTGCGCGCCGCACGAAACCGCCATCGAGGGCGGGTAAGCTCGCGGCCCATGAAGCGCAACAGCCCCCCCAGATCCGCCGGTTCCAAGGTCATCAAGGCCGCCGGTACGCCGCCGCCCGAGTTGCCGGACGGCCAGGTCTCGGCGGTATTGGCACGCATCGAGACGCTGTGGTCCTCGCTCGGCCCCGTGGGCCAGCGCATTGCCGACTTCATCGTGAAGAACCCGCGCGAGGTGGTCCACATGTCGGTGAGCGAGGTGGCAGAGCGCACCGGCTCCAGCGAAGGCAGCATCGTGGGCCTGTGCAAGAACCTCGGCGCCACCGGCTTCCAGCAGATCAAGATCGCGCTCGCACAGGAGATCGTGCAGCCGGTGCAGTTCATCCATGAAGACCTCGATCCGCAGGACAAGGCCGACGCGGTGATCCGCAAGATCTTCCAGAGCAATGTGCAGACGCTGCGCGACACGCAGGCCACGCTCGACGCGAAGGCGCTGGAGCGCGCGGTCAAGCTGTTTCGCGCGGCAGAGCGCATCGAGATCTACGGCATCGGAAGCTCCGCCACCATCGCCGAAGACGCCCACTACCGCATGCTGCGCATTGGCCTGAATGCCAAGGTGGTGGTCGATTCGCACGTGCAGGCCATCAGCGCTTCGCTCACCGATCCGAAGGTGGCGGTGCTCACCATTTCGCACTCGGGCAGCACGCACGAGACGGTCACGGCCACGCGGCTGGCCAAGGAGGCGGGCGCCTCGACGGTGTGCATCACCAACTTCGGCAAGTCGCCGCTCCAGGCCTTTGCCGACGTGGTGCTGTTCACCATGGCGCGCGAAACCAGCTTTCGCACCGAGGCGATGACCAGCCGGCTCGCGCAGCTGGCGATCATCGATGTGCTGATCGCCTGCCTCGCGCTGTCGGACTACGACACCTCGGTGCGCACGTTGCGCCAGACCTTCGACGTGCTTTCGCTCAAGAGGTACTGAGGCGCGTCTTCCTGCGCAGGTGGCGAAGGCCTGAACAGCCCGGCCACGGTGGGCGCGACCGCCCCCGGTGCTTGCCCGACCAGCAGGCAGCCGATGCCCAGCCGCGCGGCGCCTTCCGCATCGGTGAGCGGGTTGTCGCCGATGACCACGGTGCTTGCGGGCTCTGCGCCCAGGCGGCGCAGGCCTTCCTCGAACAGCAGCGGCGCGGGCTTGCCGATCACGCGCCACGGCTGCACGCCGCTCGCGGCGATCACCGCTGCCAGCAGCGAGCCGGTCTCGGGCACGACGCGGCCTTGCGGACCGGGGTGCGTGGCGTCGGCATTGGTCACCATCAGCCTGGCGCCGCGCAGCAGTTCGTTCGCGGCAGCGGCCAGGCGTGCATGGCTGAAGTGCATGTCCAGCGCGAGCAGCACGAAGTCGGCATTCGCCTGAACGAGGTCGCAGCCCTCGGCACGCGCGAAGCGCTGCAAGGCGATGCTGCCGATCAGCAGCACGCGCGCGCCCGGGTGCTGCTGCGCCAGCTGCCGCACCGCCAGCTCGCCGGCCAGCACGATGCGCCCCGGCGGCACGCGCAGGCCCAGCCGGCGCAGGCGCTGCGCAAGGCCCCGGGCCGTGTGCGTGGAGTTGTTCGAAACGATGGCGTAGCGGTCGTGAAAGTGCGCGAGCAGCTCGGCCGCGCCGTCGATCGCTTCCTGCTGGCGCACCAGCGTGCCGTCAAGGTCGACGAGCAGGTGGCGGGCCTGGGTGAGCCATTCGCCTTTCGCTCCTGCCATTGCTGTCTTGAAATTCGTGCTCATGGATCTCCGGTGTCGGCCGACCGGTATCTCGGCCATGGCGGCGGATTCTATTGAATATTGCTCAGTGGATTTGAGATTTTAAATTGAGCTAATTTCATTTTCTTGTCATCTTTGGTTTCTAAGCTCACCGGCATCCGAGCGATGAACCCGCTCGCTACCCCGATCCGAAACCAAGGAACCGATCATGAAAAAGCTCCTCGCCGTCGCGGCCGCAGTCTTCTCGCTGTCCGCTGCGCTTTCCCTGCCGGCGCATGCGCAATCCGTGGCCGACGGCTCGCGCGAGCATCCGCTGCGCGTGCTGCTGATTCCCGCCGATGGCGGCACCGAGTCGGGCACCAAGGCCGACTACGCGCCCGTCTTCAACGCCATCACCCGCACCACGGGCCTGAACTTCGACCTGAAGGTCGGCCAGTCGTACGGCGCCGTGGTCGAGGGCATGTGCAACCAGCTCGCCGACATCGCCTTCTTCGGCCCCGTGTCCTATGTGCAGGCCCACAAGCGCGGCTGCGCGCAACTGCTGGCGGTCGGCGTGGAGAAGGGCGCCTCGGTGTACTACGCCGGCATGTTTGCCAAGGCCAACGCGCCCATCGCCGCCATCAAGGACGTGAAGGGCAAGCGCGTGGCCTTCGGTGATGTGAACTCGGCATCGAGCTTCACCTTCCAGGTCGCGATGCTGATGGACGCGGGCATGGACCCCGCCAAGGACCTCTCGGCCATCCGCATGACCGGCAGCCACGCAAGCAGCCTGGCCGCGCTGGTGCAGGACCAGGTCGATGTGGCCTCGCTTTCGTTCGACTCGTACGAGAAGGCCGTGAAGCAGGGCGCGGTCGATCCGAAGACGGTGAAGGTCATCGCGAAGAGCATCGCCATTCCGTACCCGCCGCTCGCGCTCAACTCGAAGCTGCCCGAGCCGCTCAAGACCAAGCTGAAGGATGCCTTCCAGACGGTCAACAAGGCCCCCGGCATCACGCCCGACATGATCCGTGGCTACGGCGGCGGCAAGATCGATGGCTACGACACCAGGTTCTCGGAAGACGAGTTCAACGTCGCCGCCGAGAAGCTCGGCCTCCTGACCGACGAACTCAAGGGCCGCATCCTCGCCAAGGCCGCGGAGCGTTGAGCACGGCCATGCTGAACTTCGATTCGGTCGCCATGCGCTATGCCGACGGCACGCGCGCGCTCGACGGCGTCTCGCTGCAGGTGCCGGCCGGCCAGTTCTGCGTGGTGCTGGGCTCCTCGGGCGCGGGCAAGTCGACGCTGCTGCGCATGGCCAACGGACTGGTCAAGCCCACGCAGGGCGCGGTGCAGGTCGAAGGCGTACCGATCGTGGCCGCGGCGCTGGCCCGCATCCGGCCGCGCATCGGCATGATCCACCAGCAGTTCAACCTCGTGCTGCGCTCCACCGTCGCCGAGAACGTGCTGGCCGGCGCGCTGCCCGCGATGCCGACATGGCGCGCGCTGCTGGGCCTGTTCACCGACGCGCAGCGCGCCAAGGCCTGTGCGCTGATCGAATCGGTCGGCCTGCAGGAGCAGCACCTGCTGCGCCGCGTGAGCGAACTCTCGGGCGGCCAGCAGCAGCGCGTGGGCATCGCCCGCGCCTTCATGCTCGATCCGCCGCTGGTGCTCGCCGACGAGCCGGTGGCGAGCCTCGATCCGCAGACCAGCCACGACGTGCTTTCGCTCCTGCGGCGCGAGGCGCGCGAGCGCGGCACCACGGTGCTGTGCAGCCTGCACCAGATCGAGCTGGCCTGCGAATTCGCCGACCGCATCGTGGCGCTGCGCCACGGCGCGGTGGTATTCGACGGCGCGCCCGAAGCTTTCGATCCCAAGGTCTTCGATGCGATCTACGGCCGGCCCGCGACTGCTTCGCAACCGCAAGGTCCACTGACCGAACCCGAGGCCGTGCTGCCATTGCACACCGGCCACGCGGGACTGCTGGAAATGGCGCAATGACAAGACCCGCATCCGCCTGGGAACTGCCGCGCCCCTTCGGCACCCGCAGCCTCGTCGTGCTGTTCCTCGTGCTCGTCGCCGGCTTCTTCGCCGGCCAGCGCGTGGAGATGGGCCGCATGCTCTCGCTCACTGGCGAAGGCGTGCTCGCCGCCGTGGGCCTGCGCGACCAGTCGCAGGTGCTCTCGGGCCTCGGCACCATCGCGCGCTCGCTCTTTCCGCCGCAGGTTTCGGAGCGCACCGAGGTTGCGCGCATCGAGGGCTTCGACCGCAACCAGTTGCCCTGGTTCTCGCATGTCGAGACCGAGGAATCGCGCCAACCCAAGCTCAATCCGCAGACGCTGCAGATGGAAGAGGTGATCGACCGGCGCGAGGTGCTCGTCGAGCCCTTCGGCTATCTCTGGCATGTGGCGGTGAAGATGCTCGAGACCTTCGAGATCGCCATCTGGGCCACGCTGCTGGCCATCGTGCTGAGCGCGCCGCTGGCCTGGTGCAGCGCAAAGAACTACACGCCGAACCGCACCGTCTACACGTTGGCGCGCAGCGTGGTGGGCATGTTCCGCGCAGTGCCCGAACTGGTGAGCGCGCTCTTCCTGGTGCTGGCCTACGGCTTCGGCCCCATCGCCGGCGTGCTGGCCCTCGCGCTGCACTCGGCGGGCTTTCTCGGCAAGTTCTACGCGGAAGACATCGAGACCGCCGACGACAAGCCGCAAGAGGCACTGCGCGCCATCGGCGCGAACAAGCTGAAGGTGATGCGCTTCGCGGTGCTGCCGCAGGTGATGCCGCAGTTCATTGCCTACACGCTCTACGTGCTGGACCGCAACGTGCGCATGGCCACCGTGGTGGGCCTGGTGGGCGCGGGCGGCATCGGGCAGGAACTGAAGGGCCGCTACGACATGTACAACTATGCGCACGTCGGAACGATCCTGATCGCGATCTTCCTGACGGTGCTCGTGCTCGACAGGGTCGCAGCCCGCCTGCGCAGCCGCTATGCCTGAGCGCTAGCCCCACCCATCCCCGACTTTCTTCCGACTCCGGTGCGAGCCCTTCACGGGCCCGCAGGGGAGCGGCTTTGCCTCCGATTTCGCTTTTTTGCTTTCTCCCTCACGCCCAACCGACTCCAAAGGACACCTCATGAAATCAGCTTCTTCCCGGTACGGCCTCGCTGCGGCGGGCCTCGTCTTGTGCCTTGGCCTCGCCGCCTGTGGTGGTGGCGGCGGCGGCAGTGGCAGTGGCGGCTTGCCCATCCTTCCGCCGGGCCAGACGCCGCCTGCCGGCAGCGGCCCGCAGCAGCCGGGCGGCGACCAACCCCAGCAGCCCGCCTTGAAGTGCGCGCCCTGACAGCGTCCATCGAGAACCGATCAGCCCCCTAATTCCCCGCGTTGAAAGACAACCCATGAACACCCCCAACCGTCGCGATTTCTTCCGCAAGTCGGCGGGCGCCATCGGCGCCGCCTCGGCCCTGACGATGCTGCCGCCCGTGATCCGCAAGGCGCTCGCCGTCGAGGCCGCCGTCGACACCGGCACCATCAAGGACATCAAGCACATCGTGATCCTGATGCAGGAGAACCGCAGCTTCGACCACTACTTCGGCACCCTGCGCGGCGTGCGCGGCTTCGGCGACCGCTTCCCGATTCCGCTGGCCAACGGCAAGCCGGTGTACTTCCAGCCCAACTCCGTTGTCGGCGGCCCTGACATCCAGCCCTTCCGCCGTGACTCCACGATCGCCAATGCGCTGATCGGCTCGGGCACGCCGCACAACTTCCCCGACATGCAGGGCGCATGGAACCAGGGAAAGATGGACCGCTGGATCCAGTTCAAGAACCAGGCGACGATGGGCTATTACCTCCGCGAAGACATTCCGTTCCAGTTCGCGCTGGCCGATGCCTTCACGATCTGCGACGGCTATCACTGCTCCATCCTCACCGGCACCGATCCGAACCGAATCGTGTTCTGGTCGGGCTCCAACTTCAATCCGGAACTGCGCAAGAAGGGCATCAACAGCACGGACACCGATTCCGAACCGGTGAACTCGCGCTGCTGGCCCAGCCCCTCCAACTGGGTTGCGGGACGGGCACAGAAGACCGACGGCACGGGCCAGACCGATGCGACGGGTGCCTACAACTACAAGTACGTCAACAACTCCTTCAAGTGGGACACGCTGCCCGACGTGCTGCAGAAGGCCGGCATCACCTGGCACATCTACCAGAACATGAACAACAACTGGACGGGCGCCATGAACGGCTGCCTGGCCTTCGAGAGCTTCCGCACCGCGCAGCCGGGCTCGCCGATCTATGAGCACGGCCTCACGGGCGGACCCGCGACGGCGGACGGCGCCACGAACTTCCTCGCCCAGCTCAAGCAGGACGTGATGAACGACACCCTGCCGCAGGTCTCGTGGGTGCTGCCCACGCAGGCGCTGGCCGAGCATCCGGGCAGCAGCGAAGGCGTGGCCGGCGCGGCCGACTTCATCTCCGACGTGCTGACCGCGCTGACCTCGAACCTCGCGGTCTGGAGCAAGACGGCACTGTTCGTCACCTTCGACGAGAACGACGGCTTCTTCGACCACCTGGCGATGCCCGCGGTGCCCTCGTACGACGCCAACGGCGAACTGATGGGCAAGTCCACCGTGCCGCTGGACGGCGAATACTTCGACGCCTCGGTGGGCAGCTACCTGAACGCGGCCGACACCACCAGCGGCAAGACGCGCCCCTGGGGCCTGAGCTCGCGCGTGCCGATGTACGTGGTGTCGCCGTGGAGCAAGGGCGGCTGGGTCAATTCGCAGGTGTTCGACCACACCTCGATGGGCCGCTTCCTGGAGCAGCGCTTCGGCATCACGATCGACGCGATCAGCCCATGGCATCGTGCGGTCTGCGGCGATCTCACCTCGTGCTTCGATTTCGTGAGCCCGAACGATCCGGTCGTTCCCAAGCTGCCCGACACGAGCGGCTATCCCGCGGTCAATGCGGCGCAGAAGCTGCTGGGCAACACGGGCGCCGTGACCAAGGCCCCCGCCACGCCGCAGCCGCTGTACCAGGAAACCGGCACGCGCTTCTCGCGCGCGCTGCCCTACGAGCTGCACACCAGCGCGCGCATCGAGCCGCGCGGTCTCGTGTCGCTGATCTTCAGCAACACCGGCAACCAGGGCGCGGTGTTCCACGTCTACGACAAGCTGCACCTGGACCGCATCCCGCGCCGCTACACCGTGGAAGCCGGCAAGCAGCTCACCGACTACTGGAACGCCGGTGCCACCGACAGCGGCAAGTACGAGCTGTGGGTGTACAGCAGCAACGGCTTCGTGCGCACCTTCAAGGGCGACGCGCTGGCCACCGACGCCGCGGCCTTCAAGCCCGAAGTGCAGGTCTGCTACGACCCGGCCGCCGGCCAGGTCTACGTGAAGGTGCACAACACCGGCACGGGCGCCGGCACGGTGTCGGTCAAGGCCAACGCCTACCGCACCGACGGCCCCTGGTCGCTCGACGTGGCAGCGGGCGCCACCGGCCTCCTGCACTGGAACCTGGAGAACAGCGGCCACTGGTACGACTTCACCGTGACCGCCGACAACTTCGAGCGCCGCTTCTCGGGCCGCGTCGAAACGGGCAAGCCCAGCGTGAGCGATCCGGCGATGGCGCTGCATCTGTCGGCCGTCTGAACGCGCACCTTCAACGACAACAAAGAGGAGAAGCATGAAACACAAGCGCGCAACGCGCGGCGCAGCCCTGGTCGGGCTGGCCGTCGCGCTCGGCTCGGGTGTGGGTCTCGGCCATGCCCAGACCATCACCTGGGACCCGGCCAAGTCCAACCTCGGGATCGGCACCGGCACGGGCATCACCGGCGTCACCGGCACCAACAACCAGGCGATCGGCACCAACACCGGCAACAACGTCAGCACCAAGTACAACCTGGCCATCGGCGACGGCGCGGGCACCAACGTGAGCGGCGACAACGCCAACCAGGCCATCGGCTTCCAGGCCGGTACCGACGTGAAGGGCGGCTGGAATCAGTCCTTCGGCCGCAGTGCAGGCGACAACGTCACGGGCAATCACAACAATGCGACGGGCTTTCACGCCGGCAGCGGCGTGACCGGCTCGGACAACAACTCGACCGGCACGAACGCGGGCATGACCGTCGCGGGCAGCAACAACAACGCGATGGGCAACGGTGCGGGCAGCAACGTCACAGGCAGCGACAACACCGGCATCGGCACCAACGCCGGCAGCAACGTGACCGGCAGCAACAACGTGTCGATGGGAGAGGGGGCGGGCAACAACGTCGGCACCAACTGGAATCTGGCCATCGGCGAGGGCGCGGGCACCAACGTGTCGGGCAAGAACGCCAACCAGGCGATCGGCTACTACGCGGGCACCGACGTCAAGGGCGGCTGGAACCAGACCATGGGCCGCAGCTCGGGCGAGAACGTCACCGGCGACTACAACAATTCGAACGGCTACGCCGCGGGCCAGTTCGTCACCGGCAACCGCAACGACGCCACCGGCTCCAATGCCGGCCAGCATGTGACGGGCTCCGACAACGAGGCCTACGGCACCAGCGCCGGCGGCAACGTCACGGGCAACAACAACCAGGCCTATGGCAACAGCGCGGGCCGCGACGTGAACGGCAGCAACAACATCTCCAGCGGTGCGGGCGCCGGCGCGGGCGTCACGGGGACGAACAACCAGGCCTCGGGCCAGATGGCCGGCGCGCAGGTCTCGGGCAACAGCAACATCGCGACCGGACAGGGCGCGGGCGGCGGCGTGCAGGGCAACCGCAACCAGGCCTTCGGCGCGACGGCCG
>Ga0307412_10002501_pt1 | contig 10221 bp, 4 predicted proteins | sample DK1Cmetagenome_3_FD_203823 | JGI IMG/M metagenome (GOLD analysis project Ga0307412, IMG submission 203823) | Maize rhizosphere microbial communities from greenhouse at UC Davis, California, United States - DK15-C-1 | ecosystem: Host-associated > Plants > Roots > Rhizosphere > Soil | place: USA...
TGCTTATGTACCTGGGCTGGGAAGGTGTGGGGCTTTGCAGCTACTTGCTGATAGGCTTCTGGTACGAAAATCCTACGAATGGTTATGCCGCCCGAAAGGCATTTTTAATTACCCGCATCGGCGATACTGCGATGGCTATCGGGCTCTTCATTATATTCTACCAGCTGGGCACACTTTCAATTCCCGGAATATTAAATGTAGCTCCCCTGAAGTGGGCTCCCGATTCGCAGGTTGCAACCATTGCGGCACTGTTATTACTAGCCGGAGGAGTTGGAAAATCAGCCCAACTACCTCTGCAAACCTGGCTTCCAGATGCTATGGCGGGCCCCTCGCCGGTAAGCGCCCTTATACATGCAGCCACAATGGTAACCGCTGGGGTATACCTTGTCGCACGCATGCATGTGCTTTTTGAACTTTCTGCTATAGCTCAGCTAACCGTAACAGTAATTGGAGCTGCTACTTTACTAATGGCAGGGTTCAGCGCACTTACCCAGTACGATATTAAACGAGTCCTGGCTTATTCAACCATGAGCCAGATTGGCTATATGTTTCTCGCTTTGGGATTGGGCGCTTGGACAGCGGCTATTTTCCATTTCATGATTCACGCTTTCTTTAAGGCTCTCCTATTCCTTGCAGCCGGCGCAATCATAGAATCTCTGCACCATGAGCATAGCATGTTTAAAATGGGAGGGCTTCGCAAAAAGCTTCCTGTTATATTCTGGACCTTCCTTATTGGAGCGGCAGCCTTGGCAGCCTTGCCTTTAATTAGCGCCGGCTTTTATAGCAAAGACCAGATTTTATGGTATGCCTGGGCATCCGACAATGGTAACACCTGGTTTTGGCTGGTAGCATTAACCGGTGCTTTTATCACCTCACTTTATACCACCCGGATGATGATGCTTACATTTTGGGGAGAAAGTAAAACTCCGGTAAGCCACATGCCAGGCAAAGTAATGGTAATTCCACTGCTGGTGTTAGCTTTCTTCTCTGTTGTGGCAGGCTTTATCGAGCTTCCCCATAATTTTGGCCACTTTACACTTTTTTCAGATTTTTTAAATCCGGTTCTGCCTGCAACCATTCTGAAAGCTTCGCCAGGAAATGAGTTAGTATTTCAGCTAACCGCGTCGGTGGTGTCTTTATCTGGAATTTATATTGGTTACAGATTGTATCGCAATCCAGTTGATATCATAGCGATGGAAACATCGAGTTTTAAGCTGAACCTGCACAATTTTTTATTAAAAGGTTGGGGATTTGATGTGTTGTATAACCAGCTTTTTGTAAAGCCTTTTGTGTTTCTCGCCCGGCTAAATAAATCAGATATAGTGGATAAGCTCTACAGTGGAATTGTGATAGCCTGCAATAAAATCTATACGGCTTTTTCCCTAACGCAGTCGGGTTCATTACGCTGGTACGTCCTCGGAATGGTGATCGGTTCAATAGTTATACTAAGTATACAAATCCTGTTATGATCTTGCCACTACTCATCGGTATTTTGCTTTTTGGAGGTTTGTTGACACTTCTATTAGGAAGGTATAAGGAGTTATTATGCAGGTGGATAGCCTTGCTTGCTGTAAGTGTTGATTTCATTCTTATTACAGCTTTCTGGATAAACCATAGCCTTTTAGAAAGCGGAGGCTGGATGCTTCATTTTGATATGAGCTGGATACCAGCGTTGGGAATCTCCTTTAAGCTTTCGTTGGATGGTTTGAGTTTGTTGTTGCTGGTTTTAACCTTCTTTTTGGGCATTTTATCTGTGCTCTGTTCATGGAAGGAAATCAGGTTTAAAACCGGATTTTATTATTTCAACCTACTTTGGATCCTGGCGGGAATTACCGGTGTGTTTCTGGCTACAGATCTCTTCCTGTTCTACTTTTTCTGGGAGCTGATGATCATCCCCATGTATTTTATGATAAACATTTGGGGAAGCGAAAACAAGATTTATGCTTCCTACAAGTTCTTTCTGTTTACTCAGTTGGGAGGCTTGTTAATGCTGCTTTCTATCCTCGGCTTATACTTTATTCAGGAAGCCAAATCCGGTGAATATACATTCGACTATTTTAAACTGATAGGAGCAGAGCTGGCACCATCTGCAGCGCTTTTATTACTCCTTGGTTTTATGATTGCCTTTGTGGTTAAACTTCCAATAGTGCCTTTTCATACCTGGTTGCCCGATGCACATGGAGAGGCGCCTACTGCAGGCAGTTTGATCCTGGCTGGCTTGTTGCTAAAAACCGGTGCTTATGGAATTATCCGCTTTGCGTTGCCTTTATTTCCGCAGGCATCGGCAACTATAGCTCCTTATGCTATGTTTGCAGGGGTGGTTGGGATTATTTATGGTGCTGTACTTTCTTATTCGCAAACAGATGTTAAACGCCTGATCGCCTACACCAGCGTCAGCCATATGGGCTTCGTGATTTTCGGGATATTTGCGTTCACCCACCTGGCATTGCAGGGCGTGGTTTTACAGATGATAACCCACGGAATTAGCACGGGAGCCCTATTCCTACTTGCCGGAATGCTCAAAGAACGCCTGCACACCAGAGATATTGAAAACCTTGGCGGAATTTGGGCTTATGTGCCTAAAATGGGAGGCGTCGCCCTACTCTTTGCAATGGCATCCCTGGGATTGCCGGGGCTGGGAAATTTTGTTGCCGAGTTTCTGATTCTTTTAGGGGCTTATGAAAAGTATCCGGTGCTGACTATATGCGCAAGTGTGGGGCTGATTTTTTCGGCAGCTTACTCGTTGAGAATTGTGCAGAAGATATTCTTTCAGCCGGAAAAAGAGCATTCTGATCTAAAAGACTTTTCCTTTCGCGAATGGGTGATTATGGGATCTTTATCTGTTTCAATTATTTGGATTGGTGTTTATCCGCAGACGGTAATTGACATTGCAAATCCATCTATGATTCATTTGAAAGATGGCCTTGAAAGGGAAGCTTCAAGTGCTCGAGATAAATCAATTCATATATCGCCTTTGGCAAAGAAAAAAGAATCGCTTAAAAAGTAAAAAAATGGTAGCTCTGGACTTTTTTGCACTTATGCCCTTACTTATTCTTGCAGCCTCGTCGGTAATTATAATGCTGTTGATTGCTTTTAGATTGAGCCACCGCATTATTCAAGTATCCAGCCTTTTGTTGTTTTCCCTGGCTTTTTTGGCACTGGTGTTTATAAAATCAATAACCCCATATAGCATTCACCCTTTACTAATAGTAGATGGGTTTTCGGTTTTTATTATGGGCTTAATTGTTTTTTCAAGCCTGGTAATTAATGTGCTTTCTTACATCTATTTTGAAGAGAAAGAAGAGGGGCCCAAGGAGTATTATGTTTTATTGCTTTTAGCCACACTTGGATCATGCGTGCTGGCTTGCAGTCAGCATTTCATTTCCTTTTTTCTGGGCCTGGAGCTGTTAAGCGTAGCCTTGTACGCACTTATAGCGTACCTGCGGGCAAGGAATCATCCAATAGAAGCCGGGATCAAATACCTGGTTTTAGCTGCGTTTTCATCCGCGTTCCTACTTTTTGGAATGGCGCTACTGTATATGGAAACAGGCAAGATGGAGTTTCTTTTAATTGCAGGCCAGCTTACTTCGGCGAATGAAATTTCGATCAGGATTTTAGCAGGACTGGCTTTAATGTTAGTAGGTATAGGTTTCAAACTGGCAGTTGTTCCTTTCCATATTTGGGCGGCAGATGTATATCAGGGAGCTTCGGCGCCTATCGCAGCTTTTATCGCGACAGCATCTAAAGCTGGTGTGTTGGCCGTTTTAATACGGTTTTCAATAAGTATTGATGCCTTAAGCATGTACACGGTTCAGTTAACTATCATGGGAATTGCTATTGCTTCAATGATAATGGGGAACTTTCTGGCATTGCGGCAAGCTAATATAAAGCGCTTACTTGCTTATTCGTCCATTGCACATTTTGGCTATGTGCTAATAGCTTTTACTGCGCTAAATAGCATCAGCACGCCTGCAGTTTGCTTTTATATTTTAACATACTTTCTAAATACTCTAACTGCTTTTGGGGTGGTAACTCTGTTGTCGACCAAAGAATCTGATGCCGAAGGAATAGAAAATTACGAATCTTTATTTTGGCGTAAGCCGATGCTTGCATCGATCTTAACGGTGTCGTTACTGTCTCTGGCTGGGCTTCCGCTAACTGTTGGCTTTATAGGGAAATTTTATTTGCTTGTAGCCACGCTAAAAACTGGTTTGTGGCTTGGTGCTACGGTGTTGGTTTTAACCAGTGTTGTGGGCTTGTTCTATTACCTGAGAATAATTTCTGCCATGTTTTCAACTTCGCAGAGAGAAAAGCAAGGCGAAAGTTCTGTTCATCCATTTTTTTACCTTTTAAGTACCATCACTTTGGGCAGTATAATGGTAATAATTATCGGCTTGGGTATTTATCCGGCTCAGGTACTTCATTTGATGGAGAGGCTTATTGGGTAATGAAATGAATAAATAGGAGGGGGAACCTAGCAAGTCTTTTTCCTAAATAAAAAATCCCGGCTACAGTATGCAACCGGGATCAGGATTAAGAACGAGGCTTCGTTTTATTGTTTAATAAATTTAGTTCGCAGAAATGCAGTGCCATTTGAAAACGTAACAATGTACGGCCCAGAAGCCAGGTTGGCTACATTAATTGTAGTAAGGCTTGAGTTATTATCAGCACTAACCGATTTCAATAGTTGTCCGTTAAAGTTAAACACCTGAATATTGTTTGAGCCTGTAACCTTAGGGTGAACCACATTAAGATTAGCAGTAGCAATTGACGGATAAACGGAGAATAAACTTTCATCCGTCATGAATTTAACAAGAGCTAACGGGCTGAACAAATATTTGCCGTCCAAATCAACCGCTTTAATTCTGTATACATTGTTTCCTAATGTAGGTACAGCATCTATATAGCTGTATTTCTTTTCAGAAGAGCTGTTGCCAGAAGCGGCAGTTTGGCCTAGTTTATTGTAGGTAACTCCGTCCGCACTTCTTTCAATCTCAAAGTGAGAGGTATTGCTTTCTGTTTTTGTAACCCAGCTTAACAAAACTTTATTGTTGCTCTTTTTAGCCTGTAGCTCAATGCCAGTAATTGGAAGAACCTGGTTTGCTGTAGTCGCCAAGCTAAGTGCTCCATATTCACTTACCGATTGAACCGCATAATTATATGAAGTTCCGCTTATCGCGGTGTTGTCTGTATATTGGTTATTCGTTGTGAAGCCAATAACATTATCATTACGGAAGATGATATACAAACGGCTGTAAGGTACACTGTTCCAGGTAATAGATGCTCCGCTAGCCTGTACGTTTGCAGGATTGTCAGTCGGTTCGGCCATCATTCGTGGGTCCCAGCTATCGCCGCTTCTAAGTATTACATTTTCGTATGTATAAGTAGCAGCTTCTGCATCAGTCAGGCTGCTTTTTGCAGTACCTGTTACCGTACTGGTTACGTTTCCGTTAGCATCTTTAATATCATATTCATAATTAGAGATGCGTTGAGAAAGGTCTACACCGCTGCCATTAGCATACATGGTATTGTAATCTGCAAATACTGCAGGAATAGCTCCCATTTTATAGTACCAGCCAGTAGCATAAACGCCTGTTTTCAATATCGTGTTAAGGAATACAGTTTTAGGTGAATTTTGCCATGCTCTGCCCAGATAGGTAGTGGCGCCTGTAACTTTCGATTCATCAATAGTACAGTTGCTGAAAACATATCCCCATGCTGTGCCCGCGCCGTGGCTAGGGGCAACGATATAACCACCGTCTTTACGGGTGCAAGTGATTGTACATTTGTCGAAAAATACATCGCCGCCGCCATAAATAAAATCTACCGCACCTTCAATTCTACTGTTTTTGATATAGTGGCGGTCTGCAATGCTACTGTAAGCAGTAAGGTAAGTATCCTGATAACTACGCAAATAGCAATTACTCATAGTAAAGCGGTCGGTAATTGTATACAAAGCAAGTGCCTGAGGCCCAGCTTGATTTAAATAGCCATAGCTATTTTGGAAAGTGATGTTTTCGAAGTAACAATCTTTAGCGTTTACAACCATCGTTGCACCCTGAGTAACGTGATAAGCATTAGTTCCTCCAGATAAGCGCTCATCAGAAATAATCACTCCAGCCTGGCTCTGCCCAATTAAATGGATAAAAGGCTTAGTTGAAGGAATATCGTGGTGCCCTGTATATGTTCCGTTTTTAATGTAAATAAGCCATGGTAAGGCTCTACCGGCAGGTGCCGCGGCAATAGCATCAATCACAGAAGTATAATCTCCAGATCCATCTTTTGCCACAACTGCATCAAATAATTTCTTAGTCGGTTCGCTTCTTACACTGGTTTTGAAAGTTAATGTAAGTGCAGCCAGGGGATTGCCTGAAAGATCAGTTAAAGCACCAGCCGGAATATTGAAAGTATATTGAGTATTATAACTTAGTTTCTCGTATGGGAAAGTAGCTGTTTTAGAACCAAAGGTTCCGGTTAAAACAGTGTTTCCTAAGGTGATATTCCCTGTGCCGGCTTTAACTTTTTCATTTAAAGTTATAACCACAGATCCATTGATTGAAGCTGTTGTGGAGCCATTCACTGGTACGGTTGAAACCACTGTTGGAGCTTCAGTATCCACTACTGTCTCTTTATCGGCATAAACATAGATATGAGTAAACGCAGTACCGTCGTTATCAGTAGATGCGCCTAAAAGAGGACTGCTGGTGTCTGCAACCCATTTTAAGTAAATTTTGCTTTTACCTTGTGCTTCAGCAGGCAAAACTGCATTAAGTTCTTTCCAGCCAGTGTTATAAACGCTGGTAATATCCACACGGGCAAGTTCCGTATAAGTAACATCATCTAAAGAATATTGAAGAGTCATTACCGAATAAGCCTGGTAATTGGCACTTACCATAGATTTTACCTGAATGTTTTTGTATGAGGTAGTAGCAAACTGAGCCTTTAGGTAGCGGCGTGTAGTTGCAAAATCAGCGCCGGCAGTCCAGAACCTGATGTTGGGGTAAGAGGGAGAGAACGCGCCGCTGTTGGCTAACCATCCAACGGTTGCGCCTGTGGGCTGATAGGCAGAAATTAAGCCGGTATTGGTAGATTCGGAGTAAAAATCACCTGTTCTGCTTTGCGTAGGAGTTTGTGATTTGAAATTCCAGCCTATAATAAATGGTACCTCATCAAAAGTTGCACTAAAAGACTTGTTCTCGTTCACTGTAACCGTACGTTCAGTTGCTGTTGAGTTGTCTTCCCAGTAGCTAAACGCAGAAACCGCGTTAGGTACCACTTTCATAGTAACCTGAGTACCCTCCTCGTATTTTCCATTAGTAGGAGCCGGGGTTAAAGAAACTTCGCCCCAGTTTGAGCCTTGGATTGCTACATTAAAGGTATATGTATTTACAGCTTCAAAAACGGCCTTTATGTTTTTGGCTTCAGTCATGGTGATCACATACGGATTTGCAGTAGATAGTTCCGCATCGGTAGTGGCATCCACCCATTTTACAAATTTATAGCCGAAGTTCTTTGTGGCAAGCAGGCTTACCGATGTTCCCTGATCGTAATTGTCGCTGTTAGGCGTTTTTGTAATTGTGCCGGCCGCATCGATGTTTAAACTAGTTGTTAAAAGGAATTGAGGATTTGAAGAGGTATAATTCCCATAAATACTTAGGTCAAACATATACGCATTATTAGCTTCGTTCAGGTTGGTAAACTTCAAAGCAACATCCGTATCGTTGATGGTAGCGGTAACTGTTTGCCCTTGCGATGGAGAGGCATAGGCAGTGGCCGAAGTAACGGAAACCCAATCAGCATCGGTAGCATTTTTTTTCCATAGCCGATATCCTCTGCTACCACCGGTTGCACCGTGCGTAAAGGATACTTTAGTAATAGATTTTAAGGGCGACGTGATAATATAAGATCCCACTACTTTTGCCGCCTGAATATACCCTACTGTAGCAGGAGGAGAAAACCGGGTTGCATCCCAGCCGGCTGGCGCAACTGCATTTTGAAACAAGGTAAACTTGAGCGTTTCACTAGAGAAATCTGTTGTTTTCTCAACAATTTGTTCTGTTGACGAAGCACTTAATGCTGCCCAATTTTGAAAGTCAGTAGAATACAAAAGCTTTTCCTGAGCCCAGGCGCTTTGAACAAAAAGAAACGCAAGGAATAGAAAGTAAAAATGTTTCCTCATAATTTATCGCTTATAATATAATTTAAGAAGTATGCTATCCGTTTGCGTGTTAAACGGAAGTTAATCAGGCTTTTATAGCTAATAATTGGTTGTGCCTTGGCCCCATGCAAAAAGCGCGCGGATAAGGGTGTTTTTTAATAAAAACTTGCTTGTTTATAATTGATTATCGGCAAGTTTAGCCAGTTTAGAATAGATAGCAAAAGATCTTGGGGAAAATAAATGTGCAAACGATGCCGGTAACGATGCCGACAAGGGGGAAAGATATTCCTCGGTACTTTAGATATTGGTGTTAAAAAGAAAACGGACATTAAAGAGCTCTAATGTCCGTTTCGTTGTGGGGAGAGATAGGATTCGAACCTACGAAGCTTTAAAGCAACGAATTTACCATCCGTCCCATTTGACCACTCTGGAATCTCCCCGTTTGGTATAGAATAAAGTTAAATCAAATCTTCTTAATTTCAAGTTACATCCGTGTTTACAGTTTAGAATCAAGTAAATAGAGAAAATAACCGTTGTAACATCTAATGAGGCTTTTTTGCTTATTCTAGAGAATTGTGCCCCTGCACAAGTTGCACAGATGGTGGATATCTCTGCTTTTAAATATACCATCACCGGTTAACCCACTTCTCCGGTGATGGCTGTTTTTTAGAATTTAGAAAGCCTTGGTTCGTCCGATATAGAAATCTTTTCCTAACAGATAGGTTGTACCGGTTGGGCCTGGAGTGCCCGATGAACCTTCCATTTGCAGGTCGAAAATTACCCACATCGGTTTGTTTACAAAGTTGGCACGGTGAACAGCTTTCCAGGCGCCATCGATATAATAATGAATATCCACCTCTGTTGCATTCACTTTGTTGATCCAAACCCGGTAAACATGCCAGCTTGCAGGCGATGACACAACCGTTTTTACTGTTTGAACATTGCTGGAAGTAATAAAGGTATTTTGCCAGTTGGTGTTATTCCCTTTAAACTCCATAATGTCACTTTCGGGCGGCCAGGTTTGAGTGCCCGAAATCCAGAAGGCAGGCCAGGTGCCTTTGGCAGATGGACATTGGAAAGTTCCTTTAATTTCATATTGCGGATACTGGTCGGTTATATTTACAATGTGTTTCGCCCAAACAGTTCCTGAAAGGTAATGAAAACGGTCAACCGGATTAGCAATTGGCGTGGCCTTTAAATATAAAATATTGTTGCTGAGATAGATCTGGCTGTGATCGGTAGAACTGCCTACCATTTTAGCAGAACCATTATGAGATGGCCCCCAGGGATATAAGTAATTCCAATTGGCATCAAACGCGGCATAACTTGCTAGTGAAGAGCCATCCAGAACTGTTTCCCAGGCTAGCGTTCTTGCTGAATTTTTATTCGATGAACTCAGAGAAGTGTTGCTAGTTTGTTCGTCTTTTTTGCATGCGTTTAAGCATACCAGCACCACCAGGGATGCCATCATAGCCTTTACTGTTTTTTTCATGAAGTTTTGTTTTTCACACGGCAGGTTGGGGCCTGCAATGTAGGTTAATAATTGTGGGTTAACAGATGTAAAGCTATTGCCCATGCGCGCTTAAGCTGAGGGGTAAACTCGTTTTATTAAGGGGATAGATTAGTTTGTAATGGTTAAGATATTGTTTACACAGTTAATTTGTTGAAACTCATTTACCAAGAACTGTTACAGCAATTGGCTTTTTATTATGCTATTTTAACCAGTATAAAAATACAGGGATATTTAAAAGATATTTAGCTACTTTTAAACAATCCTGTTCGAAGAAGGATAAACGCACACAATTAATTATTAAACCTTACTCTGAATCAAAGGCTTAAACCTATGAGAGAAATCTTTGATATCGTTAAAGCTTACAAGCAAGCCTGCGAAGAAGAGAAACTTGTTGCATTAGCCACCGTTGTTAAAGTAGAAGGCTCTGGATACAGGCGTCCCGGTGCCCGCATGCTTATTACCGAAGACGGCCAGTTAACTGGTGCTATAAGTGGTGGCTGCCTTGAAGGCGATGATCTTAAAAAAGCTTTGTTGGTTATACGCCAGAAAA
>Ga0307412_10002503_pt1 | contig 10213 bp, 11 predicted proteins | sample DK1Cmetagenome_3_FD_203823 | JGI IMG/M metagenome (GOLD analysis project Ga0307412, IMG submission 203823) | Maize rhizosphere microbial communities from greenhouse at UC Davis, California, United States - DK15-C-1 | ecosystem: Host-associated > Plants > Roots > Rhizosphere > Soil | place: USA...
GTCTCGCACGGTAGCGCCTCGACACGGACGGCGGCGTGCTTCCCGCGATCGGAATAGTCGATCGCGCGCATCGGATTATTCGGTTGGACGCGGCTCCGCGTCGCCCTACGCTCCTGAACAGGTCAACTTGTCTGCGAGGAGACGGCGATGCGGAAGATGGACGCCAGGACGCGAGCGTTGCTCGAGCGTATCGAGCTGCTGCCGGTCAACCGCGTGCACCGCGCGGCCGCGCGGGCGAGCTGCGAGCGAGGCGAGGCGCTCGCGGAGCGCGCCCTCGGCGTCACCGACCGCCTGCGCTCGCTTCTCGCGGCGCTGAAACGGACGCGGCCGGTGCGCGAGGAGCACGGCTGACCGCGTTGCAACGAGGCAGACCTCGGCGCGGTTGCGGCGATCGGCGTCGGTGCGTGCGTACCACCCTTCCACGCGCGCCTCAGGCGACGCGGCGAACGGCGCTAACGGGCGACGTCGCGCCCCCGCGCGATGCGCGCGTAGGCCGAGTGGTTGTGGATCGACTCGAAGTTCTCGGCCTCGACGACGAATCCGTCGAGCCGTGCGTCGCGCTCGAGCCGGCCGGCGACGCCGCGCACCAGGTCCTCGACGAAGCGCGGATTGTCGTAGGCGCGCTCGGTGACGTACTTCTCGTCGGCCCGCTTCAGGAGGCCGAACAGCTCCGCCGACGCTTCCTCCTCGGCGACGCGCACGAGATCGGCGAGAAACACGGTCTCGCGGGTTCGCGCGCTGATCGTGATCAGCGAGCGCTGGTTGTGCGCGCCATAGTCGGAGATCTCCTTCGACGACGGGCACAAGGAGGTCACCGGCACGGCGACCGACACGACCTGCGAGTAGGCGCCGCTCGACAGGTCGCCGCACAGCCGGGCTTCGTAGTCGAGCAGGCTCGCGAGACCGGACACGGGCGCGCGCTTGCGCACGAAGAACGGGAACGCGAGCTCGATGCGGCCGGCCGGCGCATCCAGTCGGGCGACGAGCGCGTCCAGCATCGCGCGCAACGAGGCGACGCCGAGCGCTTCGGCCCCGGGCAACGCCCGCTCCTCGAGCAGCGCGACGAGACGCGACATGTGCGTGCCCTTGCGATCCGCGGGCAGCCCCACGTAGACGGCGCACTCGGCGATCGTCGACTGGACGCCGTCGCGGTCGGCGATCGGCAGCGGGTAGCGCAGGCCGCGAATGCCGACCTGGTCGATCGCGATTTCGCGATGGTCCGGCGCCGATTGCACGTCCGGCATCGCGAGGAGCGCGGGCAGCGGGTCGGGACGGTTCATTGCCCGATTATCGCAAACGCCGCCGAGCGAAGCCGCACCGGCCGATGCGCGCGGCACATGGCCGCCACGCGATTCGCTTCAGCCAGGCGAGCGCCGCCCGCGCATGAAGCCATCGAACGTTCGCCCCGGCACGCCATCGTCAATGGCGGCGCGCCGCGATCCAGTCGGCGAGTTCGCGCAGACGGCGTCCGCGCGTGCCATACGGCGCGAGCGCGGCATGCGCGTCGTGGCGCAGCCGTTCAGCGTGGGCTTTTGCAGCCGCGACACCGAGCAGCGTGACATAGGTCGGCTTCGCGTTCGCGGCATCCTTGCCGGCCGTCTTGCCGAGCGTGGCCGCCGATCCTTCGACGTCGAGCACGTCGTCGATCACCTGGAACGCGAGCCCCGCGGCCCCGGCGAACGCATCGAGCGCCGCGTGCTCGGCCGGATCGCGCGAATCGCCGGCAAGCGCGCCGATCGCAACGGCGGCACGAATCAGCGCGCCCGTCTTCATCGCGTGCATCCGCGCGAGCGCTTCGGCGTCGAGGCTGCGGCCGACGGCGTCGAGATCGTGCGCCTGCCCTCCCGCCATCCCGGCGGCGCCAGCCGCCTGGGCGAGCACGGCGCACGCGCGGCCCGCGTCCGGCAGCCGCGAGCGGGCGAGCACCTCGAACGCCAGGGTTTGCAGCGCGTCGCCGGCGAGAAGCGCCGTCGCTTCGCCGAACGCGACATGGCAGGTCGGCTTGCCACGCCGGAGCACGTCGTCGTCCATGCACGGCAGATCGTCGTGAACGAGCGAATAGGCATGGATGAGCTCGAGCGCGGCGGCCGCGTCGTCGACGACGCTCGCCTCGCCGTGCGCGAACTCGCCCGCGGCATAGGCAAGCAACGCGCGCACGCGCTTGCCGCCGCCCAGGGTGGCGTGGCGCATCGCCTCCAGCAGGCGCGTCGGCGCTCCGGGCAGGATCAGCGCGCGCTCGAGCACGTCCTCGATGCGTTGCTGCCGCTCGCGCGACCAGACTTCCCACGCGAGGTCGTCACGCATCGGGTGCGCCGGGCTCGAACGGTTTCAGCACCGCCCTTTCGAGGATCTCGACCTGCTGCTGCGCGTCCTTCAGCTCGCGCTGGCAGTAGCCGAGAAGCAGCGCGCCGCGCTGGTAGGCGGCGAGCGCATCCTTGAGCGGCAGGCCGTTCTCCATGCGCGCCACGATCTGTTCGAGCTCGGCCAGCGCGGCCTCGAAACTTGCCGGCGTATCGGGGGTCTGTGTCATTGGCGGCGCGGGTGGGGTGAAAGCCAAGTTTGCCGCGTCGGCGCCACAGCGGCGATGCCCCGGCGACGACGAGCGGTCAGCCGGGCGCGGAACGGGCCTGCCCGCTGCTTTTCGGGGGGCCAGCCATCCCCGTAATTGACCTCTACGCGCTAAGTCGCGTATACTAGCACGTTTTGGCGACGCGGCCTTTCGGCCGACTTAGCAAAGCGGTCCGGCGCCGTCGCGGCGCGCCCTCGTGGCGAATCCGCGGCCCCCGGGTTGTTGGGTTGGGTTGGTGCTCCACACACGAAAGGATCGGGTCATGTCGAATCTCGCCGCGGCCGGGCATCTCCGCGAGGCCGTCTCCCAGCTTCCCGTCGCCTGGTACTGCGACCCGCGCGTCTTCGAGGCGGAGATGCGCCACCTGTTCGCGCGCGCCCCCGGCTACGTCGGCCACGAGCTGATGGTGCCGGAAGTCGGCGACTATCACGCGCTGGCCGGCCGGGACAACGCCCAGGCGCTCGTTCACAACGCCACCGGCGTCGAGCTCCTCTCGAACGTCTGCCGGCATCGCCAGGCGATCATGCTGAAGGGCCGCGGCAACGCGCAGAACATCGTCTGCCCGCTGCACCGCTGGACGTACGACCTGAAGGGGCAGCTGCTCGGCGCGCCGCATTTCCCGCAGCAGCCGTGCGCCAGTCTCGCGCGCACGCCGCTCACCCGCTGGAACGGCCTGCTGTTCGACGGCCCGCGCGACGTCGCGGCCGATCTCGGCGCGCTGACGACCGCGCCGTTCGACTTCTCCGGCTACGTGTTCGACCGCGTCGAGCTGCACGCGTGCAACTACAACTGGAAGTCGTTCATCGAAGTCTATCTCGAGGATTACCACGTCGGCCCGTTCCATCCGGGGCTCGGGCAGTTCGTCACCTGCGACGACCTCAAGTGGGAATTCGCCCCGATGGCGTCGCTGCAGACCGTCGGCATCAACAACAGCCTCGCGAAGCCCGGCACCAAGACCTACGCCAAGTGGCACGAGGCGGTGCTGCGCTACTACCAGGGAACGCCGCCTCCGCACGGCGCGATCTGGCTCACCTACTATCCGAACGTCATGGTCGAGTGGTATCCGCACGTGCTGATCGTCAGCACGCTGGTGCCGCAGGCGGTCGATCGCACGCTGAACGTCGTCGAGTTCTACTACCCCGAGGAGATCGCGCTGTTCGAGCGCGAGTTCGTCGAGTGCGAACAGGCGGCGTACATGGAGACGGCGGCCGAGGACGACGAGATCGCCGAGCGCATGGACGAAGGGCGCAGGGCGCTGTTCCGGCAGGGCCGCACCGACGCCGGCCCGTACCAGTCGCCGATGGAAGACGGCATGCAGCATTTCCACGAGTTCTACCGGCGCGAGATGGAGGTCGCGCTGGCCGGCCTCGGCTGATCGGCGCACTCCGCTTCGTCGCAGCCGAACTCGCCGACGAGGCGAACGAAGGCGGAATCGGCTGCGGTTCCGCCTTTTTTCATCGCATCGCGATCTCGCGTACGCTTCGCGTGCGCCGCCGCGCTCGGGGCGCCCGACCGACCCGTTCGCGGACTCGCCATGCAATCGCTGTGGATGCTCGCCGCCGGCCTCGGCTTCGCGCTGATGGGCGTGTGCGTCAAGCTCGCCGCCGGGCATTTCGCGACGGCCGAGATGATCTTCTGGCGCTCGGCGCTGTCGATGCTGGCGACCGGGCTGCTGCTGAAACACGCCGGCGCGACGATCCGCACCCCGCGCCTCGGCATGCACGTTCATCGCGGCGCGTCGGGTTTCGTGTCGCTGTTCATGTTCTTCTATGCACTGACGACGCTGCCGGTCGCGACGGCGATGACGCTCAACTACACGTCGCCGCTCTTCGTCGCGTTGCTTTTCACCGCGCTCGCCCGCGAGCGCATGCGATGGCCGCTGTGGCTGGCCGTCGCCGTCGGCTTCGCCGGGGCCGTCGTTCTGCTGCGCCCGACGCTGCATCCGGGCCAGTTGTGGCCGGCGTTCATCGGCCTCGCGTCGGGAGCGATCTCCGCGATCGCCTACTGGAACGTGCGCCAGCTGGTGCAGTCGGACGAGCCGGAGGAGCGCGTCGTCTTCTACTTCGCGCTGTTCTGCGGACTGGGCGCATGGGTGTGGATGCTGCCGCAGGACTGGCATCCGGTCACGACCGACAACGTCGCCTACCTCGCCGGCGTTGGCGTGTTCGGCACGCTCGCGCAGCTCGCCATGACGCGCGCGTACGGCAAGGGTCCGGCGGTCGTCGCCGCCGCGCTCTCGTACAGCGGCATCGTGTTCTCGTCGGTGCTCGAGATCCTCGTGTTCGGCGAGCGCCTGCCGCTGGTCGCATGGGTCGGCATTGCGATGATCATCGGCGCCGGTATCATCGCCGTGCAGATCCAGCCGGCGCAACGCAGCGACCCGGCCCCGCAGATCACCAATGACTGAACCGATTCCACGCCCCCTCGCGAGTCCCGCCGACGTTGCGGCGCGGCTCTCCGACCCGGCACTCGTCGTCGTCGACGTGCGGCACGATCTCGCGCAGCCCGACAGCTGGGGCGAAGCGCAGTACCGCGCCGGCCACGTTCCCGGTGCGCTTTTCGCGCACATCGATCGCGATCTCTCGGCCGCGAAGACCGGCCGCAACGGCAGGCATCCGCTGCCGTCGGTCAACGAGGCCGAGGCGCTGTTCTCGCGCCTCGGCGTCGATGCGGGCAAGCAGGTCGTCGCCTACGACCAGGGCGGCGGCATGTTCGCGGCCCGACTTTGGTGGATGCTGCGCTGGCTCGGACACGATGCCGTCGCTGTGCTCGACGGCGGCTTCGACCGCTGGGTGCGCGAGGGCCGCCCCGTCCAGACCGAAGTTCGCGTGCCGCAGCCGGCGGCGTTCGCCGCGCGGAGCATCGGCGCCATCGTGAACGCGGAGCGCCTGATCGAGCAGCTGTCGCGGCCGCACTACGTGCTCGTCGATGCCCGCGTGCCCGAGCGCTATCGCGGCGAGGTCGAGCCGCTCGATCCGGTCGCGGGCCACATTCCAGGCGCCCTCAACCGGCCGTACGGCAGCAACCTCACGGCTGCAGGAACGTTCAAGCCGGCCGATGTGCTCCGTGAAGAGTTCGCACGCATGCTCGGCGACACGCCGCTCGAAGAAGTCGTCCACTACTGCGGCAGCGGCGTGACCGCCTGCCACAACGCGCTCGCAATGGAAGCCGCGGGACTGCCGGGCACGCGCATCTATCCCGGCTCGTGGAGCGAGTGGGTCTCCGACCCCGCGCGTCCCGTGGCCGTCGGCGATGAAGGAGACGGACGATGAACATGCCACGCAGGCTCGAAGGCCGCATCGCGCTCGTGACCGGAGCGGGACGCGGCATCGGTCTCGCCATCGCGCAACGCTTCGCTGCCGAAGGCGCGTCGGTCACGCTCGTCGACGTGAGTGACGACGCCGCCGCAGCGGCAGCGTCGATCCCCGGCGCTTCCTCGGCGAAAGCCGACGTGTCGAGCGCCAGCGACGTCCAGCGCGTCGTCGGCGACGCGCTCGCACGCCATGGCCGCATCGACATCCTCGTCAACAACGCGGGCATCCTCCACGCAGCCGAATTTCTCGACGTGTCGGAAGCCGATTTCGACCGCGTGCTCCGCGTGAACGTCAAGGCGGCGTTCCTGTGCGGCCAGGCCGTGGCGAGATCGATGGTCGCTGCGAAAGTGCCGGGCGCGATCGTCAACATGTCATCGGTCAACGCCGTGCTCGCGATTCCCAACCAGGTGCCCTACACGGTCAGCAAGGGCGCCGTCAACCAGCTCACGAAGGTCATGGCGCTCGCGCTCGCGCCGCACGGGATTCGCGTGAATGCGATCGGCCCGGGGACGATCGACACCGAGATGACGAAGACGCTGCGCACCGACGACGCGGCGCGAAGGCGTGTCATGTCGCGCACGCCGCTGCGGCGCATGGGGCAACCGTCGGAGATCGCCGCCGTCGCGGCGTTCCTCGCGAGCGACGACGCCTCGTATCTTACCGGGCAGACGATCTACCCGGACGGCGGTCGCCTGGGACTCAACTACACGGTCGCGGAGCCGTGATCGCGTGACGGCCGTCGGCGGCATGCCGTCGCGCCGGCGCGCGATCTGCGGGGCACTGGCCGCGCTGGCGTGCCGCCCGCTCGCCGGCGCCGCGCAGGCGCGCGTACCGACGGTCGCGCTCGTCGCCGCTGCGCGTCCCGAAGGCATCGCCGCCCGCGCCGCCGCGTTTCGCGACGGGCTGAAGGAGCTCGGCTACGTCGACGGGCGCACGATCCGCATCGAGTTCCGCTATGCCAACGAGCACCTCGACCGCATCCCCGAACTCGTGGACGATCTCGTTCGCCGCAACGTCGACGTGATCGTCTCCGCCGGACCGTCGGTGACGTCGGCCGCGCGCCGTGCGACGCCCACGATACCGATCGTCATGGCGTTCGATACGGACCCCGTCGGTTCGGGCGCCGTGGCGAGCCTCGCGCGCCCTGGCGGAAACGTGACCGGGCTGTCGATCGTGGCGATCGACCTTCTGGGCAAGCAGCTCGAGCTCCTGCGCGAGTTCGTGCCGAAGCTGTCGCGCGTCGCCGTCGTCGGAAACGCACGCGAGCCTGGCAACCGCCAGGCGTTGCAGGCAGCCGGTGAGGCAGCCGTGCGCCTGGGCATGGCGATCGACGTGTTCGACCTCGCCAGGCGCGCCGACATCGATCCCGTCTTCGCGCGCGCCCGCGCAGTCGGCGACGAGGCGATGCTCGTTCTGTCGAATCCGATCGCGCTCTTCGACCGCATCGAGATCGCGGCGGCCGCGGTGCGACAGCGGATGCCGGCAATCTATCCGTACCCGGAGATCGTCGAGGCCGGCGGTCTCGTCACGTACGGCGTCAACCTCAACGACATGTTCCGGCGCAGCGCGGCGTTCGTCGACCGGCTGCTCCGCGGTGCGCGTCCCGCCGACATGCCCGTCGAGCAGCCGACCAAGTTCGACCTCGTCATCCACGCCGGTGCCGCACGCCGCATCGGTCTTTCCGTTCCGCCGGCGCTCGCCGCGCGCGCCGATCGCGTGATCGACTGAGCTTCCTCCTTCGTGCGGTGCGCGTTTGCCGTCCGCGCATAATGCTCCAGAGTTCGCGAACCCTCGCGAGTCCACGAGGTTTCTTCGGTCGATTCGATCCACTCACGGCGATCCGTCGGGCGCGTATAGGCGCCGAACGGCGCGACGTCGTGACCGCCGGGACCCGCGGCGACGCGGGTCCTTTCGCTTCTACGCCTCGAGCAGCGTCCAGCGCGCGAGATCGCCGTACGTCGACGCTCCGCCGCCGGTCACCGACGCGACGAGCGCGAGATGGTCGACGCGCCACGCGATCGGCGACGACGCGCGGCGCGGCGGCGCAGCGACGCCTTTGCGCGCCAGCGTCACGTGCGGGTGGAACGGTCGCGACTCGATCGTGAATCCGTGCTCGCGAAGGGCGCCGGCGAGCGCCGCGTGCAGCTTCGCGAGCGCGTCGGGCACGCGTGCAGGCTCGATCCAGGCAAGGCCTGACCGCGTACCCCCGAGGCGTTCCAGCGCGAGCGGGAAGCTCGCCACGGAACGCGCGGCCCATTCGCCACACTCGGCCAACGCCTCGATCTGCGCGCGTTCGACGTCGCCCACGAAGGCGACGGTCACGTGCAGGTTCGCTTCCCGCGTCGGCCGTCCGCCGGACGCCAGCGCGACGGTCCTCGCGAGCGCCGCGAGCGACTCGCGGGCCGGCCGATCGGGCCACATGGCGAAGAACGTGCGCACGCGATCAGCGCTCATGCCGCTCGATTCTGACGAAAAAAAGCCGCGCCCCGAAAGGCGCGGCCATTGAGGATGGCGCCGGGCTGGACGTCAGCCGTTGACGGCGCGGCGATCCGGTACCGAGGCAACGGGCGCCTCGAAGAACTGCTCGTCTTCGGTCGAGTGCTTGAGCGCCGTCGTCGACGCCTGGCTGCCCTGCACCGTCGTCGTGACCGCATCGAAATAGCCGGTCCCGACTTCGCGCTGGTGCTTGACGGCCGTGAAGCCCTTCTCGGCGGCGGCGAACTCGGCTTCCTGCAGCTCCACGAACGCCTTCATGTTCTCGCGTGCATAGCCGTGCGCGAGGTTGAACATCGAGTAGTTGAGGCTGTGGAAGCCGGCCAGCGTGATGAACTGGAACTTGTAGCCCATCGCGCCCAGCTCGCGCTGGAACCGGGCGATCGTCGCGTCGTCCAGGTTCTTTTTCCAGTTGAACGACGGCGAGCAGTTGTATGCCAGCATCTTGCCCGGATGCTTCGCCTGGATCGCCTCGGCGAAGGCCTTCGCGAAGGCGAGGTCTGGCTTGCCCGTCTCGCACCAGATGAGGTCGGCATAGGCGGCGTACGCGACGCCGCGCGAGATCGCCTGGTCGAGGCCGTTGCGCGTGCGATAGAAGCCTTCGACGGTGCGCTCGCCGGTCAGGAAAGGCTTGTCGTTGTCGTCGACGTCCGAGGTGATGAGGTCCGCGGCTTCGGCGTCGGTGCGCGCCAGCAGGATCGTCGGCACGCCGAGGCAATCGGCCGCGAGGCGCGCCGCGATCAGCTTCTCGACCGCCTCGCGCGTCGGCACCAGAACCTTGCCCCCCATGTGACCGCACTTCTTGACCGATGCGAGCTGGTCTTCGAAATGCACGCCGGCGGCGCCCGCCTCGATCATCGCCTTCATCAGCTCGAACGCATTGAGCACGCCGCCGAATCCCGCTTCGGCATCGGCGACGATGGGCGCGTAGTAGTCGGTGTCGCCCTTTCCTTCCATGTGCTGGATCTGGTCGGCGCGCTGGAACGTGTTGTTGATGCGCTTGACGACCATCGGCACCGAGTTCGCCGGATAGAGCGACTGGTCGGGATACATCTCGCCGGCGATGTTGGCATCCGCCGCCACCTGCCAGCCGGACAGGTAGATCGCCTTGAGGCCGGCTTTCACCTGCTGCAACGCCTGGTTGCCGGTCAGCGCGCCGAGCGTGTTCACGAACGGCTCTTCGTGCAGCAACCGCCACAGCTTCTCGGCACCGCGGCGCGCGAGCGTGTGCTCGATCTGCACCGAGCCGCGCAGGCGGACGACGTCCTCCGCGCTGTAGCCGCGCCGCACACCCTTCCACCGCGGGTTCTCCGCCCAGTCCTTGCGCAATCGTGCTGCTTCCAGGTCGTAACTCATCGCCACACTCCCAATGCGTTGGATCAAGCCGGCATGCCGCGCCGGCGCATATTCGGCGGCCGCCGCGCGGTGGATGGCGCGCGCCGGCACGCAGCTGGAAACGCCTCGCGAATCCGATCGAGAAGCATTTCACGCACGGGCCGCCGGGGGATCACCCCGGCGGTTGGGCGGGCTTGGCAGGGATGAACGACCAGGCGCCGCTGTCTCGCTCCGAACCGAGGTCGCGTCGGAGGCACTCGTGTCACGAGCGACGGTAGCAAACCGCCGGTGGCGGATCAAGCAGACATTCGCAGCGCACCACAAATATTTTTGCGTAAAATCAATTGCTTAAAATGCGTTTCCACGATACGGAAATGCGTGGACCATGGCGGTCGGAAACGGTGCTGCATTGCAGTCAGAACGCGCTGACTCCGGCTCGATCGCAGGCCAGGGCGTCGCGGTAACGGCTTGACGGCGCTGGTGTTTGAGCCGGCACACGGTC
>Ga0307412_10002506_pt1 | contig 10211 bp, 10 predicted proteins | sample DK1Cmetagenome_3_FD_203823 | JGI IMG/M metagenome (GOLD analysis project Ga0307412, IMG submission 203823) | Maize rhizosphere microbial communities from greenhouse at UC Davis, California, United States - DK15-C-1 | ecosystem: Host-associated > Plants > Roots > Rhizosphere > Soil | place: USA...
GGTCGAGCGGGCTTCCCAAAACAGCCCTGAGCACTCGTCGCAACAGACCCACGGCTGAACCCTAACCACGCCCCTGAGCGTGCGCAACCTGTCGCTCCGGAGCGGCGCGCCCACACGCCCTCCTCTGGGTAGCGTCGCTCTGGGGCCACCTAGACCCCAACCGCCGGCTCCGAGCGGGCCGCTGCTCCCCTGCCGGAGCGGCGGCGTCGGGCACTTCACCGGGCGCCTTGGGGCGCTCTGAAAGGCAGGCATGTCCAAGTTCGAAATTGTCCGATTCCAGAGCGATGAGATTCAGGCCGTTCGCGAAGGCGAGCAGGTGTGGGTCTCGGTCAAGCGGGTTTGCGAGAACCTAGGGATCGCTGACCAGGTTCAGGCTCGAAAGCTCAAGGCGAAGCGGTGGGCAACCACAACCCTGGTGGTTGCGGTTGCGGAAGACGGCAAGAACCGAGAGTCTTTCTGCCTCGCTCTCGACTCCGTGCCCATGTGGCTCTCGGGCATCGACGAGCGCAAGGTGGCACCCGAGCTCCGCGACAAGCTCGTGGCCTACCAATGCGAGTGTCGCGACGCCCTGGCTCGCCACTTCTACGGTGCCAAACAGGTGGATTCGTCAACCAGCGGCGCAGCCATGGCCCAGATGGCGGCCGCGATCACCGTGCTCGCTCAAGGGTTCACCATGTTGCAGGCGCAAGTCGCAACCCTGGTCGAGCAGCGCACTATCGCGCTCACCTTGGTTCAACCTCGCGACGCGGAAGAACTCTGCAGACGCCTCGCTTTCTCAGCGCTCCAAGCCTTCCGAGCGGGACTCTTCAAGTCGGAGCGATCTGCGCGCACCTCGTACGAATCCCGAATTCGTCGCGCGTGTGGCTGGTCGCGATACCGCGGCGCGCGGCTCGAAGAGATGCCGCTCACCGCGTGGCCCTACGCCAAGGTCGAGATGAGCGAGATCGAAGCTGACGTGAAGCGCGCGCAAGACGGTCGCCAGCTCTCCCTCATCAAAACCGGCTGATGCCCCAAGAACCCTACCGCGAGACCCTCCGGCGCAAACGCGAGGAAGCCGCGGCGCGCGTCGCTAAGCAACGCGCCGAATACGAAGCAACGCTCGAGCGACTGCGTCAGCAGTTCGACGAGCGAGTCGCCGACCCTGTTGAGCCGCTCGATCCCACCCCCTGATGGCCGACGAAGCAATCCGAATCACTGTTGGCGCCGTCAAGACGGCGAGCGTCGACCGGGTATTCGCTGACATCCGCAAGCAAGCGGCGCGCATCGGGCAGGACCTCAACCGGTTCTTGGATCCGCGCAGGGCATTGAAGGGCCTGCAGCAGTACAAGGAAGAGTTCAAGGGCCTGGAGCCGCTTGTGCGGCAGCAGAGCCAGAAGACTCGTCAGCGTTACTCCGAAGAAGAACGCGCTGCCATGCGCGCGCTGCGCGCCCGCGAGCAAGCCGAGCGCTACGTCCACAGCCTGCGCATGCGCCAACTGCGCACCGAAAGCGCTGCGCGTGAGCGGGAGGATCGTCGCCAGTCGGCCAGCATTCAGCGCGCCGCTAGGATGACGAGCTGGAGTGCGGCGCGTGCGATCGGCAGTGGCGCACACATGACCGGGCGCTTCGCCGGCGCACTGGGGCGCGGCATCGGCCTCGACCTCAGCCCAGCAAGTTACCTGCAGCAGTCGATCTCGAGCCAGTCGCTTGCCGCGAAGCTCGCGAGCTCGGGCTGGAATCCGAGCGACAAGAAGAACGGAAACGACCAGTTCGTTCACTACTCTGAACTTCAGCGCGACGCTGTCGAGCAGGCGAAGAAATACGGGATCAGTGCAACGGACGTGCTCGCTGGGCAGACGGCGTTTCAGAAGCCATCGGGCAACCTGAGCGACACGCGTGCCATGAGCGAGGGCCTCGCCCGCTTGTCCGTTGCAACGGGCTCCAACACGGCTGACTTGTTCGGCGCGGCCGGCAACCTAGTCAACCAGTTCGAAGGGGCTAGCCCTGAAGAGCGCAGAAAGAACACGCTCGACCTGTTCAAGGTGTTCGCTCGCCAAGGCCAAGAAGGCGCCGTCGAACTCGAAGACCTCTCGAAGTACGGCTCGCGGCTATTCGCGACTGCCGGCCTCTACGAGGGCGACAAGATGGACGTGCTCAAGAGCCTGGGCGCCATCGGGCAAGCGGCGCGCGGGTTTGGTGGCGCCGATAGTGCAGCGCAAGCCGCCACTTCAGTCGCTCGCCTCGCCACCACGTTCAAGACGGGTGCGCGCGCCAAGGAGTTCAAGGCGATCACCGGCAAGAGCGTGTTCTCCGATGACGGCAGCGGCAAGATCCGCGACCCCATCGAGCTCATCAAAGACGCGTTGACCGCGACGCAGGGCGATCCCCTGAAGTGGAACAAGATCTTCATGAACGTCATGTCCGAGCGCGCATCGGGCGGACTCAAGGCGAAGTACAGCGAAGCCTACGACAAGGCGTCAGGCACGAAAGAACAGAAGGACGCCGCTGGGCTCGCCGCCATCGACGAGTTCATGAACACGATGAAGGGCGCTCAGTTGAGCGACGACGAGATCGACAAGAAGGTCGCGCGTCACAACGAGACGTACGCCGCGCAGACCGAGCGCTTGCGAGCTGAGTTCGAGGAGACGGCAACCGAGTTCCTGAAAGAATTCCTGCCTGTCCTCAAAGAGGTATCTCCGTACCTCGTCAAGTTTGCGAAGGTCCTGGGGGACGTAACCACGTGGGTGGTACAAAACCCCAAGCAAGCCATTGGTCTGGCCATCACCGCGTCAATCGCACGCGGCGGCATCGAAGCGGCGTTCCGGCTCGGCATCGAAGGGATGTTCAGCGGCGGTAAGGAACTCGTCATGTTCCTGATCCGCAATATGCTGGCGGGTTCAGTCGTGCCGGGCGGCGGGGGCGCAATCGTTCCAACCAAGAGCGGCAGCAAAGTTCCACTGGTGGGTGCGGGCCTCGGCGCGACCGTTGCGATGGTTGCGGCCGGTCTGCTCACTGGCGGCGACAACGACGTCAACATGACTCCCGAGCAGCGCCGCGCCAAGGCGCTCGCTCAAGCCGACGACAAGTTGAAGAACGTGCTGGGTTCGGGTGACCAAGCCGTGCTGTCCGATGAGTTCGGAGCGCGGATCAATCGCCAGGTTTTTCTCGAGGAGAAGGTCAAGAAGAACGGTGCAGCCGCTGCCGGCGGAGACGCCGGTGCTGGCGTGCGCGCCGAAGCCTACTCGAAGGAGTTGGCGGAGAACCGCGCAGCTCTCCAAGAACTCACGCGCGCGCTTCGCAACCTCCCGAATGGCGCGCCCGGCACGACGACGCAAACGGGCAACGGGAACCGCTGAGTAGAAGCCAATGCCGACGCCCATGACGTTCGAGGGCTGGATTGTCCCGGCGACACGGCTGGGCATCAGCAGCAATGGCCGCATCTCGATCCACGAGTACCGTTGGATCAAGGGCGGCAACATCGAGGACCACGGGCGCGGCCTCTACACGTTCCGTGTTGCCGCGACGTTCACGAACGACACGCGGTTCAAGCCGCTCCTCTTCCCCGACCAACTCGCGCAGCTCCGTGCCCTCTACGACGCCCGCACGGTCGGATCGCTCGTCCTGCCAGATATCGGGCGCGTTCTGTGTCGCATCACCGAGTGGGATGAGGACCAGGACTACGCCAACCGCAATTCAGCGGTGGCCAACATCTCGTTCCTCGAGGACGAGGGCAACCGGTTCCTTCCTGCGGCCATTTCGGCTGCGACGAAGGCGGGATTCTACGACGCGTGCCAGAAGTGGATCGCGCTCGTCGATGCAAAGCGCCCAGCGAACCCCGAAGATCTGCTCCGCGCCGACATCGTCGAGCCCGAGGCCAAAGCCTTCGACCTGTTCAACCAAATCAGTGAAGCGGGCAACTCGATCCTCGCGATCCGCGACCAGGCCAACCTCCTGAGCGAACTGCTCGCCAGCAAGGTCATGACGATCACGGGGCTGTTCGAGGACGCGAATCGAACGCGGTTCTTCGACAACCCCATGAACTTCGAGTTGCTCTACGCGCTCAAGGAACTGTGGGCCGCGACCATCGCGCTCGCGCAGCTCGACCCCGTCGAAGGCGGGACGCTGCGGAAGTACCGGGTTACACGGGTCAGCACGATCACGCAGGTGGCAGCCGCCATCTATGCGGGCGACACATCGAAGTCTCGAGACCTGCTCGGCCTCAATGACTTCGCCGATGCCATGGCCATCCCGGCCGGCACCGAAGTCACCTACCTGCAGGCCGCGTAATGGCCGTCGAGACCGTCGTCATCCGCTTGGGCGGGCGCGAAGTCATTCATCTGTCGGACTACAGCGTCAAACTCGGGATCTTTCAGCAGCCCGGATCATTCCGCTGCACGATTGGCCGTCCCTACGAGTTCCGCAGGCTCGCCGAAGCCTTCCCTCCGAAGTCCACGTACGAGATTTTCCTCAATGGGCTCCGCATTCAAACGGGGCTGACGGACGGGTTCTCCAACGCGGCCGGCGGAACCAAGACGGAGATTCAGCTGACGGGGCGAGACCCCCTGCAGAAGCTCGTCGACACCGAACTCGACAAGCAGCTGACTTTCACGGAGCTGACGTACAAGCAGCTCGTCGAAGAGGCGTTTGAACGCTCGGGCCTCAACGCCATGGCCGAGCGCTTCGCGCTCGACAAGGTCACGCTGTTCTCGCTCAACAACGAGGCGAACCGAAAAGCCATCACGGGCAGCAAGAAGGCGTCCTCGCTCTCGAGGGACGACGTCGAAGTCGTCGAGCGCGATGCGGGCGCCGCGGACACGCGTGGCTCCAGAAAGATCCGAGAGCAGATTCGCGCCGAGGTCGGAGAGGCCTGGTGGGACTTCGTTGTCCGCCAGCTTCGCCGCGTCGGGCTGTTTCTCTGGTGTGGCGCCGACGGTGCCGCCATCCTGGCGAGTCCAAACGTCGCGCAGTCGGCCATCTATCGGCTTATCCGCACGAAGGACGAGGCGAACGTCATCGATCACTCGTTCGATCACGACACGACGGGCCGCCACACCGAGTGCGTCGTCTACGGGACGTCCACTGGCGGCAAAGACGGAACGGGGAAACTCAACGGGCGATTCGTCGACGACGAAATGGTCGCGTTGCTCAACCCCGCGGAAGCCGACCGCGCTGACGGTGGCAAGATCAAGCTCATCAAGACGATCCGCGACAAGGAGTGCAAGTCGGCCGAGCAAGCCAACAACCTCGCGCGTCGGCAAATCGCTGAAGAGCGCCGCGCGGGCTGGCGCCTCTCCTACACGATCGCGGGACACACGCTGCCGGAGCTCGGTGGGGACAAGCGCCTGGGCGTCATGCCCGACACCGTCGTCGACGTGCTCGACGACGACCTCGGCATCTACGGCCCCATGTACGTCGAGGATGTCACGCTCAACGGACGTGGCTCCGTAACGTCCACGACGATCGAAACACTGCGCATCGAAGACGTTTTCTTCCTCAACGAAGTTGCGCCGAAGCCCGTCTTGAAGAACACGGGCGTGGCTCGCGTGCCACCTTCCAGAAACGTCGCGATTGCAGGCATCGGCCTCTATCAATCGAGCACGGGTGAACAGGACTTGAGCGCGGTGCCACCGGGGTTCGATCCAAACGGATGGCAATACCCCATCAAAGACACGCTGCGCACCGGACTGTTCAGGGAGCCGGGTGACGAGCGCCCGCCAACGCTGTCAGCAGCAACCAACGCGAAGATCCAAAAGGGACGATATTGAGAGACACCGGCCTCGAATGGGACCTGTCCAGCGTCACGTATTCCGATCGTGACCTCGACGGCTACCCCATCGTTCAACAAGAAGCGTACGGCGGAGAAGGTGGCGCACCGCTGCCCCTGCAGCACCAGTACGGCAGCTACTCGCGTCCCCACGATCCTGCCCCCGGCAACGACGGGCGCGAGGGTTGGTGCACGCTGTGGGTCGCCAAAGACGGTTCCACGCACATCGGTCTGCTCGGGTACGATCCCCGGTTCCTCGGGTTGATTCCGTTGCCCCCAAAGGGCAGCAGCATGAACTACGCGGCGTTCAAGGACGGCGAAAAGTGGCGCGCCAGCTTCGCGTTCATCTCGGGCGACACGGGTACCTATCAATACTACCTACCCGTCGGCGACAGCGCGTTAGCCGTCACGTACGGCACGGACGCGAACGGGCACGCGACGATTGACCTGCGGCATCCCGATGGCTCGACCATCACGATGTTCAAAGGCAAGACCGTACTGAAGTGCCCGAACGGGAAGACCTACATTCAAGTCAGTGACGACGGGATCGTGCTGAAGGGGCCCATCACTCAGATGGGCGGACTGTCCACTCCAGGCGGCGTGTCACTAACATACGACGCTGCGTTCCAGCAGCTTCTCACAGTCATTGAGAAAACGCTTGATGGGATGATCGTGGGCACAGGGACCGCGTTTAAGAACGCCTTCGAGACGGCTCTGCTGGGACAAGGCTTAGTCGGCACCGGAACAACTGTGACGAAGGGTCTGTAGTGAAGCCTCAGATTCGCGACGCGGACGTCGGCAAGTTCGCGGCGTTCACCCGTGAAGGCGGACTCGTCCCAACGGCCCTGCCTGAAGCAGAAGGCGGCATTCCTGAAACGCGAGCCATCGCGGCAGGCGCAGGCCTCACGGGCGGCGGCGACCTCTCAGCAGACCGAACCATCGCGGTCGGAGCCAATGCCGACGGGTCGATTGTCGTCAATGCCAACGACATCCAGGTCGGCGTCCTCGCGACTGACGCGCAGCACGGGGAGCGAGGTGGCGGCACTCAGCACGCTGCGGCGGTGGCCGCGGGTGCCGCTGGATTCATGTCGGGAGCGGATAAGGCCAAGCTCGACGGAATTGGTACAGCTGCCGCTCCAGTAAGCAGCACGGCACCCGTCAACGTGACGCGAGCAACCGCATCGGCGGGGGTTGCCTCGGATGCGGCGCGCCAAGACCACAAGCACGACATCGCAACGGCTGCCCCGGCAGCTGGCTCGGTTGCAGTGGGTAACAGCGCGGGGGCCGGTTCGAGTTCGTCACTCGCGGCCGCCGACCACGTGCACCCCGTGACTCGAGGGACACCCGTCAATGTCGGGACCGCCAACGCAGCAGGCAGCGGCACGGACTTCGCCAGCGGCGATCATGTCCACGCCCTTTCATTCGCGACGGTCAACACGATCCTTGGAACTGCCAACGCGTCGATTGGCGTGAACAGCCAGAAGATTGTGAACGTTCTTGATCCAACGAGCGCGCAGGACGCCGCGACCAAGGCGTATGTCGATGCGAATGCCGCTTCCGCGTTGAGCGTTACCCTGCGCACGCAATCGGGAACGAGTCCCTCGAGCAACAATTTCGCGGCGTGGTCTGGGGTGCTGCTGCTTACAGGTACCTGGAGCGGCACGTTTACGCTCAATGGTATTGCCGCTCCTGTAGACGGAAACGACAACGTTCGGTTTCTTATCAGCAGAAACGGTTCAGGTATCGAACTCACGGACATGAGTGCAAGCGCGACGACCGGAGCAAAGATCTCGGTCGAGTCAGCATTCAACTACGTGCCCGGATCAAATGCTCCGAGCGGCTGGATGCTCGTACGTGACAGCACGCTGGACTCCGGAAACGGCGCATGGGTTGCCGTAGCGTTCATGGGCGGGACTTGACGTGACGCGCTGTGCATTCCCGCCTTTCGGGATTCCAGCGTTCAGCATCTTCGATCTGCTCGGTTTCCTGCCGAGTTTGCCGGAGATACCGGAGTTTCCGGCGCTGCCGTCACTACCAGGCCTCGGTGTCGACTTCACGCTCCCGCAGCTAACCGTTGCGCTGCCATCGCTATTCGATCTGCTTGGTTTTCTACCGAGCCTGCCGGAGTTACCGGAGCTACCAAGCCTTCCTGATCTACCAGCGCTCGACGTCGACCTGCATCTTCCGCAGCTGACGATCCCTGTGTTCTCGATCTTCGATCTTCTCGGCTTTCTACCAAGTCTGCCGGAGCTTCCTGAGCTCCCGATGCCCACCTGCTTCCTCGACTGAATGGCCCTAGGACTGGGCGTCGATCCTCTGGGTGAACCCCTGCTGGGACTCGACGCAATACATGTGCCCGAACGTCACGGGCTAAAACCAATCGCTGCCAAGCGGTTCGATCCGAAGACGCGCGCGTACGTCGTCAACATCGACGGCCAGTACGTCGAGGATCACCCCATCGATCAATGGGTCGTGCTGCAGTTGGCAATCATCCGCGGCTCAATCCCAGCGTCACCCGCTGAGGGCAACCCGGCGCTTAGATACGAGCACATCGGCGCCGACCACGTCGCGAAGGTCAAGCGGGACATCGAGCAATTGCTCTCGCCGCGCGCCGTCGCGGGCGACATCACCGTTCACCTCGTGGAAGTGGCGGCCCCCGGAAACGCGACACTCATGCAGGTCGACTACACCAACAACGTCACGGTCAAACGAGGGATCGCGCGCGCATGACCGTGCCGCCTGAACTCATCATCCCGACGCGGCAAGAGCTGATCAGTCGGCACCTGCAGTTCCGCCGGATCGCCAATCCAGCGATCGACGTCTCGGAAGGTGGCGAGCCATGGATCGACGCCTGCGTTGCGGCCGACATCCAGCTGCAAGTCATCGCACAGGCGCGCCGCATCACGCAGGCGGCATTCCCGTCGACCGCGTTGTCTTCGGACGTCGCGTTCTGGGGAGAGATCACAGGCGTCACGGCACCAGAGGCCACCGGGTCACTCGGACTCGTGCGCATCTCGGCGAGCGTCGGTGGCGGCGAGATTCAAGAGGGCACTTTCCTCACGATCCGGGGCCTCTCGAATGGTCCGCGCTTCCAAGCGCGAATCACCGGCCGCTACTACGACAACGAAGCAGTTCCGATTGTCTCGTACGATACGGGCCGCGAAACCAACCTTCCGCCCGACACCATCCTCGAGTGGGTCAACCCGCCGAGCGGCATCGGGCCCCGCGCCGTAGTCATCAATCAGGATGGCGAAGGGCTAACGGGTGGCCGCGACGCCGCGACGCCCGCAGAGCACCAGGCCGCCATCCTCGACAAGCTTCGGGACCCGCCTGGCGCCGAGAACGATGCTCACTACCGCCAGGAAGCGCGCAAGCAGGGCGTCCCCGTCCAGCAGGCGTTCTCGTATCCCGCGGTGCTCGGGCCCGGAACCACCGGTATCACCGTCACGGTGTTCCCCCAGCGCAAGGGCGGCAACCGTGTGCCCACGGGGCAGCAGCTGCGGCGCATCGGCGAGGGGCTCGAATACGCGTTCGGCGCCGACGACTCCATCCTGATGACCACGCTCGTGGCTCAACCCTCGACCGTCGCCTATCAGGTCGACTGGTCCGCGGGAGCGAGCGGATGGGCCAGTGCCTCGCCTTGGCCCCGCTATTACGCGGGCAACTCCAACGTCGTGATCAAGACGGTCGCGAGCGCTCTGGCCTTCCAGGTCGGCGCATACGGCAACAACTACACGGGGCTTCCTGCTCCGTCAGCGGGCAAACGCATCGCATTGTTCGACGCCGCGAACGCCAGGTTCGTTGAGAAACGCATCCTGACGGTGACGGGTTCGGGTCCCTGGGATCTGACGATCGACACGACCAACCGCGTGAGCGACGAGTCTTATACGCCGGTCGTTGGGCAGCGCGTTTCCCCGTGGTCCGATTCGCTCGTCGCACTCGTCGATGCCGTTATCCCGGTATTCGAAGGGCTCGGTCCCGGTGAGGTGATCTTCGGCACGCCGTTGGATGGTACTCGCCGCAAGCGGACACCGTTTGCTCCGGCGCTGTGGCCCTACCGGCTCACCCAAGAGGCACTCGAAAGCGCCGTGAGCACCGCGCGTGTTCCGCAGTTGTTCGATCGGCAACTCGTCATGGGCGACGGGACAACCGCCACGACGGGAACGCCCGGCGTCGTCGCCTACCTCGTAACGCTCGGCGATCTCGCCGTTTACCCGAAGAGCTGATCCATGGCGATCGACTACCTTTGCTTCGACGGCGACGTCGCCAACAACATCGCGCCGCATCGACCCTCAATCGAGGACGTCGGCTCCGACACGTATCAGGACTTCCCCGCCGCGCCGGTGGATGAGCGTTACGAGATCAGCGCGCGCAACGTCAATCAGATCTGCGGCGTCGTGCCGCAGCTGTCCAAGATGGGTGACCAGTTCCGCGCGACCGTGCGGTTCTCGGCTGGCGTGCCATCCGT
>Ga0307412_10002507_pt1 | contig 10210 bp, 10 predicted proteins | sample DK1Cmetagenome_3_FD_203823 | JGI IMG/M metagenome (GOLD analysis project Ga0307412, IMG submission 203823) | Maize rhizosphere microbial communities from greenhouse at UC Davis, California, United States - DK15-C-1 | ecosystem: Host-associated > Plants > Roots > Rhizosphere > Soil | place: USA...
CCGCGGGCGCCAGCGTCGGCCGCATCGATGTCGGGAAGGGCGCGGCGCCTGCGGTCGCGACCGAGACGGGTATCGCGGTGCGAATGACCGTGCCGAAGGGCTATGCCGGCGGCTATCGCGCGGTGATGCGCACCCGTTCGCCGCTCGCCGCGCCGGTCGCGCGCGGCGCGCGGGTCGCCGACCTGATCGTCACCCCCGACGGGCTTCCGCCGCAAACGACGCCCCTGCTTGCCGCCGCCGATGTGCGCGAGGGAGGATGGTGGGCGCGGGCGCGCACCGGATTCTACCGGCTGACCGGCTGGTGAGCGGCCGCTTCATCACCCTCGAAGGCGGCGAAGGCGGCGGCAAGTCGACGCAGATCCGGGCGCTGGCCGAGGCTTTGTCGGCGCGCGGCGTCGAAGCCGTCGTGACGCGCGAGCCCGGCGGCAGCGCCGGCGCCGAGGCGATCCGCGCTCTGCTGATGGAAGGCAGCGACGACCGCTGGGATGCACGGAGCGAGGCTTTGTTGTTCGCTGCGGCGCGCGCCGATCATGTCGCCACGACGATTCGCCCGGCGATTGAACGCGGCGCGTGGGTGCTGTGCGACCGTTTCGTCGATTCCTCGCGCGCCTATCAGGGTGGCGGCGGGGGGATCACCGACACCGATATCATGGCGCTTCATGGCTTTGGCTCGCTGGGCCTGCTTCCCGACCGGACCTTCCTGCTGATCGTCAGCCCCGACGAAGCCGCGCGGCGGCTGTCGCTGCGCGACGCAGCGGGCGCCGACCGCATGGGCAGCAAGCCCGCCGACTATCAGGCGCGCCTCGCCGCACGCTTCGCCGAAATGGCGGCGAGCGAGCCCGATCGCTGGCGCGTGGTCGACGCCGACGCGCCTGCCGAAACGGTCACCGCGGCGATCCTTGCCGAACTCGGCGGGTGGCTGCCATGATCGGCCATCACGACGCCGAAAGCGTCTTCATGGAGGCCTGGTCGGGCGGACGGCTGCACCATGCCTGGCTGCTCGCGGGGCCGCAGGGGATGGGGAAGGGCGCCTTCGCGGCGCGCATCGCTCGCTTCCTCGTGACCCATGACCGCGGCGGCGGCGGCCAAACGGTCAGCCTCGACGATCCGGGCGATGGCGCCGCGGGCCGCCTTGTCGATGCGGGAAACCACCCCGAAATCTTGTCGCTGACCCGTCAGCCGAAGGACAAGAGCAAGGACCTCGCGCGCAATATCACGATCGACCAGGTGCGCGGGATGATCCGCCGCCTGCACCTGTCACTGTCGCTTGGCGACTGGCGCGTGATCATCGTCGATGCGATCGACGACCTCGAGACCGATGCCGCCAACGCCCTGCTCAAGACGCTTGAAGAACCCCCAGCGAGGACGCTTTTTCTGTTGGTCAGCCATTCGCCCGGGCGACTGCTTCCGACGATCCGCTCGCGGTGCAGAACGCTTCGTTTTCAGCCGGTTGCGAGTGACGTCATGACGTCGTGGTTGCACGAATTGCGCCCGATGCTCGACATGGCCGAAGTGCGTGCGATCGTCGCCGCGGCGGGCGGCGTGCCGGGCAAGGCGATCGCGCTGATCGACAGCGACGTTGCGACGATGGAAAAGAAATTGCTCGCGATTGCCAGTTCGGGCGATCCCGGTAACCGCCTCCGCGAAGCGCTCGCGCGCGAGGTTGCAGGGACGAGCAATCGCGCGCGGCTCGAGTTGGTGATCGATATCGTCCCCGGGCTGCTCGCCCGGCTGGCGCGCGAGCGTCCGATCGCGGACATTGCCCCCGTCCTCGCGCAATGGGACCGCGTGCAGCGCACCGTTCGCGACGCGGTTCGCGGATCGTACGACGGATCGATGGTCGGGTTCGAGATCGGCAACTGTCTGGCCGAACTGGCGCCGCGGTCGAGCGAGCCGGCACGCTGACGCTTTCCCTCGCGCGCACCAGCGGCTAAGGCGCGGCGATGTCCGACAGCACCGACCCCTTCTATATCACCACCGCGATCAGCTATCCCAATGGCCGCCCGCATATCGGCCACGCCTATGAAGCGATCGCAACCGACGTCATGGCGCGGTTCCAGCGCGCGCGCGGCCGCGACGTGCGACTGATCACCGGCACCGACGAACACGGCCTCAAGATGTTCCAGACGGCGCGCGATCAGGGCCGCGAAACGATCGACCTTGCTGACGAAATGTCGGGTTATTTCCGTGAGATGTATGCCGCACTGAATATCAGCTATGACAATTTCATGCGGACGTCCGATCCGGCGCATCACGCCGCGTCGCAGACGCTGTGGCGTGCGATGGAAGCGAATGGCGATCTTTATCTCGATCGTTACGAGGGCTGGTATTCGGTCCGCGACGAAGCCTTTTATGACGAAAGCGAACTGGTCGACGGCGAAGGCGAAACGCGCCTGTCACCGCAGGGCACGCCGGTCGAGTGGACCGTCGAGGAAAGCTGGTTCTTCAAGCTGTCCAAGTATCAGGACAAGTTGCTCGCCCTTTATAACGAGCAGCCCGATTTCATCCGTCCCGAAAGCCGCCGTAACGAGGTGATGCGCTTTGTCGAGGGCGGGCTCAAGGATCTCAGCGTCTCGCGCACCAGCTTCGACTGGGGGGTGCCGGTGCCGGGGTCGCCGGGGCATGTGATGTATGTGTGGGTCGATGCGCTCACCACCTATCTCTCGGGACTCGGCTATCCCGATCCCGACAGCGATTTCGGCAAATTCTGGCCAGCGAATATCCATATGATCGGCAAGGATATCGTGCGTTTTCATGCGGTTTACTGGCCGGCCTTCCTGATGAGTGCCAATTTGCCGCTGCCCAGGCAGGTGTTCGGCCACGGCTTCCTGCTCAACCGCGGCGAGAAGATGTCGAAATCGCTCGGCAATGTGGTCGATCCGATGGCGCTCGCCGAGCAATTCGGGGTCGACCCGCTGCGCTATTATTTGCTGCGCGAAGTCAGTTTCGGGCAGGACGGCACCTATTCGGCCGAGGCGATCGTTCGCGCAGCGAACGCCGATCTCGCGAACAGCTTCGGGAATCTGGCCCAGCGCAGTTTATCGATGATTTTCAAGAATCTGGATGGCAAGATTTCTGCCGACTATGCGCAGGTGCAAGACGATCTCGACCTTCTGAATGACGTGAATGAGATGGCGCGGAGCTGTTTGCCGGACGCCTTTGAGCAACTGGCCTTCTCATCGGGTATCGAAGACTGGCTGCGCGCTGTCTTCGCGTGCAACCAATATGTCGATACGCAGGCGCCTTGGGCGCTGCGCAAGACCGATCCCGAACGCATGCGGGCGGTGCTGATGACCCTGTTCAAGGTCGTCCGCACATTGGCGATCGCAATCCGTCCGGTCGTGCCGGCGGCGGCGGACACGCTGCTCGACCAGATGGGAATCGCCGCCGATGCCCGCGATTTCGGCGCACTCAACGACAAGGAGTGGTTCGCCAAACTCGCCGCGAGCGATTTCGTCGTCGGCCAGCCGGTGCCGATTTTCCCGCGTCTCGAACTGCCGGACGGGGAAGGGGAGGCGTAATGCTCGTCGATTCGCACTGCCACCTCAATTACAAGGGGCTCGCCGAACAGCAGGGCGAGGTGCTGGCGCGGGCGCGCGAGAAGGGCGTTACCGCGATGCTCAACATCGCGACGCGCGAAAGCGAATGGGACGATGTGCTCGCCGCGGCCGAGGTGAATGACGATGTCTGGGCCAGCGTCGGCATCCATCCGCACGACGCCGACCATCATCCCGATGTCGATACCGCAAAGCTGGTCGAGCGTGCTGCGCATCCGCGCGTGATCGGGATCGGCGAAACCGGGCTCGACTATTATTACGACAAGAGCGACCGGGTGCGGCAGCAGGACAGCTTTCGCCGCCATATCCACGCGTCGCAGCAGACCGGGCTGCCGATCATCGTCCACACCCGCGATGCCGAGGAAGACACGCTGGCGCTGCTCGATGAGGAAATGGGGAAGGCCGAATTTCCGGGGGTGATCCATTGCTTCACCGCGAGCGACGATTTTGCGCGCCAGGCGCTCGGCCTTGGGCTGTTCATTTCGATCTCGGGGATCGTGACGTTCAAAAATGCCGCCGATTTGCAGGCGACGGCCAAATGGCTGCCGCAGGACCGGCTGCTGATCGAGACCGATTCGCCTTTCCTCGCTCCCGTCCCGCATCGCGGCAAGACCGGTGAGCCGGCGTTCGTCGCCGATACGCTGGCCTTCCTCGCGGCGCTTCGCGGCGACGACACGGAAGCGTTGGCGGCGGCGACCAGCGCCAATTTCTACGCGCTTTTCAATAAGGCGGCGCCATGACGTCACGCGCCGCATGAAGGTCCGTATCCTGGGTTCCGGCACATCGTCGGGGGTGCCGCGGCTGGGCAACGACTGGGGCCAGTGCGATCCCGACAATGTGCGCAACCTGCGCAGCCGGGCCTCGATCCTGATCTCGCTCGGCGGCTTCCGGTTGCTCGTCGACACCAGCCCCGACATGCGGCTCCAACTGCTCGATGCCGAGGTCGGCGAGGTCGATGCCGTCATCTGGACGCACGAACATGCCGACCACACGCATGGGCTCGACGACCTGCGCCAGGTGATGCACCTGCGCGGATCGGCAGTGCCCGCCTATGCCCGCGACCATGTGCTCGACATATTGAAGTGGCGATTTACCTATGCCTTTGCGGGCAATGCAGGTTACCCGGCGTCGGTCGATCCGATCGAATTGATGGATCATCAGTCGATCGGGCCGATCGAGGTGTCGGCGATCGAAATGCCGCATGGGCCGATCAAGGCGACCGGGCTGATCTTTAGCGACGGTGCGTACAAGATTGCCTATGCGACTGATTTTTCGAAGTTCACCGATGAAATGGTCGACTTTTTCCAGGGCGTCGACCTGTTCGTGATCGATGCGCTTCGCCGTTATCCGCATCCGACGCATCCGCATCTGGCGATGTCGCTCGAGGCGCTGAACAAATGCGGCAATCCGCGCGCCATCATCACGCACATGGACAATACGATGGATTATGACGATCTGGCGGCCGAATTGCCGCCGGGCGTCGAGCCGGGTTATGACGGGCTGGAGGTGCAGCTATGAACGATACGGCAGTTCATTTGATCTGGTTCGTCGGGGCCATGGCGCTCGTGGTCAGTTCGTTGGTCGCACGGCGATTGCCGATGGCCGACTGGATCAAGATGGCGCTGGCATGGGTCGCGATTTTCGGACTGGTGTTCCTGGTGATACGGACCTGGCAGCTCGTTACGTGATCGACAGCATCTGGGAAGACATCGTCAGGAAAATGGGGTGAGTTCAACGACAAGGGGCTTTTCGCCTCGCCACCTCGATATAGATTTAACATAATATATATTATCGGATAATCAGATGGCCATGACCTCAAGCCTGTCCCCCATCGATCGCCTGCTCGGCATCATGCGCCAGCTCCGCAATCCCGATGGTGGCTGCGAATGGGATCTGGTGCAGGATTTCTCGACGATCGCGCCGTACACGATCGAGGAAGCCTATGAGGTTGCCGACGCGATCGCCGGCGGCGATCCCGCGGCGATTTGCGATGAGCTCGGCGATCTTCTGCTCCAGGTCGTTTTTCACAGCCAGATCGCCGCCGACGATGGCCTGTTCGGCTTCGACGATGTCGCTAACGCGATCAGCGACAAGATGGAGCGCCGCCACCCACATATTTTTGGCGACGCCAGGACCAACGACGTCCGGCTGCAATGGGAACAGATCAAGGCGAACGAACGCGCCGCCGACGGGCCGCAGGGTGCGCTGGCGGGCGTTGCGCTGTCGCTGCCGGCGTTGCTGCGCGCCGCGAAGCTGCAATCGCGCGCCGCGCGCGTCGGGTTCGACTGGCCCGATAGCGACGGTCCGCGCGACAAGATCAGCGAAGAACTCGCCGAAGTGGCCGACGCCGACAGCGACGCGGCGCGGCACGAAGAGGTCGGCGACCTTCTTTTTGCGGTGGTCAATTACGCGCGCAAGCTTGGTGTCGATGCCGAAGGCGCGCTCCGCGATGCCAACATCAAATTCGCGCGCCGTTTCGCCGCGATGGAAGATCGCGCGGGCGGAAGCTTGGCGGGTCTGCCGCTCGATGCGCAAGAAGCCCATTGGCAGGCGGTCAAGACGTCGGAGCGTGCCTGATCGGCCATAGACGTTCGAACCGCGCCCTGTCGGCGGGATCGAGCCGCACGGTCAGCACATGACCCTCGCCATCGACCTCGTCGCTCAGCACTTCGCCGCGCGCGTGAAGCCATGCCATCGCTTCGCCCTGATCGAAGGCCAGGAAGATCCGCTGCGTTTCATGCAGCGCGGTCAGATGCGACGCCATGAGGATTCGCGCGGCCTCGACACCCTCGCCGGTCGTCGCCGATATCATCGCGACGTCGGTCCGCCGCGACGCCATTTCCGCGATCGCGGCGCGGGTTTCGGCGTCGGCGGTGTCGATCTTGTTCCAGATTTCGATTTGCGGGATGACGTTCGAAGGATCTTGGTCCTCCCCTTCCCCGTCCTGTGGGCCATTCACCCCGAGCGAATTCAGGATCGCGCGCACATCGTCATATTGGGCTTCGCTGTCGGGATGGACGATGTCGCGGACATGGACGATCAGGTCTGCGGTCGTCACTTCTTCGAGCGTCGCGCGGAACGCCGCCACCAATTGCGTCGGCAGGTCGGACACGAAGCCGACGGTATCCGAGAGGATCGCCTTGTCGATACCGGGTAATCCGATTTCGCGCATCGTCGGGTCGAGCGTCGCGAAAAGCATATCTTCCGCCATGACGTCACTTCCCGTCAGGCGGTTGAAAAAAGTGGATTTCCCGGCGTTGGTATAACCGACGAGGGCGATGACCGGCCACGGCGCCCGCTGGCGCTTGGCGCGCTGGAGCTGCCGCGTGCGGCGCGCGTCCTCGAGGCTTCGCCGGATGCGCGCCATGCGATTGCGGATCATGCGGCGGTCGGCCTCGATCTGCGTTTCACCGGGACCGCCGAGGAAACCGAAGCCGCCGCGCTGGCGTTCGAGGTGCGTCCAGCTGCGCACGAGCCGCCCTGCCTGATAATCGAGATGCGCGAGTTCGACCTGCAAGCGTCCCTCGGCCGTCGCCGCGCGCTCGCCGAAAATTTCGAGGATCAGGCCGGTGCGGTCGATCACCTTGGTACCGAACGCGGTTTCGAGGTTGCGCTGCTGGATCGCGGTCAGCGACGCGTCGACGACGACCAACTGCACGCCGTGTGCGGCAATATCGGGGGTGATCGCTTCGATCTGCCCGACCCCGAGCAGGGTCGCGGCGCGCGTCTGGCGCAGGCGAAGCCTATGCACCGCGACGACGTCGAGCCCGATGGCAAGGGCAAGCCCCCTCGCCTCCTCGGCGCGCGCATCCACGTCGCGCGACAGGCGCTGGCCATGCCATTCGGGCACGACGAGCAGCGCGGCGCCGCCGCGGGTTACCTCGTCCTCATTGTCGGTCAGCGGATCGATCAGGCGTTGTCCGCTTCGGCGTCCGGCTCGCTGTCGGTCAGGTTGATCGGGCCGTTCGGCTGGACGGTCGAAATCGCGTGCTTGTAAACGAGCTGCACCTGGCGCTCGCGTTCGAGCAGCATGCAGAACAGGTCGAACGCGACAATATCGCCCTGCAGCATCACCCCGTTGACGAGGAACATCGTCACTGATTCGTCGGACTTGCGCACCGCGTTGAGGAACACATCCTGCAACGCCTTGCCCTTGCTTGCCGGCGCATCGCGCAGGCTGCCGCCGAGCAGCGACAGGTCGAAATCATGCGATGGCATGACGGTCGAGATCGCGTGCTTGTAGACGAGCTGCGACTGGCCGTCGCGGCGCAGCAGCAATGAGAAATTGTCGAACCAGGTGATGATGCCCTGCAGCTTGACGCCCTTGACCAGGAACATGGTCACCGGCGTCTTGCTCTTGCGAAGGGCGTTGAGGAAAAGATCCTGGAGATTCTGATTCTTATCGGACACATTGGCCTCCTGTTCTTGGCGGCGAAGCCGCGGTTCGATGTTCGGTAGCCCCGACATCTTTGACCTTCATACCGCCGCACTATGCGGCAAAGCTTGCGGCGGGTCTAGCAAAAGCCGCTATCCCTCGCCGTCATTACTCTCGGTAAGCCCCAAAAGTTTCAGTTTGCGGTGCAGCGCCGACCGTTCCATCCCGATAAAGGTCGCGGTGCGCGAGATATTGCCCGAAAAGCGGTTGATCTGGATCCGCAGATATTCGCGCTCGAAATTCTCGCGTGCTTCCTTGAGCGGGATCGCGGTGATCGATTCGCTGTTCGGCAGGATATCGGCGCCGCCGCGCACCAGTTCGGCGGGCAGCATGTCGGCATCGATCCGGGCGAGCCGGTCGCTCGGCGCGAGGATCATCACGCGTTCGATCACGTTGCGAAGTTCGCGGACGTTGCCGGGCCATTCGTGCGCCTGCAGCGCCGCCATTGCTTCGGCGCTGATCTCGGGGGGCTGGACGCGGCGATCGGCGGCATAACGGCGCACGAAATGATCACAAAGGCTGGCGATATCGTCGCGTCGTTCGCGCAGCGGCGGGATATGCACCGGGACGACGTTGAGCCGATAATAGAGGTCTTCGCGAAACCGGTTTTCGGCGATTTCGACCGTCAGGTCGCGCGCCGAGCCCGAGATGATGCGGACATCGACGCGGATCATCGTCCGCCCGCCGACGCGCGTGAAGCTCTGGTCGGTGAGGACGCGCAGGATCTTGCCCTGCGTCGTCAGCGGCATGTCGGCAACCTCGTCGAGGAACAAGGTTCCGCCGTGCGCCTGTTCGAGCAGCCCGACGCGGATCGCGCCATCGTCGGTTTCGGAGCCGAAGAGTTCGATCTCGACCGTTTCAGGGTCCATGCGCGCCGACGATATGACGCGAAACGGCGCGGTGTGCCGCCCGCTCCAGCCGTGCAGCACGCGCGCTGCGACTTCCTTGCCGACCCCCGGCGCGCCGGTGATCAGCACCCGGCTGCCCGTCCCCGCAACACGCTTCAGCGTTGCGCGGACATTGTTGATCGCGGCGCTCGTTCCGGTGAGTTCGTCGGAAGGCCCGGCCTTTTCGCGCAATTGTTCATATTCGAACTTCAGCCGTTCATTCTCGGTCGCGCGCGCGACGAGATGCAGAAGGCGTTCGGCCTCGAACGGCTTTTCGATAAAGTCGAATGCACCGCGGCGGATCGCCGCGACCGCGGTATCGAGCCCGCCATGCCCCGAAATGACGATGATCGGAAGCGTCGGATCGAACGCCTTGATGGCCTCGACCAACCCGAGGCCGTCGAGCCGCGAGCCCTGCAACCAGACGTCGATCAACGCGAGCGACGGGCGCCGCTGGCGGATCGCCTCGAGCGCCGCGTCGCTGTCCGACGCGGTCCGGGCTTCATAGCCCTCATCTTCCATGACGCCGGCGACCAGATCGCAAATGTCGCGCTCGTCGTCGACGATCAGAATATCAAGCGCCATGTTCTTCTCTATCCTGCCGGTGCCGTATTCGCCCCGGAACCGATTCGGCCTGCCCTGTCATGCTGTCGCCGCCCTGGCCCGCGAGCGCCCGCAGCCGATCGGGGTGCAAGGTCATCGTCACGCACGTCCCCTGCCCTGCGGGATTGTCCGAAAATTCCAGTTCGCCATAATGTTGCTCGACGATCTTCTTGACGATCGCGAGGCCAAGGCCGGTGCCGCCCTGCCGGGTGGTCATATAAGGTTCGGCGATGGCATCGCGCGCTTCGGGAAGGCCGATGCCGTCGTCGGAGATGCGGATCGCGAGCTTCCTGTCACCCTGCACATCGAGTTCGGCATGAATGTGCCCCGATGCCACGGCGTCGGATTTTTTGGATTTTTCTTCAATTGCTTCCACAGCATTTTTGACGATGTTCGTCAGGGCTTGCGACAGAAGCCGGCGGTCGCATACCAGCGGCTCGATGGCGTCGGGGACATCGATGCTGAACGCGATGTCGGGCTTCGCTACCTCGAACAGGAACACCGCCTGGCGCAGGATATCGCGGATATCCTCGACCCCGAAGGTCGGCTTGGGCATGCGCGCGAAGCTGGAGAATTCATCGACCATGCGCCGCATGTCGTGGACCTGGCGGATCACGGTGTCGGTGAGCTTGCGGAAGGTCGCCTGATCGCCCTCGACCTTGTCGCCGAAACGGCGCTGGAGCCGCTCGGCAGCAAGCTGGATCGGAGTGAGCGGATTCTTGATTTCG
>Ga0307412_10002508_pt1 | contig 10209 bp, 24 predicted proteins | sample DK1Cmetagenome_3_FD_203823 | JGI IMG/M metagenome (GOLD analysis project Ga0307412, IMG submission 203823) | Maize rhizosphere microbial communities from greenhouse at UC Davis, California, United States - DK15-C-1 | ecosystem: Host-associated > Plants > Roots > Rhizosphere > Soil | place: USA...
ACGCCTACGCCGACGCCGACGCCTACGCCTACGCCTACGCCTACGCCTGGAAGCGTCTGGCGGACGGCATGGTCGATGCGCTCAATCGTGTGAAAGCCTAACCCATGCGCACCCACGAACAAAAGCTGGCATTACTCAATCAGGCGAAGGTGAACATCACTGCCCGCCATGGCGAGCGCCCGCGTGGCGGCAAGGTGCAGCACTGTGCGGCGCCATATCCGCCGTTCGATGAGAAGCGCTTCATCGCCGATCTGGAAGCCACTTTTGTGGGCCGGAAATGGGATCGCCTTGTCAGCGCTGAATATGCGCGGCTTGCGGCTGTTGCGGGGAGGGAAGCGGCGTGAAAATTGTCAAGAAACTACCAGCACACCTTTTGCACACTGAACAGGCAGGCGGAAAGTACGCCAATATTTACGCAGCTATGGCAAAGTTGGGCATCGGTGCGGCGGTGGAAGTCGAGAAAGCCGATGTTGGCGCTACAGCCTTCAAGCAGCTTGTTGATGCATGTCATTCTTGTGTCGGCTCTTGGCATCATCGCAAAGACGCAACGGAAAGATTTTCGTCGCGGCGGGACAATGAAACCGAAACCGTTTTCATTGTGAGGCGATCATGACCCCCACCCCTCTCATGCTCACCCAATCCACCCTGCGCGACTGTCGCCAGCGCTTTACGCAGGCAGGCATGACCGGATGGGCAACCTTCTGCCTCGCGCAGGAGCGGGTGCTGATCAAGGAAAACCGGCTTAGCCCCGAGATCGTCCACTATGCGCGGGCGGCGGCGGACAGGCTGAGAGAATTTGAACGGAGTAAGGTGTGATGAACAACCGCTCGAAACCATGGGAAATCGCCGCCGATCTGGAAACTGCATGGATGGCAATTCATGACGCAGAAGCAGCGCTTGACGCCATTCACCCAAGTGCACTTCCAGAGGTCGAAGCCATCCCCGGAACTGACCGCGTGAACAGCGATATGGTCGCAGCGCTCCGAGCGTTATCCGACAAGTATCAGGCCATTGCTGATGCGGAGGAAGATGCATGAACAGCGAAGGATTCCGCGTCGGAGACTTCTGGATCGAATGGCGCGACGTTGACACGGTTTCGATCAGCAACACGCGCCTTGGGCGAAGCGCTGTCATCCATGGCGGCGATCTGGAAAGCCTGCTGAGTGGACTGGTCGAAAGCGCGTTTCTCTCCGTTCGGGAAGCAATCGAGGGACGAGCATGACACATTCTGTCACCCACGAAATCGAATGTTCGGAATGCGACGGCGCTGGCTTTATGATGGTCACCCGTTGCTGCGGATATGCGCTGCAATGCGGGGCATGTTGCGGGAATGGTATTGATGACCAAGATCCGTGCATAACATGTCAGGGCACGGGCTGGCGCGCGATGACACCCGACGAGGAAGCCGACGCGGCAGAGCGCGCCTACGAACGCCAGATGGAAGACTATTATGGGGGCAGTTCCCCGGTGACGCTCGATGAACAACACCGCGCCGCTTGGAAGCAGAAACAGGAGTTGCGCCGATGACCCCGCATACCGACCCCACCAGCTACCTCCCCCACAACACGGACGCAGCGACGGAGAACAACATGCGCGAGATGGACGAGTATTACGCCATTCTCAACATGGACCCGATCAAGGTCATCAGCCCGACGAACTTTGCGAAGGACGGGGAGGAAAGTGGCGTGACCGACCTTCCACCAGAAGTGTTGGCGCAACTTACAGCGATGCCAGAGGAAAAGCCGGACGATTTCGTATGCGCCATATGCGCGGGAGATGCGTCGAACAGGTGGAACCATTCACCGCGCGACTATGAGCGTCCGCCGATCTGCAAATCCTGCGAAACCATCACGGGCTACTCGTGGAATGGCAGGCCGATGACGCGGACGAAGCCAAAGGGCGGCACTCACCGTGACCGGCGAGACGCTATCCGCATTGCAGCGCTGGCCGATGCCATATCCGCAGAAGCAAAACGAAAACTATGGAGCGAAAAACATGGCTGCGCGTGATTATACCAGCGCCCCAATATCCGAGCAGATCGCTCTCCCGTCGATCATAACGGGGCTATGCAATGACCTTGATGAGCTTCGGGCCGGGAAAATCAGCGTCAATGACGCGATGGCGCGTTCCATGCTGGCAAAGCAGATATTCAATGGCGTCCGCATTTACATGAACGGCACCAAGATACTGTCCGACAACGCGCGGGCGATCAGCGACAAAACGGCCGGGAATGGTGGCGCATCATGATCCGCCCCACCATCAACCCGCACCTTGACCGCCAGTCCGGTGAATGGACCGACCTTCTCCGCCAATTGCGGGGCTTGGGCGACGTTCTGAAGGATGCGCCGATCGGGATATTGTCGGGCGTGGCGTTCGCGGTGGTGTGCATGTTCCTGGTGATAGGGTGCGTGCTGGCGATTGGAGGCGGGCAATGAAGGTTTCTCAGGGAGATGGGGAGGCTAAGAACCTCCCCATTATCACCACCGCAGGCGCGTACAGCGATATTCAGAATGAGGACTACCATCGCAACGCCGACCTTCTGCCCGGCCCGTCCCTGTCATCCAGTGGCGCAAAGAAGCTGCTCGCGCAAAGCCCGCTGCACTTCTGGTTCGACAGCCCTATGAACCCGGAGCGTCCACCAGAGGCAGACAAGCCGCATTTCAGCATCGGCAAGGCGGCGCATGACATGCTGTTGCTGACCGAACGCTGGCCGGATCACTACCACGTCACGCCGGAAGGTTTCTCGTTGGCGAAAACCAAGGCCATGCCGGAAGAGATAGCCGAATACGAGGCGGCGCGTGAAGCGGGAAAGACGATCCTCCGCGCTCAGGATGAGGAAGTCGTTCGCAAGGTAGCCGCTGCCATCCAGCGCAATACCTTCGCCACGGCGGCGCTCACCAACGGCGAAAGCGAAGTCACGATCGCATGGCAGGACAGCGCGACCAGCGTGTGGCTCAGGGCGCGGCCGGACTTCCTGCCGAACAGCATCCGCAATGGCGGCAAGGTCATGATACTGCCGGACCTGAAATTCATGGCCCCGTCGCAGGCCGACCCGAAAGGTTTTTCGCGGGCGATAGCGAACTTTGGTTATCACCAGTCCATCGCCTTCTACGCGGACGGGATCAAGGCGGTATTCGGCCACTACCCGACGCATTATCTGCTGGTCGTGGTGGAGAAAGAGCCACCCTATTGCGTCTCGCTCTACGAAGTGCCCGGCGAGGACATTGAGCGCGGCCGCTGGCTCAACCGCAAGGCAATCAACCTGTTTGCCGAATGCCTGAATGCCGACCGTTGGCCGGGCTATGCGGACGAACCGATGCAGGTTGGCCTGCCCTATTGGAGCCGCAAGGAAATCGACGAGAACGGCGGCATCTCGGATGAGGCGGCATGGTCCGCCGCCGCCTGAAACCACACATAAGGAATATGTAATATGGCTACCCAGATCGCTACCATTGACCAGCCTGCCCAATCGCGCGAGGCTGAAAAGTTCACACTCATGCAGCGGCAGGCCGCGCTTTTCGCGTCCTCTCCGCTTATCCCGCAGCACTTGCGCAACGGCACGCCGCAGCAGGCAATGGCGAACTGCTATATCGCGATGACGATTGCCGACCGGATGGGCGAGGATCGTATGACCGTCATGCAGAACATCCACATCGTCCACGGCACGGCAGGCTTCAAGGCGCAGTACATGATCGCTCGCGCCAATGCTTCCGGCGTGTTCAAGGATGGCATTGATTGGGAAGTGAACGGAAAGGGCGCGGACCTTTCCGTTACTGCGTTCGCCACACTCGCCAAGACCGGCCGCCGCGTCGAAATCACCGTGGACATGGCAATGGCGAAGGCCGAGGGCTGGACCAAGAACAGCAAGTACAACACCATGCCGGAAATCATGCTCCGCTATCGCAGCGGCACGTTCCTGGTCCGCATGTACGCGCCGCAAGTGATGTTGGGTTATCAGACGGTCGAGGAAGTCGAGGACGTTGGGTTCGCGGCCGAACCGGCGCAACAGCCCCTCACCGCCGCGATGCTCACCGATCAGGCGACCGGGAACGATGAGACGACCCACGACCCCGACACAGGCGAAGTCATCGAGGAAGGCCGCGACCAGTCCGACACAGGCGAAGGCCCGGACCTTGCGAACGCCATAGCCGATATTGAGGCAGCGGAGATTTTGGCGGACGTAAACGCACGGCTTTCTGAATATGAGCAGAACTTCGCAGGTGGCGCGCTTGACGATCTGCGCAACGCCGCGGCTGTTCGTATCCATGAGTTGAGCGGGAAATGACCATCCGCGAATACTGGCGCATCCGGCAGGCGATTTACGAAGAGCGCAACCGGGACAAGGTGAACGCCAAGCGGCGTGACTGGTATGCGCGGAACCGGGGAAAGGTGCTTGCTCAGCAGGCGCAGAGACGCTCGCACAGGCAGCTTAACCACCCTTAGCGGTAAGAAGGATAGGGAAGATGACACGTAAAGAACGGAGAATGGTGTTAAATACCGCTGCCTGGATCGCAGCCGGTCCTCTTGTTCTATATTCCGTGCCGACGCTGATAAATTCGCACGACAGCATTGCGTTAATTTGCGCGCTATTTCTTGGCACCGGATGGTGCGGATGGGCCGCCTACCTTTTTTATGAATTCAACAAGGAGATAAACTAATGAGTTTCTTTATCGAAGAGCGCACACGTCAGTACCGTGACGGTTCGACGCAGACAGACAGATATCTTCGCGTCGGCCGTATTGTAGGTTGCGCGATTGGTGCGGTTGTCCTGCTTACTGCCACGAGCTGCCAGTTCACAAAGGTTGGTCAGGGCCATGTTGGCGTAAAGGTTAACAACGTTGGATCAGACGCGGGGGTCTCCAATAAGTCGCTTGGCGTTGGCTGGTATTTCACTCCTCCGGGCGTCACGATTTACGAATATCCGGTCTACACCAATAACTACACATGGCAGGAAGTCGAGCGGTTCAGCTTCCAAGACAGGAATGGTCTGAGCATCGGTGCAGATGTATCTGTTGCTTACCGCGCTGACCCTTCCAAAGCCCCTATCCTGTTCCAGAAATACCGGGTTGACATGGACGGCATAGTTTCGGGAGCGCTGCGCAACACCGTTCGTAATGCCATTGTCGCCAATGCCTCTACGATGTCTGTGGAGCAGATTTACGGGCCGAAGAAAGCCGAGTTGATCGAACGAGCCCGCAAGCAGGCATCCAAATATCTTGAGCCTTACGGCCTGCATATCGAGCAGCTCTATTGGGCGTCCAATATCATCCTGCCGAAGAACATCCAGTCGCAAATCAACATGAGGGTGGCGAACGAACAACAGGCACTTGCCGAACAAGCCAAGGTGGCGACGGCACAGGCGCGAGCAAGGTCGGCGGTGGCAATGGCCGAAGGCAAGGCCAAGGCCCTGCAAATCGAACAGGAAGCCATTAAGAACAGCCCCCAGATCGTCGAGCTCCGCGCAGTGGAAAAGTGGAATGGGATTCTGCCCCAATATGTCGTTGGAGGCCAAACCATGCCGATGATTGGTGGCGCGCTAAAACGCTAACCCAACACCAGCAACCCCGTGCGGGAGGAGAATGAAGATGGAACGCGAACTTAAAGCAGATTTTTTCACAGACATTTTGGAGTCCAACCGCGAACAGGTGAAAGCGACTGTCACGGAAGCTCTGTTGGCAGGCGTAAAGCGGCAATTCGAGTGGGAGCTTCCTGATGCCATCAAAAAGGAAGTGGCTGACTTCATTACCACTGAAATTGTTCCAGAGGTTCGCGCGCAGCTTTTCGCCAACAAAGATGAGCTTGTCGATGCCGCGACCACGATGGTTCTTGGCGTCCCCGCAGAGATCGGCAAGGCCATGCAGGAGCAGCTCGCAAAAAACCTCACCAGTTCATGGACGCTGCGCAAGGTTGTAGAGGCGTGCTTCTCATGACCCCCGCCAAGCCCAATCGCGACCGGGATCGGTATCGCGCGCTATGGACGGCAGCAACGATCCATGTGTGGACACGCCCGCTCGTTATGCGCGGGCATCGGGGGAAGCTGGAGCCTGTTGGTGTGAAGCGCCCCAAGTTGGTGCTGGCGCGGATTTGGGAGGGGTAGGATGGGACAGTGGATTGAATGGAAGGGTGGCAATTGTCCGGTTGGTTCGCGCACGGTCGTTGATGTCCAGTTGCGCAATGGTGAAACCGATCGGAGAGAGGCGGTCGATCTCTACTGGCACCGCGATATTCCGCCCTGCGACGACATCGTCGCCTACCGTGTTGTCACCCCCAAACCTACAGAGGCGGGAAGATGAGCGCCCGGGCGCAACCTCGCTGGGAACGCGTACAGCGCGCCCGTGGGGCTGCGGCTTATGCGAGTGAGACGAAATGACAGCTCCCGCCCGATTTACCCAAGCTGATGTGACCCGCGCCGTTAAAGGTGCTACGCAGGCGGGCTTGCATATCGCGCGCGTGGAAATCGACCGCGACGGCAAGATTGTCATCGTCCTTGGAGAGATCGAATCTCCCGCGGGGATAGATGACTGGCGGAAGGAACAGCCTCTTTATGCGTCGTAAGGGCCTCGCCTACACCAAGACGGTTCGATCCAAAGGGAAGGTCTATGTCTATTTCGACACTGGCGACAAGGACGACCGCGGCAATCCAATCTATAAGCCGTTGCCGCGGGACAAAACATTCGGGGCGGTATATGCCGCGATGCTCGGACACCGAGCGCGCCGCGGCGGGGGTGATATTCTCACCGTTGCCGATCTCGTCAAGAAATATCAGACCAGCCCGAAATTCACCTCCCTGGCTCCGTCAACACAGAAGCTCTACCGGATCTATCAAGGCCGATTGGCTGACATGTTGCCCACCGCGCCCGCGGAGAGAATAGACCGAACCGACATCGTAAAGCTGTTCGACAAGATGTCCGGCACCCCCGGCGCGGCGAACATGCTGCTGGCGTCCATCTCTGCTTTGTACCGATGGGGAAGGCGGGGAGGTTATGTCACCAACCGGCCCGCGGACGACATCGATGCAAACGAACTTGGCGAGCATGATCCTTGGCCTGGCGGACTTCTGACCGCGGCGTTGGCCTGCGATGACGAGACTGTCCGGCTTGCCGTCCACCTTCTCTACTACACCGCACAGCGTATAGGTGACGTTGCGGCAATGCGCTGGTCGATGATCAGTGATGGCGTCATGACCATCACGCCGCAAAAGACGAAAAAGACCCGCGGCGAAATGATCATCCCGCTTCACCCTCTTCTGTCCGCGGAACTGGACCGCCATAACCGTGACTTGCGGACGATCCTGTTGAGGGATGACGGCAAGTCATTCGATGAGCGGACGCTGCGCAAAACCCTGCAGGATTGGGCCGCGGGGCAGGGGGAAAAGATTGTTCCCCACGGCCTGCGCAAGAACGCTGTCAACGCCCTACTGGAAGTGGGGTGTTCTGTCGCCCAGACCGCGGCGATCAGCGGGCAATCTCTGCAGATGGTGGAACATTATGCGAGGCTTCGCAGCCAGTCGAAATTGGCCCGGTCGGCCATGAAATTATGGGGCGGAACGGATGAGGTGAAGTAATGAGTGGCGTCCATTGGCTTGAGGATGAAACACCTAAACTCAAGTATGTAAAGTTTGTGGTCTCGAAGGGATTGCTTTACGCTTATTTCAATATCGGCCAATCGAACGGGCGGATGTCATATATGAAGCTACCGGCATTCGGGAGTGATGAATTCTATAACGCTTATTCACAGTGCCTTTCTTCCAGAAAGAAACCGAACTCATTTTTGTTCTCAACTGATAAATTCAGGGACGAACTAAAGAAGGCGGCGCACGAGTCCAGAATTAATGCTTCAAAGCCGAGGGGGCAAGTCACCTATTTTATACAGTGCGCGAGCGGGCCGATAAAAATAGGTGTGGCCTCTTCGGTGCCGCGCCGCTTGGCATCTCTTCAGGTGTCGAATCACGAACCACTTGAGATATTGGCCACCTCCCCCGGCGGCTTGGACATCGAAAAGATGTACCACGAACGCTTCAAGGAACATCGGATCAGTGGTGAATGGTTCTCTCCACATGAGGAGATCGTCAGTGAGATTGAGCGCCTAAATGGTGCAAGAACAAAAGCGGCCAATGCAAACAGAATAGAAAACCTACCGGAAAAAGGCGGAAAAGCGTGACTTGTCGTTTAGCGCAAATTAACAAAATCGGTTCCTTGGATGGCAGTTTTCCGCCATTTCTGGCGACATCGCTATGGAAAACATGGCCGCGGAATCCCTCGGTGTCCCGCGGGGTTGGAAAACTTTTTCCTCACCTCACCCCCCAACCAACGAACGCAGGAAGGTGCGATCATGGGTAAAGCAGAATTGCTAGAGCTGGCCGAACGAGTTGAGAAGCTGGATGGGCCGGACCCTGAAACCGATCGGCTAATCCACTTCCATATGGTTCACCCGTGGCTGGCAGAGAAAGCGGTAAAATGGGTTCATGCAGCGTATGAAGGGCCGACTGATTTTCTCTGGTGGGATCAAGCCCGCTTGGACGCCAAGGGGGAGGGGTACCCAGATAATTGGGAGCCGTACACCGCCAGCATAGACGCAGCCGTGTCTCTGGTGCCAAATCAGGCATGGTGGTGGGTAGAGGCGCAACCACTGGTGCATGGACAATTCCTCGCCGGTTGCGCTGATGAGCGGGTGGCCACGGGGAAGACCCCCGCCCTAGCTCTAACCGCTGCGGCATTACGTGCCAGAGCCACCACCCTACCGGGGGAAGAAGGATGACCCCCGCAACCGCCTGTCATGGGGCGTCTATGAGAGGGAGAGGATGAATGACGGAAGAAGCTGAGCCGTTTCACTGCATTGGATGCGGGAAGGACTATATCGGCGAACGAATGCAATGCGATTGCGCTACTGACATAGGGTTCAGAAAAAGCGACCGCGCACAAATCATCGCGGAGCAGCGTCGGATCGTTAAAATATCGTTCGATGAATATCAGGCGCTCAAACGCACCCAACCACCCTTACCGGAAGCGCCGGGGGATGTGGAGGCGATGCGGGAGGCGTGTGCGAAGGTGGCTGAGAACTACGGGCCTGAAAAATTGCGAGGTATGGCCAGCAACTGCGCCGCCGCAATACGCGCCCTCCCTCTCCCCAAGGCCAAAGAGGAAGGGGAGGCGGGAGCGTTTGTGTTCGACCGATACATCAACGGCGTTCTCATGGCGGAAGGTGTCACTATAGAGCGGCAGACGACTTTCTCCGAAGCCGCCCGAGAGGCTGCACGCATTGCCTCACGCGGCCCTAACGGTGAAATTCCCGTACTTGTTTGTGTCGCCCACCCAGCCGCCCGCCCCGAGACGGATGGGGGAAGCGACGAAGGGCATTGGGACACCGAAGAAGGCGCAGAAGTTGCCCGAGATTACGCAACGAAAAAACGCTCAGATTTGGCGATGGGCGATATGAGCGACTTCGCGCTAGCGAATGCGCAGTACATGGTCAGTCGGGACGACCTTCGCTTGATCGCGTTCCAGACCGCCGCAAAAGAGCGTATCCGCTGGCTTTCCGCGCGCCTTGCCGCCCTATCGCCCCACAAGGAACCCGAAGCATGAAGATACACGCCCTGCCAAATCGAGAAGGCAGCCATCTTTGTACCATCACCTTGGTCCGCCGCCCTGACGGATCAATCGCCGCTCAACTGGTTGAAATGCCGCCAGAGTTGATCGAAACGACGGGCGAAGACGTTGCGAGCCGGGTGGACATTATCGCTCATTGGCTGCTGGACGGGGCAGCGGATATGGAGCGCCAAGCTGCGGAATGGGCACTTGCTTTAGGGGGTGAAGCATGAAGATCAGTCAGAGCGCTACTGGAATGACAATCGAGCAAGTGGCCGAAAGGTGCAAGGAACTAGCGGACGCTCTCGAATCGATGGAAGTTCCAGGCGACCCAAATGCCCCAGACGGCATCATGGTCAGTGCCGAGACCCCTATGAATATTGCCAGCCATTTGCGCGCCGCTGTCCAAGCCATCGCCGCAGCAGAAGCGCGCGGGGAGGAACGCATGCGGGAGAAGGCGGCGAAGTGCGCAGCCCGCACCCGCGAGATCATCATGGCCATAGCCGCCACGACGATAGGGGTTTTCTTGGTCGTGGATCTGATACGGGGCGCGATGACGGGAGAATGGAACCTATGACTGGAATCATGAACGGTTGGACGTATCGGCATCGTGCCGCGCGGCAGT
>Ga0307412_10002511_pt1 | contig 10199 bp, 8 predicted proteins | sample DK1Cmetagenome_3_FD_203823 | JGI IMG/M metagenome (GOLD analysis project Ga0307412, IMG submission 203823) | Maize rhizosphere microbial communities from greenhouse at UC Davis, California, United States - DK15-C-1 | ecosystem: Host-associated > Plants > Roots > Rhizosphere > Soil | place: USA...
GTGACCAACCTGAGCCTGGCGACCAGCGAACAATGGACCGACAAGCAAACCGGCCAGAAGGTCGAGAAGACCGAGTGGCACCGCGTGTCGATGTTCGGCAAAGTGGCTGAGATTGCCGGCGAATACCTGCGCAAGGGTTCGCAGGTCTACATCGAAGGCAAGCTGCAGACCCGCGAGTGGGAAAAGGACGGCATCAAGCGCTACACCACCGAAATCGTGGTCGACATGCAAGGCACCATGCAATTGCTCGGTGGCCGTCCGCAAGGCGACCAGCAGCAGGGTGGCAACAACTACCAGCAGTCGGCTCCGCGCCAGCAAGCGCCTCGTCCGCAGTCGGCGCCACAGCCACAACGCGAGCGCCCGGCCCCACAACAGGCCGCGCCGCAACCGGCCCCGGATTTCGACAGCTTTGATGACGATATTCCGTTCTAGGACTCAGTGGTATCAGTCGATGAGGCTCCTCGCTCACTGACACTTCAAGTTCGGTAAAAAACCCTCTTCGCTGCAAAGCCAGGAGGGTTTTTTTCGCTCTGTGAAAAACCGCGAATCAATCAGTCATAAATAATCTTCTGATAGACCGGCGTTTGCTTGGCGCTGTGCTTGATGCGACGCACTGAGCTGCCGGTGATGAGTTGGCCACCGAGAAGAAGATTGCCACAAGGCGATCGCGGTTCGAACAGCTGCTGCCTCAAGACCCTGATCGCTTCTGCGCCCAATTCATCGCGGGGCACGTGAAGGGTGGTGAGCGGGATGTCGTTGATGTCGGCCAGGTTGAACCCGTCCATGCTCATCACTGAAACATCCTGGGGAACCCTCAAGCCAGCATTCTGCAGCGCTTTAACGGCCCCGGCCGCCATGAAGTCACCCCCGGCCAGAATGGCAGTCGGTCGGTCGTCAGGTGCGCAGTTTTCCAAGAAGGTCGCTATCCGCGCCTCAGATTCAGCACTGCCGAAACCCTCGGCAACCATCAGGTGTTTTGCTTCGACAAATTCGAGATTTTGCTCCTTCCATGCATCACGAATTCCACGTATTCGCAGATCCATCGTGTACCGCCTGAGGCACTGGAGCGTCAGGACATTTCGGTGCCCCATTTGAAACAGATAATTGATCGAATAGTGGCCGATTAGAAAGTGGTCGGGCGATATCGAGGGCAGGCGCATGCTGCGATCGATGCAGTTGATCAGCACCGTCGGCTTGCTGAGGTCGGCCGCCAGTTGGTGTATGTGCGGATCATCGATACCAATCAGGATCGCCGCACCGGTGTCCTTCTGGTTCATCTTTTCCAGAAACAACAAGGCGTCGCTGTCGACCTCTTCAAGCTCGCAATAGCGGACGCGAACATCATGTTGCGCGACCGCCTGCGTAATGCCCTGGATGACTTTGTAGTAGAAGATATCGGCGCGAACGTTGAAGGCCCGCGAGGGCGCGAAGATGGTCAGCCCGTTGAGCAGGAAACGACCCTTGGCGAGGTCTTCCATCACGCCCTGCTGACGAGCCGCCGCCAATACCTTTTCTCTTGTGGCCGGGCGGGTATTCGATTTGCCAGCAAGCACCCGAGACACTGTCGCGGTGGACAGGCCCGTCTGCGCCGCGATTTCGGCAATGCGTAGTTTTCCCATCGCCGCCTATCCATTGAGACAATTTATGTAAAAGCTTTCATAGCAGAAAAGGGCGGCTAATCCTAGCGCCCTTGGGTTTCTGCCGGGCTGTGCAGGGCGGCGAATGTAAATCCGTACATGCTTGCTTCTGTACGAGCCATGATCAGTGCCATAGCGTTCAAGCCTCAAATAAAAACAACACGCCGGAAAATCCGGCGACAGGCGAAGAATTGATGACTATCGATATCGAACGCAATGCTCGACTTTCGGCCAAGCTTAGATTCATCCCGCATCTGCGTTGGTGGATGCTGTCCCTGTTTTTGCTCGGCGTCACCGTCAACTATATAACCCGCAATTCCCTGGGCATCTTGGCGCCGGAACTAAAGACCACGTTCAGCATGTCGACTGAACAGTACTCGTGGGTGGTCGCGTCGTTTCAACTTGCCTATACCGTTTTCCAACCCATCTGCGGCTGGTTGATCGATGCGATCGGGCTCAAGCTCGGTTTCGTGATATGCGCCGTCGTATGGTCAGTGATGTGCCTGCTTCATGCCGGGGCAGCGAGTTGGGTCCATCTGGCAATCCTGCGTTTTTTCATGGGCGCTTCGGAGGCAGCGGCGACACCTGCCAATGCCAAGGCGATAGGGGACTGGTTTCCAAAAAAGGAACGACCTGTCGCTGCGGGCTGGGCGGGGGTTGGCTTTTCCCTGGGGGCGATGCTCGCCCCTCCCATCATCTATGTGGCCCATGTATCCCTGGGCTGGCAGGGCGCATTTCTGATTTCCGGGGGGATCGGCCTGATATGGGCCGCTGTCTGGGCGTGGCTCTACCATGCCCCTGATATCCACCCGCGCTTATCGCCCGATGAGTTGAAGCACATCCAACAAGACGGCGAAAAAGTTGGCCAGCAGATGCCATTTTTCAAAGCCTTGAAAAAGATTGGTCGGGACAAGCGATTTTACGGTATCGCGCTTCCCGCCTTCATGGCCGAACCGGCATGGGCCGTCATGAGTTTTTGGGTGCCGCTGTATCTGGCCAACGAAAGAGGAATGGATCTTAAGCAAATCGTACTGTTTGCCTGGGTTCCGTTTCTCGCGGCAGATCTGGGCAGTATCGCCAGCGGTTATCTGTCACGCGCTTACCATCGTTTTTTCAAATGCACCCGGGTGAATTCGATCGTCGCCAGTTCAATCACGGGCGCGTTCCTGATGTTTTCGTTAGCCGTGATGACTCAAGTAAAAGACCCCTATGTTGCGATAGCGCTTATTTCGCTTGGCGGTTTTGGCCATCAGATTATTTCCTGCATGTTGAGCGCCCTGGTCGTCGAAACGTTTGATCGGGATGAGTTGGCGACTGTGAACGGAATGCGAGGTTCATGCGCCTGGATTGCCAGCTTTCTCTTCTCGCTGATCATCGGTGTCAGCGTGGACAAGATTGGATTCAACCCATTGTTCATTGCGATGGGGCTCTTTGATTTTATAGGTGCGTTTTTCATGATTTTGTTTATCGCGGACAGGGCGTCCAAATCTAAAGCGGTGCGTGCACAATGAAGTCACTCAAAGTCTGGACATTACAGGCCCAGGAAAAAGGCTACATCGAACTTCTGGTCGAAGGCCGACATCTTTTCAGAATCCATATCCTCGAAGACGGTTTGGCGCGTGTCCTGCTCATGCGTGCAGGCGCGTTGGCAATGGATCGGACCTGGAGCATTGCGCCCCGGGAGGACGTTGCCTGGGAGGGCCGGGCCCGCGAATCATTGGCGGATTTCTCTTTGCCCACGTACCGGGTCGAAGAATCTCAGGACCGGTTGGTGCTCACGACCAAGAAACTACGCATCACGGTGAATCAGCCGCTGTGGCTACAGTGGGAATACCACGATGGCCAGGACTGGAGGCCGTTGGTCTCGGATCGGCCCACCGGTGCCTATTCGCTCGACGCTCATGGTGAAGGCCTGGAGCATTACCAACTGCGCGCGCCTGAACATCGTTATTACGGGCTCGGCGAAAAAACCGGCGACTTGAACCGCGCCGGCAAACGTTTTGAAATGCGCAACCTGGACGCAATGGGTTACGACGCTGCGAGCACCGACCCGCTGTACAAGCATATTCCCTTTGTCATCACGCACCAGGAGCACGCCAGCTTCGGGATGTTCTATGACAACCTGAACACCAGCCTGTTTGATCTAGGGAACGAGCTGGATAACTATCACCGACCCTATCGTCGGTACAAAGCGGATGCCGGTGACCTCGACTACTGGGTACTTGCAGGCCCGCGCGTATTGGATGTGACAAAGGCTTTCGTGCGCCTGACCGGACGCACCTTGTTTTTGCCTAAATGGAGCCTGGGCTACAGCGGCTCAACCATGCGTTATACCGATGCCGATAATGCCCAGGAACAGTTGCTGGAGTTTCTTGATCTGTGCCGTCAGCACGATATTCCCTGTGACTCATTTCAATTGTCATCCGGGTACACCTCCATTGGCGAAAAACGCTATGTGTTCAACTGGAACCATGAAAAGGTCCCGGACCCCAAGGCGCTTGCCCAGGCTTACCGTGATGCCGGCGTCAGACTGATCGCCAACATAAAGCCATGTCTGCTGCAGGACCACCCGCGCTATGCCGAGGTCGCCAAGCAAAAGATGTTTATTGGAGACTCCGAGCACGACATGCCGGAGCGGTCGATCTTCTGGGACGATGAGGGCTCTCATCTGGATTTCACCAACCCGGAAACGGTCAGTTGGTGGCAGTCAAATATCACATCACAGCTGTTGGAGCTGGGCATTGAATGCACGTGGAACGATAACAATGAGTTCGAGGTGTGGGACGGTGAGGCGCGCTGCCACGGCTTCGGGCGCGAGATAGCGATCAAACATATCCGGCCGGTCATGGCATTGCTGATGATGAGAGCGTCTCTAGAGGCACAACAGCGTTTTTCGCCATCAGAACGGCCCTACCTCATTTCACGCTCAGGGTGTGCCGGCATGCAGCGCTATGTCCAGACCTGGAGCGGCGATAACCGGACCAACTGGCAAACACTCCGCTACAACACCCGCATGGGCCTGGGCATGAGCCTGTCGGGGTTGTACAACGTGGGCCATGATGTCGGTGGGTTCTCCGGTAATAAACCGGACCCTGAGCTGTTTGTCCGTTGGGTTCAGAATGGCGTGATGCATCCGCGCTTCACCATTCACTCCTGGAACGACGATGGCACCGTCAATGAGCCATGGATGCATCCCTCGGTCACCGATGCGGTCCGTGACGCGATCAGGCTCAGATATCGGTTGATGCCTTATTTCTACACCTTGCTGTGGCAAGCCAGTCACGAAGATGAACCCATTCTGCGACCTACGTTTCTTAACCACGAGCATGACCCTCAAACGTTCAAGGAGAACGACGAGTTTCTTCTCGGCCAAGACGTACTTGTCGCCAGCGTCGTAGAGGAGGGCGCACGCGAGCGCGAGGTATGGCTACCCCTGAATGCGACAGGCTGGTGCGACTGGCATACCGGCGGCTGGTACGAAGGCGGCCAACACGTTTCCCTGGATGCGCCTTTGGAGCGTTTGCCCTTGTTGGTGCGAGGGGGCGCGGCGATACCGACCGGTGAATGCCGCAAGCTTAACGATCCCTCCCTTGATCGGCGTCGCGAGCTGGTGATTTTTCCTGCACCTTCAGGCACCTCCAGCGGCGTGTTGTTTGAAGATGACGGCATCAGTCATGACTGGAAAAACGGAAACTGCCTGGTAATCCGATGGACCCTTGAATATGGCCTGGACTTCATTGATTTGACGATCGCTAGAACGGGGGAATTTCGTCCTGCGTGGGAGCAACTTGAGGTGTCCTTGAAGGTTGCGGATGCGCGAACCTTGAGAATCAATGGCCGTAGCGGCTGCGCTTTGAAGTTGGCCGACATTCCGGAGCATAGGCCACCTCATTGATCCCCTGGGAAGCCCTGCCCTCCAGTCCAGGAGGGCAGATCCAAGGGCTCACAAATCCAGGTCCAATAGCTCCTGCATCCTCTCGCCAATCGACTCCGTCAACCACGTGGCATGGAACGCCATTTCCTTCACCGTGATGTCCACCCGAAACCGAAGTGAGATCGGCTTGCCATCGGCTCCGGTGTAGCCCACATCAAAGTGGTTCACGTTGCCGAAAGTGGTCAAGGTATAGGGCTTGATGTAATGGATGTCGCTGTAGGGGACGCATTGCTCGGTGACTTCCCGGGCAGGACGGCGCTGGGTGAAGGTGAGGCGTTGCTGGCGTTCGTCAAAGCAGAAACCCAGGACGTCAGGTTCGGATGCCAGCCAGTTGATGACGCAGATGGCCGCGAATGCGCTGATGAACATGAGCGCCATAACCAGCGGGTGTTCGATAACTCTGATGTGAGTGGACGACAGGCCTTCGACCTTGAACAGCATCATGGTAAACACGGCCAGGCAGTAGACCGGCAGGGCCAGCAACATTCCCGCGACGTAAATCATGGTCCCCAGGAATCCCGGCCTGGATATATCGCTTGGGCAATCCCAGGTTGGCGGGTGTTTTGGCGCCCATCCGGGCATGTCACTCGGGGCTGGAGAACTGACCAGGCGCGGCGGGCGTTTGCGTTTCATACGACGGGCTCTGGCAGAGAAACCTGGCCATTCTCGTAGTAACCGCCCACGCACGCCTAGTCATTTCGCTCGCTGTTTATCACTGCGCCTGCGCTTGGCTGTCGCTCAGAAACTCCTCTGCACTCACCACCTTCGCATAAGCAAACCCCAGCGCCGACATGAACGCGGCATGGACTTGTGCGGCCGGGACGACGACGCCGTTGAATTCCAGATCGCGAGTCGCGCACGCGTCGTGAATCACTGTGACGCCATAGCCCAGGTCCGCTGCTGCCCGCACGACGCCATCGATACACATATGACTCATGCTACCGACGACCACCAACTGCTCGATGCCTTGCTGATCGAGGATCGCCTGCAGTTCGGTCTCGCGAAACGAATTCACGAAATGCTTGAGTACCACCGGCTCGTCGGCACGGTTGAGCACTTTGGAATGCAACTGCGCGCCTTTGGAGCCTGGCGTGAAAAAGGGCGCTTCGTCGGAGGTGAATTCATGGCGAATGTGCACCACTGGGCTGCCAGCCTGGCGAAACGCTTCGATCATTCTGGCGGCGTTGTCGGCTGCAGCCTCGACGCCGACCAAAGGCCATTTCCCTTGGGGGAAGTAGTCGTTCTGGATATCGACTACGATGAGCGCTTGCTTGGACATGGGGACTTCCTCGGTTGATTGCGGTGAAGCCAGTATTGGCCAAGCCCGGCGATGCGAGGATTGGCCGCAACGACAATAGGCGAGGGAAAACTGACAATGGCGCAGGAAAGGGCATTCGCTGAACTCGGCGTGCTGATGTATCCCGGTGCGCAATTGGCGGCGGTGCACGGCCTGACCGATCTGTTCACGGTCGCGGCCAGGATCGCAACCGAGCAGGCCAGTGCGCAGTTACCGAGGCTGCGGGTGAGTCATTGGCGCACGGAGAACGGTGAGGTGCCGCTACGGGTCTTCGACAGCGAGGAAGGACCGCCGGGCAAACTGATTGCCTTGCTGATCCCGCCCTCCATTGCCGGCTTCAATGAAAGGCTAGCCACGCCGGCGCTGATGGATTGGCTTCGAGCGCAGCATGCCGATGGCACTGTATTGGGCGGGGTGTGCGTCGGCTCGATCCTGCTGGCCGAAAGCGGCTTGCTCGATGGGCGCAGCGCCACGACCCACTGGACGTCGGCGAAGTCCTTCGCGGCGCGTTATCCGAAGATCAAGCTCAACGCCGACAAACCCATCGTCGATGACGGTGACCTGATCACCACGGCGGGGCTGATGGCCTGGTCGGAGCTTGGGCTGCGATTGGTGGATCGTCTGCTCGGCCCCAGCATCGCCACGCGCACGGCGAAATTCCTGGTGGTCGAGCACAGCGACAGCGCGAGCCAGTGCGGCAGCAATTTTGCACCGATCCTGGGACACGGTGACGGTGCGATCCTCAAGGTGCAACACTGGCTGCAGCGCAGCGGCGCGGTGGATGTCTCCCTCGGCGCGATGGCCGAGCAGGCCGGCCTGGAAGAACGCACCTTCTTGCGCCGGTTCCGTGCCGCCACCGGACTCAAGCCCACCGAATACTGCCAGCACCTGCGAGTCGGCAAGGCCCGGGAAATGCTGGAGTTCACCAACGGCACCATCGATCACATTGCCTGGACCGTGGGTTATCAGGACCCCGGCGCCTTTCGCTCGACCTTCAAGAAAATCACTGGGCTGGCGCCGAGTGACTATCGGGCGAAGTTTGGGGTGAGCCCACAAAACGCGTCCAAAGGCTGAAGCAGGCCCGTGGCGAGGGAGCTTGCTCCCGCTGGGTGCGCAGCGCCCTACAGAGAGCTTACACCGCAGTGTGTCATTTTAATCGTTAGGGGCTGCTGCGCAGCCCAGCGGGAGCAAGCTCCCTCGCCACAGAATCCGCAGTGGCGTCGTGCAATTTGCCGGACAGCCGCTTCCCGTCGTGCAGAATGAAACAGGCCCGGTGCCATATTCCTCTGCCCATCCCCCCGTTTCCGTGACCGTTCGTCCCCTGGCGCGCCGTTGGCCTGATCTCTGCAATCCTTATAGCTACAGCTACTGGCGAAGTTAAAAAGGACAACGCATGACGGCGACCCATCGCAACAAACTGGTGTTGGCCCATTCGGTCAATCCTCACGCCCCGAAGCATGAAGTCGAAACCAATCGGGCGCTGGCCCGCTGGCTGGCGAATATCCTTGGCCTGGAATACGGTGGCAGCTACGACAGCCGGCAACACGCCGGGCGGGATCTGTACCTGTTGCCCACGCAGACGCTGATCGGCCCTGAGGCTGCATTGCGCCTGGGCATCAAGGGACCGGATGATCTCTGGGGCGGTTACGTCGATCACGACTTTATCTGCACCAAGGCGATCGCCCATGGTCTCTTGAATAAGGACGCGGTTGCGCCGAAAGGTTGGTCGCCGCTGTTCGCCAAGCTGACCCGGGGCGTTGTACTCGACGGCGTCAGCGTGTTCTCCCTCAAGGATGCGCGCCAGGCCGCCGAGCATTTGCTTTACGCCGGACCGATTCGCTTCAAGCCAATCCATGCTTGCGCCGGACGTGGCCAGCGGGTCGTCCGAAGCATCGCGCAGTTCGATGAAATCGTCGCGGCGCCAGACGCCCAGGCGGTGTTCAGCGAGGGCATTGTGCTGGAACAGAACCTCAATGAGATCAAGACCCAGAGCGTCGGCCAGAGCTTCATCAACGGTAAGGTCTTGAGCTATTGCGGCGTGCAACACCTGACCCATGACAACGAAGGGCTTGAGGTTTACGGCGGCTCTGACCTGCTAGTGGCCCAAGGTGGCTATATCGAGTTGCTCGGTCTGGAACTGCAAGACGATGTGCGCGAGGCGGTGCGGCTGGCCCAGGTCTTCGATGACGCGGCCAACCAGGCATTTCCGACGTTCTTTGCGTCGCGGCGCAATTACGACATCGCCCAAGGGACGGATACCGGTGGCCAGCCTCGCGGCGGCGTGCTGGAGCAGTCCTGGCGAATGGGCGGTGCCAGCAGCGCAGAGCTCGCTGCCTTGCAGGTGTTTGTCGAGGATCCCTCGGTCCGAGCGGTCCGGGTGTCCTCCGTCGAAACCTACACCGACCAGCCGCTGCCTCCCGGGGCCACGGAGGTTTATCGCGGTGCGGCGGAAAACGGTGATTTCCTACTCAAATACGTAACGGTTCAATCCTATGACGGCTAGAAGCGAAACCATCCAGATTGCCATCGATGATGAGCATATGAACGGGACCTTCCTGAGCCCCAAGTCGAAGGTCCCCGGTGTTTTGTTCGTACACGGTTGGGGCGGCAGCCAGGAGCGTGATCTTGAACGGGCGAAGGGCATCGCCGGCCTGGGCTGCGTGTGCCTGACCTTCGACTTGCGCGGGCACACGGGAGGCGCGGGCATTCCGCTGTCACGGGTCACGCGAGAGGACAACTTGCGGGACCTGCTGGCGGCCTACGACCGGTTGCTTGCCCACCCTGGACTGGACACTTCGGCGATCGCCGTGGTCGGTACCAGCTACGGCGGTTACCTGGCCTCGATCCTGACTTCGTTGCGTCCGGTGCGCTGGCTGGCCTTGCGGGTGCCAGCGCTCTACCGCGACGAGCAGTGGCACACGCCCAAGCGCGACTTGGACAAGACTGACCTGCTCGATTACCGCAGCACGCTGGTGCATGCCGACACCAACCGGGCCTTGCAGGCCTGCTCGCAATTCACGGGTGATGTGCTGCTGGTGGAGTCCGAGACGGATGACCATGTTCCCCATGCCACCATCATGAGTTATCGAGCCGCGTGCCAGCAGACCCACTCGTTGACCCATCGGATCATCGACGGCGCCGACCATTCCCTGAGCGACCCCGTGTCACAACAGGCCTACACCTCGATCCTGGTGAGCTGGATCACGGAAATGGTGGTGGGCGAGCGGTTGAGCATCATCCAGGAGCGGTAAGACATGTGGCGTTCAGGCGGGCCCCTTCGCGAGCAGGCTCGCTCCCACAGGGCAATGCATTTCAAATGTGGGAGCGAGCC
>Ga0307412_10002512_pt1 | contig 10199 bp, 6 predicted proteins | sample DK1Cmetagenome_3_FD_203823 | JGI IMG/M metagenome (GOLD analysis project Ga0307412, IMG submission 203823) | Maize rhizosphere microbial communities from greenhouse at UC Davis, California, United States - DK15-C-1 | ecosystem: Host-associated > Plants > Roots > Rhizosphere > Soil | place: USA...
ATCTTCAACGCCTAGGGTGATAACGGTAACTCGTGGCTTCATGTTCGTGCCTCCGTTTGAATTTCGAGTTTACGTCGGCCGTCTCGCACGGCGCACAGGCACTTTAGTATTGCTACCAATATGGTCGTTTACTTCTGCCATCCCGGCTGAAGCGCTGGACGCAGCGTTGCACTGAGCTTCTGAATCCACAACAACGCTTTTGCGGGGGGGGATTACCAAATGACGGATAGCAGCCCCTTTTCGCGTCTGCTCCACGCGTTAGGATTTGTGATGATGTGAGATCTTCGTTCGCATGACGCTTCCTCCCGGACATGGGGGACCCGCTTGAGCTGGTTTTCAAACTTAAGGATATTTTGTGGATATTTCCAAAGGCATACCTTTATCGACAAACGTGTCGCGGCGTATTGCAGATCTGAATCTTCCGCAAGTGAAATTTCCCCCTAATTTCGCTCGGACCTTAGGGGACGCGGCGGAGGGTCTGCGCAAGGCAGAAGCAATAGCACGTGGCGAATCTCGTCTTGATGCTGATAACTCGCCCGAGAAGGCAGTTAAAACGGTTATAAAGGACGGTCAGCTTGTTGCCACAATTTATAAATCTGGCGTGGTAGAAGTTTCTGATAAGTTTGCGGACAAATTACGAAACCTGAACCTTCCCAGTGATGCCTCCAGTCAACTGGGAACCGTTCGTGCAGCGATGATCGCGGACGCTGTGGGCGGGGAAATTTCGGATGTGACCTCGTCTTCTCACTTTTCGCACGCTCGATTTTCAATAACAGCATAAAACAATGACCTTTGGTTGGCGCTAAAATCGGCAAAACCAAGCCCGCTTCGGCGGGCTTTTTTTTTGAAATGCGCCCTCCGATCTCTATACGAATCTGCTGTGCAGTTCTCCTTGGCCCGCTCCCGGTGTCGAGCGACTGCTGATGGCCGAGGCTGTGTGGAAACTCTTCACGGCTCGCCTCTCACTAATTAAAATTGGCCAACCCGTTTGAGCGAGATGGCGATGAAGCGATTCATCGAAGGCGAAGACCGAACCCAGGTCACATTATTGCCAGAATGCCTGGACGACTACATCGACGAGGACAATCCGGTACGGATTGTCGATGTCTTCGTCGATGAGATTGATCTCCTGTCGCTCGGTTTTAGTGGCGTCGATCCTGCTGCTACGGGTCGGCCCGCCTATCACCCCGCCGTTCTGCTGAAGCTCTATATCTACGGGTACCTTAACCGTATCCAGTCCAGTCGTCGTTTGGAGCGGGAAGCCCAACGCAATATTGAGTTGATGTGGCTGATTGGCCGGCTGGCTCCAGACTTCAAGACTATCGCCGACTTCCGCCGCAACAACGGCGTCGGCATACGCAATGTCTGCAAACGCTTTATCGCCATGTGCAGGCAATTGAAGATCTTCTCGCAAGCCATGGTTGCCATCGACGGCAGCAAGTTTAAAGCAGTCAACAGTCGCGACCGCAACGTGACTCCAGGCAAAATCGACAGGCGCCAGGAACAGATCGAACAGAGCATCCAGCGTTACCTTGATGCACTGGCGACCGCCGACCGCACCCAGCCAGCGGAAGCCGAGGCCAAGACCGATCGGCTACAGGAAAAAATACGGAAGTTGCGCGAACAGATGCAGCAACTCGACGGGATGAAGGAGCAGTTAAAGAGCCTGCCCGACGGACAGATATCCCTCACCGATCCCGACGCGCGCTCAATGATGTCCCAAGCCACGGGGTCAGGCCTGGTCGGCTACAACGTCCAGACTGCTGTCGACACAGAGCACCACATGATTGTTGCGCACGAGGTGACGAACATAGGCAACGATCGTGCGCAGCTAAGCAAGATGGCGAGTGCTGCCGGTGAAGAAATGGGGCACCAGAACCTGCAAGCATTCGCGGATCGGGGCTACTTCAATGGCCCAGAGATCAAGGCCTGCGAGGATGCTGGAATAGCGGTATTTGTACCCAAGCCAATGACATCGAACGCCAAGGCGGAGGGGAGATTCGACAAGACCGACTTCATATATATCGCGCAGGACGACGAATATCAGTGCCCGGCAGGCGAGCGCGCGATCCATAGATTCGCTACGGTGGAGAAGGGACTTGATCTGCACATTTACTGGCCCAGCGCTTGCCCCCGATGCCCGCTCAAACAACAGTGCACGACCAGCAGCTATCGACGTATCCGCCGATGGGAGCATGAAGATGTGTTGGAGCGAGTTCAGGAACGTCTTGATCGTAAGCCCGACGCGATGAAGTTGCGGCGGCGCACCGTCGAGCACGTATTCGGCACGCTGAAACACTGGATGGGTTCAACACACTTCCTGACCCGGACGTTGGCGCATGTGAGTACCGAGATGAGCCTGTATGTGCTTGCCTATAACCTCAAGCGGCTAATGCGCGTTTTGGGTATCGCGGGAACGATGAAAGCAATGAGATCGGTGGGGGCATGAGCCTCTTTAAACGCTGATGAGCCTCCCAGCTACGACTAGGCACCAGAAAAGCACGAGGGGGCCGATCAGTATATGACTGGATGACGCTGCACGGGCAATGAAGCTCTTGAGCCCGAGCACTCGGCATATTCCTGCATCGCATGCGTTTCCACACAGCCTCGGCCGAAACCGGTCTCACAACGGCGGCGCCTGGCCCTGCGGCGGCTTCCTGTTCCACCCAGCATCAAGAGAGCAAGCCGTTCCGCCTGGCATGACGGCTGTGGAAACCCCAGCGACCGACGTTATTTCTCTCTTTCACAACTGAAGACGAGAAAATCGTCAAATGGAACGCCGCGGATATAGGGAACCGAGTCAGCAAGCGGATGCCGAGCGAGCCTGCGTGGGCTCGTCCGGCTTGATGGCCCCTTTGCCCAACTCGTCAGCAGAGACGGGGCGCCCAAAAAACCACCCCTGGCCGATGGCGAGCGGCGCCCGTTCCCGGATGTAGTCGACCTGCCGTCGCGTTTCCAAGCCCTCCACGACCAGTTCGACGTTAAGCTGTTTTGCCATTTCGATCACTTGGTCCAGCACCGGGTTGGTGTTCGGTGCGTCTCCGATTGACTGGATAAAAATCCGGTCCAGCTTGATTCCGCTGACGTCCCATTGCAGGACATTGCCCAAGTTGGAATAGCCCACGCCGAAGTCATCCAAAAAGACATTGAAACCTGCCACGCGAAAGCGGCTGATCAGCTCTGCCGGGGACGCGGACGAGAACTTTGCCGACTCCGTGACTTCGACCACGATCCGTTTAGGCGCGACGCCTCGTTCTTTGACGCAAGCAACGAGAAAATCAAGGAACGATTCATCTTCCAGGTCGGCCGGAAAGACGTTGACGCTAAGATAGAACGGTCTTGCGCCGGTCAGTCGATCCTTTACTCCGTCAATCGCGTTCCGAATGATGTATTGGGTGAAAGCTCGCCGAAGCCCCATCGATTCGACCCAAGGGATGAAGGTGTCCGGAGGAATAGGACCGACCTCGTCGTGCGTCCAACGGGCCAGCGCTTCGGCGCCGACCATTTCGCCAGTCTCGAGCGCGCAAAGCGGCTGATAGCGGACCTGAATTTTCTCTCGGCGTATCGCTTTGGCAAGACTTACCCGTAGGCCGTTTGCGCCTCGCCACGACAGGAACAGCGCCACGCCACACGCGACACCGACCAGCCCGCCCACCAGCCCGATAGCCAGGACCATGACGCGCGCGTCCACCAGCGCTGTGGAGGCCACGCAGATATCAGGCTGGCCGGGCGACAAACACGTCGATCCGCTTCGGACAATCAGGAACGCGCTGGTGATTTTCCCGAAAATGCTTGTGTCGACCTCGGGAGACGGGGAAGCACCGAATTCCTGAATCACGCTGCCATCCCTTGAGTACGTGCGTCCCCATAAATGGCCGGTGTGGTCCTCTACATCAACGAACGCGTTGGGGCCATTGAAAACCGCCACGCGGTCGTTTGCGGCAACGTCCGCGATGAGCGCCGGATGGACCGGGTTCGCGAGTTTCCTCCATACGAAGATGTCCTGGTGCATCGGCGTTCGCTCGGCAGGCAAGACATAGGGCTCGCCCCATTCTCCCCACACCGCCGAACACTGTATTGCCCCATCCGAAATCCGTGCAATATCCCCCACATACTTCGACTGGAAGACTCTCTCTCTCATCAGAGCCAGGTCCTCGGCCGAGCATGCCACGGCTGGGGCGCTCAGCTCGTCGATGATGGCGGCCTGCTCGTTCGCGATGGCAAGCGAACGCTGGAGCAGATGAACATTATGGTGATCAATGGCGTCGTCCAGGAGTGACGCCTTGAGCGAATAACCGATAGCTCCAAAAAACGTAGCAAGCGTCAAGGTCGGCACAAGAATCAAAAGTGCCCCGAACCGGCTTGAGAGATGTCCTGTTGTCATGATCCTCCCTGATCATCAGCCAGATTCTACGATCAGAATTGGCGATGACGAGCGGTCCAATAACCCCCCTTTTCGGGCGCATTTTGACCAAAGACCATGCTGCAGGGCAGCAACTCACAACACGACGAGTACCTTGCCCACGACGGATGCCGATTCAAGCGCGAGATGCGCGTCGGCGATCTTCCCCAGCGGCACCCTCATCCCGATATGGGGGGCATAGTTGCCACTGGCCAGGCAGGCGTTGATGTCCCTGATCGCCTCGATTTTCGCCGCCACGGGCACCGAATAGATAAACACGAAGCGCAACACGCATCCATGCACCATCGCGCTTAACAGCGGCACCGTGAGCGCATCGGCGGCATGCGCCATCGCGTAGGAACTGATGACACCCCCTGGCGCCAGGCATGCAATGTCGATATCCAGGTTCGCCTTCACGTTGACGTCGACGATACGGTCCACGCCTGCGTTGCCCGTGCGTGCGTTGACGGCTGCGGCAACATCGTCATTCAGACGGTCCAACACCAGATCCGCGCCGGCCGCGCGGGCGACGGCGGCTTGCTCTTCATTCATGACGGTGGCGGCGACCCACGCGCCCGCCCACTTTGCCAAGAGGATGGCAGCAGTGCCGACCACGCCCGCTCCGCCCTGCACCAGTACATTCCTGCCCCGGATGTCGCCATCGGCGAAGAGACAGCGATGGGCCGTCAAGGCCGGGATGCCGAGTGACGCCCCGACCTCGAACGTCACGTTATCAGGCAGTGGCACGGCTTGCGCCGACGGCACCACGACATAGTCAGCCGCGGTTCCCGTCGGCCTGCCGTACTGCGCCTCATAGATCCATACCCGCTGGCCCACCCGGCCCGCCTCTTTCGGATCGCCCACCGCATCGATGACGCCCGCGCCGTCCTGGTGCGGGATGACGCGCGGGAACGGCATCGCGGCGGAGAACCCCGTGCGGGCCTTGAGGTCCGTCGGGTTCAGCCCCGACGCGTGCACCCGCACCCGGACTTCTCCGGGGCCGGGTTGGGGATCGGGAACTTCAGCGACGCAAAGCACCTCATGCGCGGGGCCCTGGCGTTCGTAAAAAGCGGCTTTCATGGATTTTTCTCCGACATGGAAGGCAAGCTTCCGTAAGGCGGCATTATCAAAATCCAGTGTCTTTTTTACAAGTAGGCACACTCTTTATACCTAAGGATAAAAACTATACTATTGGGCCTCAATCCGAACGGAGGCAGTGTCATGGCGGCTGGCAAGCTCGATCAATACCGATGCGCGGTGGAAATCACCGTCCACATCGCGGGCGGCAAATGGAAGCCGTTGATCATTCACTACCTGCTTGGCGGAACCAAGCGTTTCGGCGAACTGAAAAAGCTGATCGGCGGCGTCACGCAGCGCTCGTTGACGTTGCAACTGCGCGAACTTGAGGCCAGCGGCATTGTCAGCCGTGAAGTCTTTGCCGAAGTGCCTCCACGGGTGGAATACACGCTGACGGCGCTGGGCACCACGCTGGCTCCGACGCTGGAAGCGATGAAGTCCTGGGGCGAACACTACCTGGAAAGCAAGACCCGCAAACGGAAGGGCTGACCGCCGCAAGCCGCGACCCTACTGCGTAAATCCGGGGCACAACCACGCCGGTGCCAACTTTCCGGAATCATCATGCAAGCCATCATTGCCGCCTTGACCTGTGGCGTGTTCATCGTGCTGTCGCTGTGGCATATCTATTGGGCACTGGGGGGCCGGGTGGCCTACCTGATTGCCTTGCCGGTCAAAGACGGCAAGCCGCTGTTTCGGCCGTCGGCCGTGGGGACATTCGTCGTGGGTCTGGCCTTGATGGGGTTTGCCGGATTGGTGGCGGTCAATGCAGGCTTCCCCGGCGCCCCTGTCGCGCCGACCTGGCTACGCTGGGCCGCTGCTGCGCTGGCGCTGGCGCTGCTGGGACGAGCCATTGGTGACTTCCGCTACGTGGGGTTGTTCAAGCGGCTGGGTGGCGAGCCCTTCGCCCGGCTGGACACGCGGGTGTTTTCACCGCTGTGCCTGCTGCTGGCCGCCGGCGTGGCAGCCACCGCCTGGCTGGGATAAGCGCTTTTCAGCATGCAGAGCGCGTCCGCCACTTCCGCCAGCACCGGGGCCCACGCTTGCGGGGCGGGTTGGCGGAACAGCCGCATGGACGGATACCACGGGGAGTCCGCACGGTCGCGAAGCCAGCGCCAGTCGGGTTCAAACGGCAACATGACCCAGACCGGACAGCCCAGCGCGCCCGCAAGATGCGCGGGCGATGAGTCCACGGACACCAGCACGTCCAGCAATGTGAGGATGGCGGCGGTGTCGTCGAAATCGTGGATGTCATCGCAAAGCGACACCATCGCCATGCCCTGGGGCGGCATGGCGGCCTGAGCCGCCGCATCGCCCTTTTGCAGCGCGATGAACGTCACGCCGTCTTGCGCCAGCGGCGCCATGTCGGCCAGCGCCAGCGATCGTTGCGCATCGTTCGGATGGCTTGGCCGCCCCGCCCATACCAGCCCGACCCATGGACGCGGCAACGTCGCCAGCCGTTTGCGCCACTGTTCAACCCGCTCCGGGTCCACGCGCAGATAGGCGGTGCGGGCCGGCAGGTCGGTCACGCACAAACCCAGCGCAAGCGGCAAACTCATCAATTCACAATGGAAATCGAAAGCGGGCGGTATCGTGCCGGCACGAATCACCTTGTCGGCCCCCTCTCCGCGTTCGGCCAACGCATGGATATCCGCATTGACTTCCAGGACCACGCGCGCACCGCTGCGTTCACGCGCCCATGCCAGTAACTGCAAAAACTGGAACGTGTCGCCGTAGCCCTGTTCGTCGTGAATCAGCAGCGTCTGGCCTTCGATGGGTTGCCCCGCCCATCGCGGCTTTTGCATATGCCGTTCGCGCATCGCGGTATGCGCCATCCGATAGCGGAAGCGGTACTCGCGCCAACCCGCTTCGAAGTCCCCTTGCAGCAGCAACACCTCGGCCAAATTGAACCGCGCGCCAGCATCGCCCGGCACGGCGCGCACGATGCGTTCCAGCATCGACCGCGCCTCGTCCACCCTGCCCTGCGAACGCAGGGCCTGAACGGTTTTCCGCCAATGCGCGACGGCCTCCGGATCTGCCGGTACGCCTTCGGCCTTCGTCGCGTCGCAAGCAAGCTCGATGCGCGCCAGGATCTGAGGGCCCTGCGGTATCAGCGGGTCGATGTCGTTGGCGCGGCGGATGGCCGCCAGGGCCTCTTCATGGCGACCGTCGTCGCTCAGAGCCACCGACTGGTTGCAGAGCCCTTGCGCGTAGTCGGGATTCAACGCCAGCGCGCGGCCGTAATGGGCAAGCGCCTGCGCGTTATCGCCCAGGCGCTTGCACGTATTGCCCAGATTGTTGTGAACCTCGGGACTGTCGGGCAATAGCGCGGCGACGCGTTGCAGGCATTCAAGGCTGGCGGGCAATTGCCCGGATTCCTGCAAGATGATGCCCAGATTGTTCCAGCCCTCGACCGACTGAGGCTCCAGCGCCACCGCGCGCCGCGCCGCGGTTTCTGCTTCGTCCAGCAGCCCTTTCTGGCGACACATCTCGGCCAGGTTGCTATGACAGACGCCCGGCGCAAGCGGTGAGCGGCAGGCGGCCCGCATGTGCTCGATACCCACGTCCAACTGCCCATAGGCGTGAGCCATCAAACCCAGCAACTGGCGCGCGCCGGGATGATCCGGCGCCACGTCCAGCACCCGCAAGCAAAGTTGTTCGGCATGTGCCGCCTGGCCCGCGTCCCAATGCGCGCACGCCTGGCTTAACGCGGTTGAGATGGTCAGCGTTGGGACGGCTGGCGGGTTGTTCTTGCCCATGCGATCAAGATCCACGACGGGGAGGCGGCGGTCAACGAGCAGCCATTATCCCTCATGACGCCAAAGACTCCACGCAATGGCCAGGCAGCCTTCGTCGCCGGGGATATGTCTTTTCAAAAGCCGGAATTTGGCCTTTTTTCGGCCGATTACCTTCCGCGAAGATCGATTATTTATTGACCCGAATTCACGCCCACCGGAGCACGCTGCTTTGAACCACATATACCGCCTGGTATGGAACCGTCGCTTGCGCGTCTGGCAAGCCGCGTCGGAACTGGCATCGCAATCGCGCGGCGGACCGTCGCCGGCGGGAGGCTGCGTCACGGGGCGCCGGCCCCGCTATGTGGCACAGTTGGCCCTAACGATCGGCCTATCCGCCCTGAGCGCCGCGGTTCAGGCGGCCTGCACGGAATTGGGCACGGACGTGACCTGCACGGAAGCGGCCGATCCGGCGTCGCCCAGCTTCTCCAGCGGCACGAACGACCTCACGGTGCACGTCGCGCGGGACGCATCGTTGGGGGTCTTGCTGAACAGCGGCGGGGCGGCGATGGCGTTGACGGGCAACAACGTGGCATTGACCAACGAAGGCAGGATCGACTCCAACCTGCTCGGCAGCCCCATCTTGCCTTCGGCGGGGCTGACCGTCGGCAATGCCGCCGCCAACACCCACCGCATCGTCAACACGGTCAACGGAACCATCGCCGGCACCGCGGGAGGCTACACCACCCTTCCCGACTTGAATGGCATGGCGATAGCCGTTCAGAACGGCAGCGGCGGCGTGAGCCATCTTAGCAACGCAGGCATGATAAGCAGCCGCACGATCTCAAGCGTGCAGATCAATAGCGCGGACCTGCCCGTCGTGGCGGCCTTTGGCGGCGGCAACATCGAATTCGTCAATTCGGGCACGATCCTGGGCCGCGTTGCGCTCGAGGCCCCCGCCGATCCCGACAAGGGAAACAGCTTTGCCAATTCGGGGTTCGTCGTTGGCAGCGTATCGCTGGGCCAGGGCCGAGATAACACGTTTACCGCTGTCACCGGTTCCCTCGTCGTGCGCGGAGGCGGCTCCGCCAATGCCGACCTTACCGTCACCGGCATGCCGGGCCTGCGTTTTGCGCCCCCCGGCACGATCGATGGCGGGACGGGCGGCAACAACACGCTGGTTCTGCAGAATGTGCTGCCGGCAGGTTCGGGCAGTGGCACCGGCACCGGCGGCAACGGCAGCGCGTCCGGCGACACCTACATCAACTTCCAGAATTTGCGGATCAACAGCGGCACATGGAGTCTGAGTGGCGCACCGCTCACGGCGGGCGGCACCATTGACCTTAACGGCGGTTTGGCGCAGCTGGCAAATGGCGAGGTGCTGGGAACGGGCGCCATCACCGCTCGGGGCGGCAGCGTCTCTGCCGCCGCCGACGATTTGACGGTCGCCAACCCCATCGCGCTCGTGAACTTCGGGCCCGGCAACCACAGCCTCCTGGCGACCGGCACCCGCCCCTTCACCTTGTCGGGCGTCCTGTCGGGAATGGGCGGCCTGACCGTCGCAAGCGGCAGCACGCTTATCCTTCGCGGCATCAACACGTATGCTGGCGGCACCACCGTCAACGCCGGAGCCACCCTTCAGGGTGATACCGCCAGCCTCCAAGGCAACATCGCCAACAGCGGCACGTTGTCTTTCACGCAGGGCACCACGGGCACCTATGCCGGCGTGCTTTCCGGCACCGGAACGCTAAACAAATCCGGCACAGGCACGCTGATGCTGGCCGGCGCGAATACCCATACCGGTGAAACCCGCGTCACCGCGGGCACGCTTGCAATCAGCACGGGGGGCAGCCTGGCAGCGTCGACAGCCAACCTGTCGCCTGGCACGACGCTGGATCTGAGCGCCGCAGGAAACCAGTCCCTGCAAGCGCTGCTGGGCGCGGGCAACGTATTGCTAGGTGCCAATACGTTGACGCTTGACGGCAACA
>Ga0307412_10002514_pt1 | contig 10196 bp, 8 predicted proteins | sample DK1Cmetagenome_3_FD_203823 | JGI IMG/M metagenome (GOLD analysis project Ga0307412, IMG submission 203823) | Maize rhizosphere microbial communities from greenhouse at UC Davis, California, United States - DK15-C-1 | ecosystem: Host-associated > Plants > Roots > Rhizosphere > Soil | place: USA...
ACCATCCGCTGGTCGCCGCCGTCGAACAGGTCAGGCGCGGCGATGAAGGCGAATTTCGATGAGAAAAGAGCGATATTTTCAAACCCGGCGCAATAGGCCAGATTGAACTCCAGCGACTTCTCCTTGAGCAGACGGCGATAATAATCCCGCATCCGGGTTTCATGCGGCTTTATGTCTTCATAGCCGCGCGCATACATTTCCTTGTTGAAATCGGCGTGGAGGAAGCAGTGATTGGTTTCCTGCCGGACAAATATGTCCACCTCTTCCCGAAGCTTTGGGTTGTCCGCCGGAATCCGGTCACGGAACTTCGCCATCACGGCGTTGACGAAAATCTCGCTCTGCGTGGCGATGGGGCTCCCGGCATTCTGGATGGCGGCATATTCGGGAATACGGGTCCATTGCATGGGGACGCCGGAGAAATCGATCTTTATCTTGCGCGGGATCATGTCGCTTTCCTCGCTAAATGGATGGAGATCAGCACGGGCACACCATGATCTTGGCGTGGCGCGGTGCCTGGGCGAGTTGCTGGAAGGCGTCGGGGACCCCGTCGAGACCGGTGGTTCCAGTGATCATCGGGGCCGCATCCAGTTGCCCTTCACACAAGCGATGCAGAGTCTCGGCAAACTCCTCGCCGGAATAGGCCATGGTGAATCGCAGCTCGATTTCCTTGTTGTTGGCGATCATCGGTTCGATCCGGTCTGGCGACATGCACACGCCCGCCACAATCACCTGCGCGGCGGGCGGCGCGGCGCAGATGATGGCGTTCAACACACCCGGCGCGCCGACGCATTCAAAAATGACGGCGCGGCGAGCCTTTCCGCCTGCCGCAGCGAGGTCCATCAGGCCGGTCTGAATGCCGAAGGCCTCCCAATGGCTGTGCGGGTCCGAAGATGCCGGATCGACGACGATGTCCGCCCCCAGCCGCTCCGCAAGGGCCCGCCGCTCCGGCTGAAAATCAGCGGCGACGACCGGCCCCAGTCCCCGCGCTTTCAACTCGATGATGATCGCGAGGCCAATGGGGCCGCATCCGACAACCAGATAGGCGCTGTCGGACGTGTCGGCCTTGGCGACGGCGTGCACCGCAACGGCCATCGGCTCGGTCAGCGCTGCAACGTCCGTGGGCAGCCCGTTGGTTACGGGCAGCAACAGGCTTTCGGTCAGAATGAAATATTCAGCGAACGCGCCATTATAGCGGTTGGAATAGCCCACGCCCTCGACGCCCTGCGCATCGAAATTGACCGCCAGCGCGCAGACTGCCGTACCGGGCGCGATCCGGCGGTCGGTATCCGGGCCGTAATCTACCACCTCGGCGCAGAATTCATGGCCGAAGACGATGTCGGCATCAGGGTCCAGCTTGCCTGTGGCAAGGCCAGTGCGCCGCCCGGCGTCGATCATTGCGCCATAATGGTTGAGCGCATGCAGATCCGATCCGCAGATGCCGCAATGCAGGGTTCGCACCAGCACCTGCCCTGGACCCGGCTGTGGTACCGGAATATCGCCGACGACAAGATCGGGGCCGCGCTTGATAACTGCCTTCATATGGCCTCTCCGGATGGAAGAACGGTCAGGTCCACGGTCAGGTCGAGGTCATCCTTCAGCAGGTCGTGGACGTAACAGGATGCCTTGGCGGACTTGAGCAGCGCCTCGACGTTCGCCTTTTCCGCCGGCGACCAGATATTGAGCTGTATCGCGATATGCCTGACCTTTCCGGTGGCCGGGCTGGCGCTGATGTCGCCAGCAATCCGGTCGATCGGCACCTTGCGCCGCGCCGCCACGACCTTGAACGCGATCGTCATGCAGGAAAGCAGCGCGCCCAGGAAATGCAACACCGGGTCGGGAGCGCTGTCGTCTCCCCCGATGGAAAGGGGCTCGTCGATGGCCCAGCGATGCGGCCCCGCGGTCAGGTCGCAGCGCAATTTCCCATCCGACCGCAGCGTGACGGCGCGTTCAGGGTGCGCCTGCGTCCTATCCCGCCATGGCGCGAGGTCGAAGCGTTCCAGCCTAGTGCGGAGCGCCGCGCTGAACTGGGCCGCCTGCATGCCGTCAACGACACGGTGGTCATAGGCAATGCTGAGCGTCATCTGCGGCCGGGCAACAACGGAGCCGTTGACGACGACGGCCCTTTCCGTGATCGCGCCGGCAAAGATGAGGACGGCCTCGTCTAGATTGAGGACCGGCGTACCCTGCCGGACGCCGTACGCGCCCAGATTGGAAATGGTGAGACTGGCGCGCCCGCTATTGGGGCGGCCCGACTTTGCCGCGTCAATCGCTTCGCGCGCCCGTTCGGACACCCACGCGAGCGGCCTCGCCCCCACATCGCCCAGCGTGGGTGTCCGCAGCCCCCGGTCGGTCGCAACCGCAAGGCTGATGTCGATCCTGTCGTTCCGCACCGGCTGTCCATCGACAATGCGCGCGTTGACGGCAGGAAACTCTGCCAACGTCTGCGCGGCGGCATGGACTAGAATATCGTTGAGCGTTGCTGGCAGACGCCCGGCCTTTCGCAGCCGGTGCGCCTCGACCAGTGCGGTTGCATCGACATCGATCATCTGCACGAAATGCGGCGCTTGCTGCCAGGACTGCTGCAGCCGCTCGATCGCGCCGCCGCGTGGAACAGAGGTTGCTGTGCGCGCCGCCAGAGCCCGCTCGACATCCGCCGCCACGATCAGATTGTCGGCGCGGCTGACGGGAACGTCGTTTAGGTCAATGCGGCCCGCCGCGATGCCCCTGGCCTTTGGCGACGCGAACCGACGAGTGTCAGGATGGGGCCGAGAAAGTGCCACAGGCTCAGGCCGATCCCCGGCAATCGCTACGACGCCATCCACGGGCGGGACATCGGCCGCCAGCCCGTTTCCGATCCGGCCAAGCACCATCCCGACTTCGGCTTCCTCACCGACATCGACAAGCCGGTGGAGGCTGCCGGAAGCCGGCGCCTCTATCTCATAGGTGAACTTGTCGGACTCTATGGTCAGCAGGTGGGTTCCGGCCATGACCTGGTCGCCCGTTGCCGCCTGCCACTCAATGATCCGGCCGCGCATCATGGCCTGGCCAAGCTGCGGCATCAGCACATCATGCGCCATGCTCATCCCCTCGCCACTTCCCGCACAGTCCGGACGATGGCATCAGTCGAGGGTATGACCTCGCTGACCAGAGCGTCGGCAGACCCCAGCGGCACGTCGGGAATGGCCAGCCGGCGGAAGGGCTTGTCGAGCCAGGGCAGCGCCCGTTCCATCAGCACGGCGGCGACTTCCGCGCCCACGCCGAGCGAGCGATAGCCCTCCTCCACCACCACGCAGGCGCCGGTTTTCTTGACCGAGTCGATCACCGTGTCCCAATCGAAGGGGTTGAGCGTCCGGGGATCGATCACCTCAACATCAATACCCTCGTCCGCCAACATATCGGCGGCCTGCAGGGCACGCTGCAGCATCAGTTGCCAGGCTATGATTGTGACCGCTGAGCCCGAGCGGCGGATGGCGGCCTTCCCTAACGGCAGGCTGGCTGCATCGTCTTCGATATCACCGCGCGTCTGGTAGAGCAGGCGATGTTCGAAATACATGACGGGATTGTCGTCCCGGATCGCCTGCACAAGCAGGCTCTTTGCATCCGCGGGCGTTGACGGCACGGCGCAGCGCAGGCCCGGTGAATGCATCACATAGGCCTCCGGACAGGTTGAATGTTCGGGGCCAGCGCCGGTTGAGCCGGAGGGCAGGCGGACGACCAGCGGCACCTTGAACGCGCCGCCATGCATGAAGCGCCACATCCCGGCCTTGAGGAATATCTCGTCCCCCGCCGTGATCAGGAAGTCGGCAAATTGCAGTTCGACAATCGGGCGCAGGCCCATCACCGCCGCGCCCACGCCCGCGCCGACCATCACATTTTCGGAGATCGGCGAGTCGAACACTCTTTCGGGTCCGAAGCGATCGAGAAGTCCCGTCGTGACCTGGAATATGCCGCCCAACCGGGCCACATCCTGACCATAAAGGATCACGTCATCATCGCGCGCCATTTCCTCGGCGATGGCTTCATTAATGGCCTGGGCATAGGTGATCGTTCGCATCTCAGCGCGCCTCATGCATAAAGATCGGTGTAGGCGAGTTCGGCAGGCAGCGGTGCGGCGGCCTTGGCCACAGCCACGGCGGCATCGATTTCGGCCGCGATTTCGGCCTCCAGCGCTTGAATTGCGGCATCGCTCAGCACGTCCGAGGCGATCAACCCGGCGGCGAAGGCCGTGAGCGGATCGCTCAATGTGCCTGCGTCGAAGCCCTCGCGATAGGCCTGCGGATCGGTGGCGTAATGACCAAGCAGCCGGACCATCTTGATTTCGATAAGGCTGGGGCCGAGCCCGGAACGGGCGCGGTCGGCGGCCTCCTGCATGACCTTGTACACCGCTTCGGCGTCGCAGCCGTCAACGACGTGGCCGGGGATGCCATAGCCGGCAGCGCGGTCGGCAATGTCCTCCACCGCCGTGCTGGCGGATGTGGGCACGGAGACGGCCCAGCCATTATTTTCGCAGATGAATAGCACCGGCAGTTTCAGAACGGCGGCCCAATTGAGGCTTTCATGAAAGGTGCCGCGATTGGACCCGCCATCGCCGAAGAAGTGCGCAACGATGCTGGATGACTTCTTTTTCTTGAGCGCCATCGCCATGCCAGTGGCGACGACAAGCCCGCCTCCCAGCGTGCCGCTTTCGCCATAAATGCCGCGCGCGGTATCGACGACATGCATGATGCCGCCCTTGCCGTTGTTCGTGCCGCCAAAGCGCCCGGAAATGTCGCACAGCATAGCCGCCAGCGGCACGCCGCGCCCCACCATGTAGGCCAGGCCGCGATGGGAGTAGATGATGGGATCGTCGGGCCTCAACGCCTCGATCGCCGCCAGCTGGCCGATTTCATGGCCCGCGCCAGGATGCAGCATCGGCGGAAGAAAACCCTCCATCGAAAGTTTGAGAAGGCGCTCCTCAAACCGCCTCGACAGGAGCGCCGACCGGTAAATGCCTGCAAGACGTTGAGCGTCCATCTTCCCCTCCGCCACGCGCCTGCGTGATCGTGATCCCGGAGATTGCCGGCGGACGAAGGCGGAAGCCTGCGCGGCGGCGAATCTCTTGCTGATTTTGCATCACGTTACATATTGTAACATGTTTCATATTGTAACCTATTACACTAGACAGGTTCGGGCGTCTATGCGAAGCACGGCCGGACAGACCGGAGGGGCGATTACGCCCAATTCCCGGTCGCTGCGGGGCCTTGATTTACAACTGCCATGACCGTTTCCTTGCCCCTGTCGCCCAAGCGGCCCTTGTCCGAACGGAAAAGGAAACGGTATCTTGCGATCCTGAACGCTGCCCTCGACCTGATGGAGCGCAAGGGCTTTGATGGCGTGTCGGTGCGGGAACTGGCGGAGCTGGCGGATATTACGCCTACCACCATCTACAATGTCTTCGGCAGCAAAGAGGGAGTGCTGTCGGCTGCCATCGAATTTCGGACGCGTTCCTTCATCGGCAGCGCCTTTCAAAGTCATGAAAAGGGTTTCGACGGCCTCATCGCTCTCAACCAGCGAATGGCGCAGACATCGCTCGATTCGAATGAACTCATCCGCTCGGTCGCCACAATGCTGGCGCGGGATTCGACGTTGTTTGCGGTCCGGCAGATTTACCGGACCTTCCATTGCGAATTCATAAGGGAGATCCAGCTAGAGGGTGAGCTGGAGCCGCAAGCCCGGCCCGAAACGCTCGCCAGCCTGCTGATGATGTCGCATAATGCCGCCCTCAATTACTGGGCCAGCAACGAGATCGGTCCCGAATATCTGTCCGCGCTGTTTGATGTCGAAACCTGCAACATCCTCTATCCCGTCGCGCACGGAGGAACGAGGCAGCAGATCGACCAATGCTATGCCGACCGCATGGAGATGCTGAACACAGTCGATTTTGACGCCTTTTTACGCAGGACGCACCGGCTTCCCGGTTCGCTGGATATTGCAGCGCTCGCCAGCGACGGTTGAGTTTCAGGAGTCATACCAAGCTGCAATCATGCCGACCCAAAAATTTGGCGTCACCACGGCGGAGTCGAAGACGGGCGTAGCCCAACGCCGGGGTCTCCCGCCTCTTGGTCGTGCCAGATTGATGGAGATTCCGGCCTTCGCCGGAATGACGGATATTTTTGCAACGATCCCCGAAGTGGGAAGGTGAACAGGTCGGCGGGGAGAATGCCGGATTACGCCCGGCGCTCTCCCCCATATGTCTTCAGAACCGGCCAGTGAACTGGACCTGGACCGTACGCGGCAGCGCGGCAAAGCCCAGCACGTCGGCGAACACACCGCCAGCCGTTCCGGTACCCGAACCGGTCGATGGACCGTCAGCCGTGCCCGCCACATAGAAGCTGTTCGTCAGGTTCTTGCCGATCAGGGCGATCTCCCAGCGATCATCCTGGCTGCCGATGCGGGCGCTGGCGTCGAGTTGCACATAGGAATCGATCGCGCTGTAGGGATTGCCGAAGCCCGAGACGATATAGCTGTCGCTATAGCGCGCGTCGGCGGCAAGCCCGAATTTCAGGTTCGATCCGATCGGCGCTTCGTACCGCGCGCCAAGCGCACCCGTCCAATCGGGGGCATTTGCAGTGGGCTGCCCGCTCAGATCCTGGAACGGCGCGCCGCCCAGCGGGTCGTTACCCGGCGTTGGCAGGTTGCAACCTTCGCTATCCTTCTGGCCCGCGAAGCATGGCGCGATGAAATCCTTGTAGCGCGCCTTGTTATAATTGACCGAGCCATGGATCGAAAAGCCATCCAAGGCCCGCGGAGCGAACTCGAAATCGACCTCAATGCCCTTCGTCCGCGCCGCACCGGCATTGTAGGTCTGGAAGGCGAAGACGGGCGAATTGAAGAAATCGACCTGCAGATCGGTATATTTGAAGCTGTACAGGCCGACGTTCAAGCGCAGCTGCCGGTGGAACAGCGTTGTCTTGGCGCCGATTTCAAAGCCCCTGCCCTTTTCCGGCTTGAAAGAGAAATCCTCGACCGGATCTAGGGAAAGAGCGCTGTAGATGCCGCTGTTCGAGAAGCCGCCCGACTTGTAGGCGGTCTTGTAGGCCGCATAGACCATGATATCGCGTTGCGGCTTCCATGTCAGCGTGGCTTCGGGCGACCAGTCGTTGAAGGTCTGGTTGTTCCGTACGACGGTGTTTGGCACGAACACTGCGGCGAAGGCGGCGTTCACATAAGGCTGGACGAAATAGCTGTCCTTGGTCTCATGCGTGTAGCGGACGCCGCCGGTTGCTTCGAGCGTATCGACGATCTTCCACGTCACCTGACCAAAGGCTGCGAGCGTTTCGCCATCGGTCTCGCTGTTCTTCTGGAAGGACACATAGCGGTCTTCAGGCGCGGCAGTTGAATCCTCCACCGCGACGCCGGTGCCCCCGGTGACAACCCACTGGTCGAACACGCGCTTGGTCTTCTGATACAGGCCGCCGACCATCAGATTGACCGGGCCATCATAGCTCGTCAGCGCACGGAGTTCCGAGGAGTAAGCGCTCCAGGTGGAATTCTCGGTCGCCCAGGTGCCGAAGTTGCTTGACTGGAAATCACAGGCGCAGGCCCAGCGATTCTTGTTTTCCTGATAGTTATTGACCGACGTGATGGTAACGTCGTCCAGTTCATAGTTGACCGTCCCGGTCACCGCGAAGGACTGGTAGCGGTTGTAGAGCGCGCCGTCGTCCTTCGCATATGGCAGGGTCTGCGCGATGTCGGCCGGAATATTATTCTGGTGGGTGACGAAGTTGGTATCGCAGGGGATGGACGGATTGAGCGTGCTTACGCCCGTGGCGCAATTATAGAGGACATAATTCCAGGACGAATTGTTCGTCCGGTTATAGGTGCCCGAAGCCTTGAGGGTCGCGGTCAGGCGGTCGTCGGGCGTCCATTTGAGCGTGACGCGGCCGAGCAGTTCCTTTTCGCCGGGTTGATCCCGGGGCGCGGGTTCCGCCGTGTGCGGCGTCACCGCGTTGGTGGCGATATCGAAGGTAGTGAGCGTGACCGGATCGGCGACATTCTTGAAATAGCCACCCCACATTTTCGAACCGCGCACCGCGACGCGGATGCCCAGCGTGTCTGACAGCGGGCCTGATGCGATACCTTCGATCTGCGCCTGCTCTGACCGGAATTCATAGCCGCCGCGAACCGTGAATTCCCAGTCGGGCGCGGGATCGGCGGTCGTGATCGACACCACGCCGGCAGTGGCATTCTTGCCGAAGAACAGCGCTTGCGGTCCTTTCAGGATTTCAAGCCGCGCGAGGTCGAAAAAGCCTTCGTTGATGACGCGGCCCTGACCGTAATAGACGCCATCGACAACCACGGCCACCGACTGCTCGATACCGATCGATGTCGCCGATGAGCCGATGCCGCGCAGCGTCAGCGATGCGCCCGAACCGTTTGACGCCCTCCCGACGGAGAAGTTCGGCGTGGCTGCGGCAACCTTTTCCAGGCTGGTGAGGTCCCGCTGCGCAATCTGCTCGGCCGAAATCGCGGTCATGGCAACCGGCACGTCCTGCGCGCTCTCTGTCCGCTTCCGCGCGGTAACGACGATGTCCTGCAACCCGCCCAGTTCAGGCGCTGCCGCCGGATCTGCTGCCTGGCTCCAGGCCGGTACCGCCAGCATGGATGCGAGCGCCATGGCGCTTCCGGCGAGTTTGAGGTTCAGCATAACATTCATCTTTCAGGCCCCCTTGGTTTATGACTTTCCTGAACCATGGCGCACAACGCAGGCATCTGGCACCTGCTGTTTGAAATAGGTTGGGGTCCGATTTTTCATGTCCTGCCCCGTCGGCCAGCGGCGGATTTGGCTAGACGCCCGTCATGCCGGCGGTGGAGGCGCCATCGATGGCGTATTCGGCGCCCGATATGAAACCGGCCTCATCGGACCCGAGGAACGCCACCAGAGCCGCGATTTCCTCGACGCGGCCCATGCGCCGCATGGGCGACATCGAACAGTATGCGGCGCGCGCCGCTTCGGGCGCGCCCGACTTGTCGATGATCGCGGTGATCATTTCCGTTTCGACCACGCCGGGCAGGATCGCGTTGCACCGGATAGGCAGGCCTTCAGTGGCGCAGTGAATGGCAACAGACTTGGCCATGGCGAGCACTGCAGCCTTGGTGACCGAGTAGGCCATATAGTTCCCCATCACCTTATGCGCCGACATGGACGAATTGATGATGATCGAACCGCTGGGGCCGCCGGGATTGGCGCGCATCAGCCTGACCGCCGTCCTGGCGGTCAGCATCACGCCGGTCTGGTTGACGCCGATGATCGCGTTCCAGTCGTCCAGCAAAATCGATTCGACGCTGCCGTCACCCGCCTCCGTACCGGCATTGGCGAACGCAATGTCGAGCCGGCCGAATTCAGCGCTGATTTTCGCCGAAATGCGGTCCCAGGCGGCTTCGTCCTGCACGCGAGCCTTCGCAAAAATTGCGCCTGTCTCTTCGCACAGCGTGCGGGCCGCTTCCTCGTTTGATCCGGTGAACAACACCCTGGCGCCATCGCGCGCCAGCCGTCGCACCGTCGCCCGGCCAATGCCCGACGTGCCGCCAGTCACCAATGCCATCTTGCCCGAAAGATCAGTCATGCATCCGCTCCAACTCTCAAACCGCCATATTAGTGCCCGTCGCCCGGCCTATAGCGGCGGTATCAAAATAGTACGGGGTGATGCCGCAGAATTTGTCGCCACGCAGGTGGAACACTTCGCATAGCGGCATCGTCAGGCGCTGCCCGTTATGGCGCGACGTCGCATGGACCGTCACGAGGACGATCGCATGATCTTCCGAAATGGTGATGTCGCCTCTTTCCAGCTCGGCATCCTCCCAAAAAGCGAACACCTTCGTGTAAAGCTCCTGAAGCGCCCCCTTGCCCTTATACTCGCCCGCATAAGGGAGGCTATCGGCCTCCAATATCCGGAAATCGTCGGTCAGTTGGGCCTCGACTTCTTCCCAGCGCCCCTGTGCCGTATGTGCATAGAGATTTTCCACGCGGGATTTTGTGGCGGCGTAGCGATTGGGGTCCATTCATGCCTCCGTGGGATTCGGCGCCACTTCTGGGCGCGGCTTATCCTTCATGGCATGCTCCATGCACGTATCGGATGTCACATGAACCTGTAAAAAGAGGCAGGTGAAGCGCCAAGCGACAAAGCGGAAAAGCTGGTCAAGCAATGCCGGCGCTT
>Ga0307412_10002516_pt1 | contig 10189 bp, 9 predicted proteins | sample DK1Cmetagenome_3_FD_203823 | JGI IMG/M metagenome (GOLD analysis project Ga0307412, IMG submission 203823) | Maize rhizosphere microbial communities from greenhouse at UC Davis, California, United States - DK15-C-1 | ecosystem: Host-associated > Plants > Roots > Rhizosphere > Soil | place: USA...
CCCTGCAACCTGAAAAAGGGCGGCCGCACCCCCAAGCAGGCCGGCATGCCGCTTTACATCCAGCCGATCCGGCCGACGAGCTGGCAGCTCCAGGAGCATGGCCGGCGCTTCCCCCCCAACCACCTGCACGATACCTGGCGCGACTGGCTCTATTGGGACATCGAGCTGGAGGCCTGAACGCGCACGCATCGGCAAAAACCATGTGTGTTATTGCGATAACACAGATACTCGGCTAAGGCGGGGGAATGGCGCGCGAGCCCGTTTCCCCTGACAGTCGATTCCCGTTGCGGCGCGATGACGCCGACGACGATGGTGTGCCATCCGAACGGTGGCGGCCGGAGGGCCGGCGCGACAAGCGCGAGCCGATCTGGCGGCCCGGCATGGGCAGCGGCGACAGCACGGCCGCGCCGCTTGGGTCCGGCTATGGCGGCGGGGGCGATTTCGATGGCGGGGACGACCTGCCGCCGGTCGGCCCCGGCCGGCGCCGCATCCGCTGGGGCCGGTGGATCGTCCGCGGCCTGGCGGTACTGATCCTGCTGTTCATCGCCGCGGTCGCCTGGCTGGCGATCACCGCGCCGCTGTCGAAGTCGCTGCGGCCGCCGGCGCCGCCATCGATCACGCTGCTCGCTGCCGACGGCACGCCGATCGCGCGGCGCGGCGCGGTGATCGGCAAGCCCGTGGACGTGACCAAGCTGCCCGATCATGTCGCGCAAGCGTTCATCGCGATCGAGGACCGGCGCTTTTACGGTCATTGGGGTGTCGATCCGCGCGGCATCGCCCGGGCGATGTTCCACAATCTCAGCTCGGGTGGCGGATCGCAGGGCGGCAGCACGATCACCCAGCAGCTCGCCAAGAATGCCTTTCTCACCTCGCGCCGCACCTTCGGGCGCAAGGCGCAGGAAGTGCTGATCGCTTTCTGGCTGGAAGGCTGGCTGAGCAAGGACGAGATCCTCTCGCGCTACCTCTCGAACGTCTATTTCGGCGACAACGTCTATGGCCTGCGCGCCGCCGCCGAGCATTATTTCTCGACCAGCCCGGAGCGGCTGACGCTGAGCCAGGCCAGCCTGCTCGCCGGCCTCGTCAAGGCGCCGAGCCGGCTGGCGCCCACCGGCAATCTGGATGGCGCGCGCGAGCGGCAGAAGCTCGTGGTGGGCGCGATGCAGGAGGCCGGGTTCATCACCGAGGCCGAGGCCCGGCGGGTGCGGCCGGCGGTGCTCCACGTGCGGGACAGCGACGAGCAACTGCCGAGCGGCACCTATTTCGCCGACTGGGTGCTGCCCGAGGCGCGCGATCGCGCCGGCGGGGTCGCAACCGAGCAGACCGTCACCACGACGCTCGACATGCGGCTGCAGACCGCGGCGGAGCGGGTGATCAAGGCATCCGGGCTCGGCAAGGCGCAGGTCGCGCTGGTCGCGATGCGGCCGGACGGACGCATCGTCGCGATGGTCGGCGGGCGCAATTATGCCGCCAGCCCGTTCAACCGCGCGACTCAGGCGCGTCGCCAGCCGGGATCGGCGTTCAAGCTGTTCGTCTACCTTGCGGCGCTGCGCTCGGGGATGACGCCGGACACGATGGTCGACGATACTCCGGTGCAGATCGGCGACTGGAAGCCCTCGAACAGCGACGGCCGCTATGCCGGGCGGATCACGCTGCGCCAGGCGCTGGCCAAGTCGAGCAATGTCGTAGCTGCCCGGCTGATCCAGAAGCTCGGCGTCGGCCGGGTGAGCCAGGCGGCGCGCGACCTCGGCATCTCGACCCCGCTCGGCAACGACGCCTCGATCGCACTCGGCACCTCGACCGGCTCGCTGCTCGAGCTGACCGCGGCCTATGCAGCGGTGGCGAACGGCAGCTACCCGGTGCGGCCCCGCGGGCTGGACGCCGAGGAATCGGCCGATGACTGGCTGGCGCGCCGCCTGGGCGGGCCGAGCCGGTTCGACGCGCGGCTGCTCGACGATCTCCGCTCGATGCTCGGCACGGTGGTGCAGTCGGGCACGGCGCGGGCGGCGGCGCTGCCGGTGCCGGCGTTCGGCAAGACCGGCACGACCCAGGACGGGCGCGACGCGCTGTTCGTCGGCTGGGCGGGCGACCTCGTCGTCGGCGTGTGGATCGGCAATGACGACAACAGCCCGGTCTCGGGCGCGAGCGGGGGCGGCCTGCCGGCGCATATCTGGCGCGACTTCATGGTGCGGGCACTCGGCCTGACGCTGCCGCCGGCGCCGGTGGAGCCGGACAACGCGATCGACGAGAACGGCATCGAGCTCGAAGACGTGCTCAACGGCGCCGGGGTGCAGGTCGACGAGGAGGGCGTGCAGCTCGATCTCGGCCGGGTGCGTGAGCTGGTGCCCGAGGGCGAGGTACGCGACGCGATCCCGCGCAACGTGCGCATCCCGGTGCCCGCCACACCGGCGACTCCCGCGACTCCGGCGCGACGGCGCGATCCGCGCGACGCGCCGGACGGCGAGGAGTGACGCGGCTCAGCGCCGCACGGTCGCCCGCCACACGGTGAGCCAATTCGCCGAGCCGCGGCATTCGTCCATCCGCGTCTCCTCGGTCAGGCGGAAGCGGGTGCCGTCCCACACATAGCTGGCGCCCTCGCCGCAATCGCCGATGCCGCGGCCCTTGCCATGGGTGGAGAGGGTGCCGCTGCCCGGGTCCCAGCTGGCGTTGATCAGTTCCACCGGCCCGCCCTCGCCGTCGTCGAAGTGGGCAGCGGTGGCCTTCCCGCCGCGGACGACATAGGCCACGCTCGACAGGTTATACGCGCCCGATCCGCAGGCGAGCAGCACCAGCGTCGCGCCGCCGCCCAGCGCGCCGGTTTCGGGCTCTGGCTGGGGGAAGCTGGCGGAATAGCCTTCGCCGCAGTCGTTCGCTTTGGTGAGCTGGGCGAGCAGCGCGGGGGAAAGTGTCGCCGCCTGGCCGGAGGGGCGAATCGCGGGCACCACCGGCAGCGCCGCCGCTGCCGGCACGGTATTGGCCGGCTTCGCTCCGCGCGCGACCAGCGCGGTGACGCCGCCCGCCCGGCCCTGCTCGGAATCGAGGAAGCGCATCGCCGCCGACGCGCCGGCGAGCGACAGGCGCGCGGTCTTGCCGCCCGCCGACACGCTGATCTGCGCGCTGTGGCCATTGGCGAGCGCGCGTGCGACTTGCAGCGCCGCGTCACCGCCGACCCGCAACACGCCCTTCTCCATGGCGCCACTCGCGATGCGCTTGCCGTCGATCGTGAGCGTCAGCGTGCCGGGCGCGTCGCCTGCCGGCCACAGGGAGATCGCCAGATCGCCGGCCGGGCCGGGCTCGCGCGTCAGCGATAGCTCCGCCCCGCTGGTGTCGATGTCGCCATCCTCGGGCTGGAGCGAGGTCATCTCGCAGCGGCGGACATTGTCGCAGGCGACCGCCCAGTCGCCGAAGGTCTTGAACGGGCCGGGCGTGGGTTCACCCAGCGTGGCGGCGGAAAGGGCAAGCAGGAACATACCGCAGATGCTAGCCGAGCCGCGCCTGCTTGCGTAGTACGACGGCCAACAGAATTGCAGGAGACGGACATGAAGACGGTAGGCGTGATCGGTGCGGGCCAGATGGGGGCGGGGATCGCCCAGGTGTCGGCGCAGGCGGGCTATGCCGTGCTGCTGTCGGACGTCGACCAGGCCCGCGCCGAGGCCGGCAAGGCGGGGATCGCCAAGCAGCTGAACCGCGCGGTGGAGAAGGAAAAGATCACCGCCGCCGATGCCGAAGCGGCGCTCGGCCGGATCACGCCCGTGAGCGACCTCGCCGCGATGGCGCCGTGCGAGCTGGTGATCGAGGCGGCGACCGAGCGGGAAGCGATCAAGCGCCAGATCTTCGACACGGTCGGCAAGGTGTTGGGGGCGGAGGCGATCCTGGCGAGCAACACCTCCTCGATCCCGATCACCCGGCTGGCCCAGGCGGCGCCGGACGCGGCGCGCTTCGTCGGCGTCCATTTCTTCAATCCGGTGCCCGTCATGGGCCTGATCGAGCTGATCCGCGGCCTCGCCACCAGCGACGCGACGGTGGCGGCGGTAGAGGCGTTCGGCCAGTCGCTGGGCAAGCGGATCGTCCATGCCAACGACGCGCCGGGCTTCATCGTTAACCGCGTGCTGATGCCGATGCTCAACGAGGCGTGCTTCGCGCTGGGCGAAGGCGTGGCGACGATCCCCGACATCGACGCGGCGTGCCAGCTGGGGCTCAACCACCCGATGGGGCCGTTCACCCTGGCCGACTTCATTGGGCTGGATACGTGCCTGGAGATCACCCGCGTGCTGTTCGAAGGCACCGGAGACCCCAAGTTCCGCCCGGCGCCGCTGCTGGTGAAGTATGTCGAAGCCGGCTGGTATGGCCGCAAGACCAAGCGTGGGTTCTACGACTATACCGGCGCGGAGCCCGTGCCGACGCGGTGATGGGGGTGCGGGGCGGAGTGGCGCTGGCCGTCTCCGCCCCAGTTGCGGACATTTGTCGTCCCCTGGACCTTGATAGGTTGATGATATGGCCGTCACCTACCCATACGCTTGTTTCTCATGCCGTAGTTCATTCAAGCGGTGGGTGTCGTGGAAATTTGAGGAGCGTCCCCTCACGCTCCCTTGTCCTCGCTGCGGCCACAAAGCGGTATGCCTATCGCGGAAGTTCAAGCCGCCACGGCGGTCAGACACTATGCAGTGGGAAAAGGTGCGAGCGCTCGTTGTCGGCGGTTGCTTCTTTTACAGCTATGCCGATCCGTATCCCGAGACCCTCAAGGAAGTGCCGGCATTCTTGATCCGGCGAAGAGCACAGATATTGCAGGAAATGCGGCGCCATCCTCACTATTTCGCTACAATTATCGAGGCCGCAACAATCCCTTGATGATGACTGATGACCGGCTTGTGTCAGTGACGGTTGACGCATTTGCGGTAACTACCGTGCCCGCCGCGTCGCGATCCCCTCCACCAGCATCGCATCCACCAGCGCGAGCAGCGCTCCCGCCGCCAGCAGCGCCACCATCGCCGCAACCAGCAGCGGCGCCCGCTCGTCGCCCGCTACCACCAGCGTCGCCAGCCGCAGTGCCGGCACCAGCAGGGCCACCCACACTCCGCGCCGCAGCCACCGCGCCGCCCAGCCGCGCCAGCCTATGCCGCCGCTCCACCAGAGCAGCGCCAGCCGCGCGGCGAACAGCGCCGTTACCAGCGCGCCCGCGTCGATCAGCGCGGCATTGGGTTCGGGGTTCACTCGGCCGCTTGAGCCGGCTCGGCGTTCGCTGCTTCGATCTCGGCGGCCTTGGCCTCGACCAGCTGGACGATGTGATCGAGCATGCCTGCATCCTCGACCGTATGGTCGGTCAGGCCCGACAGATAGACCATGTGCTTGCCGTTGCCGCCGCCCGTGAGGCCGATATCGGTCTCGCGCGCCTCGCCGGGGCCGTTGACCACGCAGCCGAGCACCGAGAGCGAGAGCGGCGTGCGGATGTGCTGGAGCCGTTCCTCCAGCGCCTGCACGGTGCGGATCACGTCGAAGCCCTGGCGCGCGCAACTGGGGCAGGAGACGACGCGGACGCCCCGGTTGCGGATGCCGAGCGACTTGAGGATCTCGAAACCGACGCGCACTTCTTCTTCGGGCTCGGCCGAGAGGCTGACGCGGATCGTGTCGCCGATGCCGAACCAGAGCAGCGAGCCGATGCCGATCGCCGACTTGACCGTGCCGCCGACGAACCCGCCCGCCTCGGTGATGCCGAGGTGCAGCGGGCAATCGACCGCGTCGGCCAGCTGCTGATAGGCGGCGACTGCGAGGAACACGTCGCTCGCCTTCACCGCTACCTTGAAGTCGTGGAAGTCGCGGTCCTGGAGCAGCTTGATGTGATCGAGCGCGGATTCGACCAGCGCCTCGGGGCAGGGCTCGCCATATTTCTCCAGCAGGTCCTTTTCGAGGCTGCCGGCGTTGACGCCGATTCGGATCGCGGCGCCGTTGGCCTTGGCGGCGTTGACCACCTCGTTCACCCGATCGGCCGAGCCGATATTCCCCGGGTTGATCCGCAGGCAGGCGGCGCCGGCATCGGCGGCTTCGAGCGCACGCTTGTAATGGAAATGGATGTCCGCGACGATCGGCACGCGCGCGGCGCGGACGATCTGGCGAAGCGCGGTGGTGCTCTCGACGTCGGGGCACGAGACGCGGATGATGTCCGCGCCCGCCTCTTCGCAACGGCGGATCTGGTCGATCGTCGCCTTCACGTCGGAGGTGTCGGTGTTGGTCATCGTCTGCACCGTCACCGGGGCATCGCCGCCCACGGGCACGTTGCCCACCATGATCTGACGGCTTTGCCGCCGGACGATATCGCGCCAGGGTCGTACGGACATGGCCGCCATATAGGCGCATCGGCGGGCCGGGGCTAGCGGGCATGCACGGCAACACGCGCAAGTGTTTTTCCTCCCCCGCCAGGGGGAGGTGGCCCGCGCGAGCGGGTCGGAGGGGGCGGAAGCACGACGGCACCCGTTCTGGCATCCGCCCCCTCCGTCGCCTTCGGCGCCACCTCCCCCTGGCGGGGGAGGAAACGGCTTGGGCGGGGGCGGCCGACCCTTACTTGGCCCGTTCGTGCGATCTGCTAGGGACGCACCCACCACCCCTTCCGGAGCCCGTCCCCATGTCGACCGCCACCACCCCCAAGCCCCGCTGGACGCTGGCGATTCACGGCGGCGCAGGCAGCATGCGGCGGGGCGTGCTGCCGGCGGAACAGGAAGCCGGTGCCGAAGCGGGGCTGAACGCCGCGCTCGATGCCGGTGCGGCGGTGCTGGAAGCGGGCGGCTCGGCGGTCGAGGCGGTGCAGGCAGCGGTGCAGGTGCTGGAGGACGATCCGCACTTCAATGCCGGGCGCGGATCGGTGTTCACCTGGGAGGGGGGGCACACGCTCGACGCGGCGATCATGGACGGCAGCACCCGCGCGGCCGGGGCGGTTGCGGGGGCGACCACCACCCGGCATCCGGTGGCGCTCGCCAAGGCGGTGATGACCGCCAGCCCGCACGTGCTGCTCGCCGGCGAGGGCGCGGACCAGTTCGCGCGCGAGCAGGGGCTGGAGCAGGTCGACAACATCTGGTTCGGCACCGCGGAGCGCCGCCAGCAGCTCGACTGGATGAAGGCGGACAGCGCGCGCGGCGGCTTCGACGTCGACATGAAATACGGCACGGTCGGCGCGGTGGCGATGGACGCGCAGGGCCATGTCGCCGCGGCGACCTCGACAGGCGGGCTCACCGGCAAGCGCTGGGGACGGGTAGGCGATTCGCCGCTGATCGGCGCGGGCACCTATGCCGACGACCGCGCCTGTGCGGTCTCCGCGACGGGCTCAGGCGAGTTCTTCATCCGCGAAGGGGTGACGCACGAGATCTGCGCGCGGATGCGCTTCACGGGCGAGACCGCCAAGCAGGCGGCCGATGTGGTGATGGCCGATGTGCTCGCGATGGGCGGCGTCGGCGGGGTGATCCTGGTGGCGCCCTCGGGCGAGCTCGACTGGAGCTTCACCACGCCGGGCATGTATCGGGGCAAGCTATCCGCCGGCGGCGAGCGGGTTGTCGCGATCTACGAGGACGTGCGCGACTGAGCGAAATCCGCTTGCCCGTGAGAAATTCGCGAGCAACAATGTTGCCCGATCGGGGCGGTTTCTTGCTCGCGAAAATCACTCAAAGGGGCCGCTACACTATGGTTCGTGCCGTTTCGCTCGTCAGCCTGTTGCTGGCCACTACCGCGCCGGCGCTGGCGCAGAATTCGGCGCCGCAGCCGGTGCCGATCGTCGATACGATCCCGGCCGCGCGCGATGTGGCCTATCCCGGAACGCTGAAGATCGATGTGGACGCAACCGATACGGTCCGCGGCATCTTCCGGGTGCATGAGACCATCCCCGTCGCCAAAAGCGGCCGTCTCACGCTGCTCTTCCCCGAATGGCTGCCCGGCAAGCACGGCCCCCGCGGCGAGATCGAGAAGCTGGCGGGCCTGCAGATCAAGGCGAACGGCAAGCGCCTCCCCTGGACGCGTGACACGGTCGACGTGTTCGCCTTCCATGTCGACGTGCCCGCCGGTGCCAAGACGGTCGAGGCGGAGTTCCAGTTCGTCTCCGCGACCGACGGCAACCAGGGCCGAATCGTGATGACGCCCGAGATGATGAGCGTGCAGTTCAACTCGCTCAGCCTCTATCCGGCCGGCTATTTCACCCGCCGCATCCCCATCCAGGCGACGGTGAAATACCCCGAGGGCTGGACCGCCGCCGGCGCGGTGCCCGCCAAGGTGACCGGCTCGACCTATGCCTATGAGACCACCAGCTACGAGATCCTGATGGATTCGCCGGTGATCGCCGGCCGCTATTACCGCAAGTTCCCGCTGTCCGATCGGGTGACGCTCGACGTCGTCGCAGACAGCGCCGACGAGCTGGAAGCCAAGCCCGAGCAGATCGAAGCGCACAAAAGGCTGGTCGAGCAGGCGGTGAAGACCTTCGGCGCTCAGCATTACGATCACTATCATTTCCTGCTGTCGATCAGCGACAAGATGGGCGGGATCGGCCTCGAGCATCACCGCAGCTCCGAGGATGGCGTCAGCCCCGGCTATTTCACCAAATGGGCCGAGCAGGCGGGCACGCGCAACCTGCTGCCGCACGAATATGCCCATAGCTGGGACGGCAAGTACCGCCGCGGCGCCGAGCTGTGGACGCCCGATTTCCGCATGCCGATGCGCGACCAGTCGCTGTGGGTCTATGAGGGGCAGACCCAGTTCTGGGGCTATGTGTTCCAGGCGCGCTCCGGCCTCGTCTCCAAGGAAGAGACGCTGGAAGGCTATGCCAACATCATGGCGAACCTCGACAATCGCGCCGGCCGCCAGTGGCGCCCGATGATCGATACCACCAACGATCCGATCATCACCGCGCGCGCGCCCAAGGGCTGGACCAGCTGGCAGCGCAGCGAGGATTATTACAACGAGGGCCTGCTGGTGTGGATGGAGGTCGATTCGATCCTCCGCGAACAGAGCAAGGGCACCAAGTCGATCGACGATTTCGCCCGTACCTTCTTCGGCGGCCGCGACGGCGACTATGGCGAGGTGACCTACAATTTCGACGAGGTGGTGAAGACGCTGGAGGGCATCCAGCCCTATGACTGGCGCAAGCTGCTCACCAGCCGCCTGCACGACGTGTCCGAGCGCGCGCCGCTCAAGGGCTTCGAGCGCAACGGCTACAAGCTCGTCTATACCGAGGTGCCGAACAAGATGGCCCGCCCGGGTACGGCGGACCTCAGCTATTCGCTGGGCCTCGCGGTCGGCAAGAAGGGCATTGCGGGCGTGATGTGGGACGGTCCGGCGTTCAAGGCCGGCGTCACCGTCGCCGACGAGATCGTCGCGGTGAACGGCCGCAGCTATGCAACCGATGCGCTGATCGACGCGGTGAAGGCCGCCAAGGGCACCAAGGCGCCTATTCGGTTAACCTTGAAACGGGACGATAGTTACCGAGAGGTTACCATCGACTATCATGACGGGCTGCGCTATCCGCATCTCGTCAAGACGGTCGAAGGAGAGGCTGGCCTCGACAAGCTGCTCCAGTCCCGCTGAGACGGGACGGGTACGCCAACCACAGGTTAGAGACATCATGCGCATCGATCTAATTCCCATCGGCGACGATCCGCCGAACAATCTGAACGTCATCATCGAAGTCCCCTCGGGCGGCGAGCCGGTGAAGTATGAGTTCGACAAGGCCAGCGGTGCGCTGTTCGTCGATCGCATCCTGCACACGCCGATGCGCTACCCGGCGAACTACGGCTTCGTGCCGCACACGCTGTCGCCCGACGGCGACCCGCTCGACGCGCTCGTCATTGCCCGCTCGCCGTTCGTGCCGGGCTGCGTGGTCCGCGCGCGCCCGATCGCGGTACTGAAGCTGGAAGACGAAGCCGGCGGCGACGAGAAGCTCGTCTGCGTGCCGGTCGACAGCACCTTCCCCTATTATTCGGACGTCGGCGAGCGTTCGGATCTGCCTTCGATCGTGCTGCAGCAGATCGAGCATTTCTTCACCCACTATAAGGATCTCGAATCCGAGAAGTGGGTGCGGATCGGCAATTGGGGCGATGCCGCCGAAGCGCGCCGGATCGTGCTCGAAGCGATCGAAGCCGCCAAGAAGGCCAAGGCAGCCTGAGCCAGCAACCGCGGCGGCGCGGGGCTCGACCCCGAGGGATCGGCAACGTTCTCGCGCCGC
>Ga0307412_10002517_pt1 | contig 10189 bp, 10 predicted proteins | sample DK1Cmetagenome_3_FD_203823 | JGI IMG/M metagenome (GOLD analysis project Ga0307412, IMG submission 203823) | Maize rhizosphere microbial communities from greenhouse at UC Davis, California, United States - DK15-C-1 | ecosystem: Host-associated > Plants > Roots > Rhizosphere > Soil | place: USA...
TGAAATGAGCTATCTGTAATTTCTAAAGCCATTTTGTTTCTTTTATTTAAATTAATATTATTATTACTTAAATGGCGTAATTTTGGGTATTCAATTAACAGAAATAAGTAAGAATAATATTAATTTAAATAAAAGAAACAAAATGGCTTTAGAAATTACAGATAGCTCATTTCAGGAAACGGTTTTAAAATCAGATAAGCCTGTATTAGTAGACTTTTGGGCAGTATGGTGCGGACCTTGTAGAACACTGGGACCAATCATCGAGGAAGTTGCAAACGACTTTGAAGGAAAAGCAATAGTAGGAAAAGTGGACGTGGACAATAACCAGGAAATTTCTATGCAATATGGTATCAGAAATATCCCTACAGTTCTTATTTTTAAGAATGGTGAGGTTGTTGATAAATTAGTAGGTGTAGCCCCAAAAGAGGTAATCGCTGAAAAATTAAGCGCACACTTATAAAAAAATAAGTTTGATAATGAATGCCTTCCGTTTTTGGGAGGCATTTTTTGTGAAAATAATTTGCAGGTAAGGAAAAAAGTTGTAGTTTTGCAATCACAAAAAAGAAACGAGTTCTTTACTAAAAATGATCCGGTAGTTCAGCTGGTTAGAATGCCGCCCTGTCACGGCGGAGGTCGCGGGTTCGAGTCCCGTCCGGATCGCATAAGTTTTATCAATTTACTTTAAAAAAATTGATCCGGTAGTTCAGCTGGTTAGAATGCCGCCCTGTCACGGCGGAGGTCGCGGGTTCGAGTCCCGTCCGGATCGCAATTTCGATCAAAATAATAAAAATGCTGTAAATATTTTACAGCATTTTTTTGTTTTTCATGATTCCCAAAGATTTTAAAAGTCAAATCTAAAAATAGGTAGAACTACGATTTTTCTCTATTAATAATAAATTTTACGTTGTTCTATTTTTACCAAATTCTGGCTTTCCATCTTTTTTATGGTTCTGATTACCGTTTCCACACGCAGCCCTGTTAAATTAGCAAGCTGTTGCCTGGTAAAAGGAACTTCAAAAGAATATTTGTCGTTTTTCGAGTTATAGTCTTTGAGATAGTCCATTAAAGTTTTAATTTTTGTGGCCGGTTCTGAGAAAGAATTATTGAAAAGCATCACATACTTATGGTAAAGCCTATCCGCAAGACATTTGAACATCTGTGCAGAAGCCTCGGGATTTTGGATTAAAAGATTAATAAAATCCTTTTTAGGTAGCTTCAATACTGCACAATCTGTTTTTGCCACAGCATTCATCGGGTAAACCTTATCATTAAATAATAAAGATTCACCAAAACTTTGTCCATTAGAGAGTATGTTTTGCGTAAATTCTTTTCCGTCTTCCCGGTAATTATTAAGCTCAACAACACCGGTTACGATTTGGAAATAGAATTTGGGAACAGCTCCTTCATGAAAAATGATGTCGTCTATGTTATAATATTCATACGATGCACCACTTGCTAATAATAAATCTTCACTAATCATATATATCAAGGTATTATAGTTTTTAAATAATAAGATCAGAAATACAAATTGCGTGAATTGGAATACAAAAAATAAACCAGATGTCAAAAAATGTAGTATTTCGTTATTTGGATATTAGAATTTAACAAAATTTAACTTTATTTGTATATAAGTATGCTGAATAGATCCATAATTATCAGCTTTAAAAATTAAAATTTGTATTTGAGAATCTGATGATTATAAAATGTTGTAGAATATACCGGTAGATTTATTTGCGAAAAATAAAAAAATATATATCTTTGCACCAGTTAAAAACAAATGCTTCTCCTGTTGTTTGAAAGTAGTTTCAACATTATTTGGAAACAAGAGCAGGCGAAAGTAAATGTAAGCTTAATAAAAAATGATCCGGTAGTTCAGCTGGTTAGAATGCCGCCCTGTCACGGCGGAGGTCGCGGGTTCGAGTCCCGTCCGGATCGCTATAAATTTTAAACCCTTCAACATTTGAGGGGTTTATTTTTTTTTTTTGCTTAAAACTGTATTTTATTAAACAGCGAAATCTTTAAGTTATGGTTTCCCCGTATTTTTACGGTAATTTGATGAAGTATTTTTATTATCCAAATTTAGGTCTGATATTTGTAGTTGAGAAGCGAAACTAAACTCGGCCAAATTTATTTATGAAAAACATATTTGTGAAAAAATCCTTTCTATACGCAATTTTTATCGCTTTAATGCTTCTTTCTTGTAAAAAAGAAATTGAAAAAATAAGTGATACAATTAAAGACACAACATCTTCCGTTACAGAAAATGAAGCGCCTGAAAAAGATTCAATAAAAAAAGATTCTGTGATACAGAAAGAGTCTATGCCACCTGCTATGCAGGAAGACGGATTCTATAATGCGTTTGTTTTTCCAAAAGATAAAAAACTTAAAGATTCTTTATTTTCTATTTTTAATAAAAAATATACAGAAAAGGAACGTTACGCAATTCTTGCTTTAAATAGATTGGATTCTAAAAACAAATGGAACGCTGATACACTTGTTGTTCCCGCAAAGATTGACACAACTTTAATGGAATATTCACCGTTTCCGATGCAGCTTGATGTATTGAGTCCGGTAAAAAAGTTTGTGGTTTTTTCTTACCCTATACAGGCTTACGGAGTGTATTCAAATGGAAGTTTAGTAAAATGGGGACCAACAAGTATGGGTAAAAAAGCCGCTAAAACCAAAACGGGACTTACATTTGCCAACTGGAAAAAGAAATTAGCTATTTCTACCGTAAGCAGCGAGTGGAAATTACCTTATAACTTCAATATTTTTAATACAGACGGAATTGGCTGGCATCAGTATGACCTTCCGGGTTATCCTGCCTCGCATTCGTGCTTAAGATTATTGTTGAGAGATGCACAATGGCTTTATTCTTTTGCAGATACCTGGGTTTTGAATCCGGGAGGAGCCACTACAAAAGCAAAAGGAACAGCGGTATTGGTTTTCGGGGATTATAAATGGGGTGGAAGAAAACCTTGGAGAAAACTGTTGGATGATCCCAATGCAAACAACGTTTCAGTAGAAGAAATGACCCAAATGATTGAACCTAATATTGAAAAAATACTAAGAGAGCAAGATAACAGGGAAAAGGTGGTGGATTCTATCAAAGCTGCAAAGGCCATGCTAGAGCAAATGCCTGAAAATCCCAAAACCCAAGCTCCTTAATCAATCCTTTTTTTCGAATTGTAAAGTTGATTCTTCAGCAAATCTCCTGAGCTTAAGCATTTCTTCCTTGCCTTTATATTGCCCGAACCTTGCTGCGGCATAAGTAAGAGCTATGCAGAACAGCATAACGAAAGAAGCGGTAAGAGCCCACGGAAAATCATTGCTTTTGATTTGTTTTTCAACATAATACATCGAGAAAAATGTCATCCAGAGAATAGAAAAAGTAAAATAAAGGAACATAAAAAATGTCCATACTGCGGAACTTGGACCAAAAACACCTCGTATCGCTGTTTTTTCATCTTCAATTTCAATTCTTAAAGACAATCTGGGTTTCCAGTAATTATCATATTCCGTTTCTACACAGATCGTTGCAACTTCTTTATTGATGTTTCCTGAAAATTCATCGTTGTGATCTGCGAGATATTTTTTTAGGTTTTCCGCGTATTCCTCTTTGGTTAGATGAGTATACATTTTAAAACGCGGGCGGCTTCTGATCTTATCTAATGTGGTTTCTTCGGTATTCATATTATTCGTGTTCTTGATAGGGGATGGGGTCTTCCAGGGCGAAACTTAAGGTAATTTCCTGATTTTTCCTTTGAATCAGCATATTGACGGTTTTTCCTTCTTCGGATTTCATCAGTTCCATAATTTTTTCCATTGTCATATCTGCAGTTTTTTTTCCGTTGATACTGATTAGTTTATCGTCTTTTTTCAGGCCTGCTTTATAGGCGGGGGAATCTCTTCGAACGCCTGCAATGGAGAAAATTGGTTTTAAAACAAAATTATACTGCATGCTGTTGTTCAGAACTTCAATTTGGCTGGAAGCGTTATCCTTGTTTTTTGTTGGAAGATTTACCAGATCTTTTGTCCATTCCATGCCGTCTTGCCGAAAATCCAGGCCGCTCATATTAAAATGAAAAGGATCATTAAAATTCCTGTTTTTCCTTAAATACATTTTTCGGTTGGGATAATCAAAGGCTACGGTAAAGCGTCGTAAAATATCACCACCAATTGATCCTTTCCTGTCTTCCACCAAGTTGACATGTTGGATGGAGTATTCATCAGGCATTGCTGTAAGTGGTTTTTCAAATTTAAAATTTCCCAAATATAAATTGTGAATCCTACTTCTTTTACCATAAATATCACCATTAAAACCTCTTCCCAAAAAATCATCAATATTTGGGCGGTTATACACAAAGTTTTTAATCAGGGCAGGGAAAAGCCAGATTGGGTCGCTGTTCCCAAGATCAATTAATAATTTGGAACTTTTTCTTTCATTCGTCATTTCTACATCTGCGTAGATGTATGGCTTGCTTCTTTCAATGGAAATGGGAAGTTCATCGAATTTTTTTATCTTTTTCTTAAATAACTGCTGATCATTATAGATTGTAATTTTCTTGGAGGAATAGTCGATCAGCACGGGGTGATCCTTGAAAAAATGATAGCCGATGATTCCATTCACAGGAATTCCGACATGAGATGAAATATTAAATTCCTGATCAATAATAATAAAAAGTGTTACCGTATAATTTACGTAATCTTTTCCTACTCTTGCAATATTATTGTCAGACCGGAACCCATCGATACTTGCACTTCCGCCAAGTCCGGAGAATTTTATTTTTTCAAGGTTGGAAAGTTTTAAATCCTGATTTTCAAGGCTGAAAATAGATGTTTCCGCAACGCCGGTGTCGAGTAAAAAGGTAAGATTGGCCCCGTTGATATTGACTGGGATAAAGATTAAATTGTTAATAAATTTAAAAGGAATTACTGTTTTTTTCTCGCTTTGTATTTCAAATGAATTTTGGGCATTAGTGAAAATGCTAATGAAAAGAATCCAGAAAAAATACTTTAGTTTCATTTTCTGAATTTAGTAAAATAATTCTTATCAAAAATAAAAAACATTCCCAAAATTGAGAATGCTTGTATATTTTGTATTAAATTGAAATAATTGTTTGTATTTTCCTATTATTTAGCATAGAAATCCATCAGATCCATATAGTTTTTCTGATTGACTCCATGACCGCTCATATATTCCCTGAAAGTGAAATAACAGTTCAGGTCATACAAAAGATCTGCAGCCTTTCTCCCCCATTCCAAAGGAATTATAGCATCATCGGTTCCGTGAGAAACGAAAAATCTAAGTTTTTCCAGCTTCTTTTTATCTTTTACAATATCTGTCAGCAATTTTTCTTCTGGATAACTGCTCATACAGGCTATATGATCGAACATTTCAGGATATTTTAAGGCCAGAGCATAGCATAAAATCCCACCCTGACTAAAACCGCAAAGGTGAGTTTTACCTTCTGTGATCCCATAATGGTTTATTATTTTTAGAATACTTTCCAATACACTGTTTAAAGATTCTGTGGCTTGTGGAACATCAACAAAATTTTCCGGGTTGTTGAAATCAATATCATACCAGGAATATCCTTCAAACTGCGTTTCCCTCGGTGCTCTGAAGCTTACAAGGATCCAATCTTTAGGAAGAGTTTCTCTAAAGCTGAAAAGGTCTTGCTCATTGCTTCCATAGCCATGAAGCATGAAAAGAATTGTGGTAGATGGTGTAATATTTTCGGGTTCTCGAACGATGTAATCTAAATTCATGAGGACAAAGATAATTAATAACGATTTATTTCTTAATTAATAAGTAAAAATAAGGCCATTTGAAACTTGTGTGACATTCTGTCTAATTCTGTGATTCTTGTCTTTAAATTTTAAGATATAAGATGCCGGTAAAATATTTATTGATTTGATATTATTTGGAAATCTTTGTTGGAAATTTTTCATAAAAGTTATTTTTATATTGATAAAAAACCTATATTTGAACCATTAAAAATCTATTTGGAGAAATGAAGCAATTTTACAAATCAAAAAGTTTATTAAGACTTTCTTTTTTATTCGTCGTATTATTTTCAGTAATTTCTGTTACTAATTCTTGTAAAGATGACGATGACGATAATGAATATACAGATCATATTGTTCAGTTTGAAGCAAAGATTATTACCAACGGTCCTACACCTCCTCCTTCACCTCCGGTTAACGGCACTTTCAAAACTGTTGTAACTCAGATAGGAACAGGGCAGAGTACAACTTTCAATCCTACAGGAACTGTTTGGTCGAATGGAGAACAATTTATTAGCTCTAGCCAATCTCAATTGAATTTGGCAGCAAATGCAGTTCTACCTTATTCTGATTCAAAATTAATTGTGAATATCTGGGTAGATGGAGAAGTTGCTAAAACCGATACTGTAACGGGATTAGGAGAAAAAAGTGCAGCAGTAGCTCACAGTTTTCTGGAATTGTAATAAATAATAAAATATATTTTGAAACCGCTTTTATAGCGGTTTTTTTGTTTTTATAGGGTTTTTGTTTTAATCTTCTGAACCTTATTTTCGTCACAAATTTAACAGATTAAGATTATAAGAAATAACATAAAATAAAAATTGGGGATTAAATTTTAATATAAAATCATAAAAAATTATAAAAACACATTTCATTTTTACAGGAAATATGTTAACACAGAAAGCCTTTACTCATAAGGTTTTTTTTAAAGATTATAATTGTTTTAACAATAATTTAATAAATTATTTTCAGTAGAAGTTAATTTTATTTGCAAAAAAAATAATCAAAATGTTTTTTTATTGATTTTTTAATTATATTTGTATTAACCAAGTGCCACAAAAATTCTCTTCTTATAAAAATTTGATTAAGTAGGAATTTAAAAACTATAACCATATTCTCAATCTATGAAAAAAAATTCTCTTACCACAACCAAACAAAAAAGTTAATAATCTTTTGTATATGCGCAGTTTGGGATAGAACCAGATGCCAGATTATGTGATAGCTATTATCACCAGACTTGCTGTGTACCAAATCTTACAACTTACTTGTTTTTAAATCAATTATCTTTTAATTGAGCTGTTTTCCATAACTAATAATAAGCAATAATCTAAATACTTACAAAGTCATGAAAAGAAATCTATTATTATTAAGTACATTGTGTCTAATAAGCACGACAATGTATGCACAAAGCGGAAATGTGGGAATTAATACCGCAACTCCGGGAACTACCTTAGATGTAAACGGTGCTATTACCAACCGTGAAACGGCAGTAGCTGTAGCTGGTAATGCTGCTACAATAGCTGCCAATATAAGTCAGGTGCAACTCACCGGTGCTGCTACGGCATCAGTTGCTATCACAGCACCTGCGGCTCCTAATGCGGGACAGCGACTTATTATATATAACAATACTACAGGAGGTTTTGGGGCTTCTCTTAACGGATTTACCATTCTCAACGGACAAGCTATGGAATTCGCCTACAGTAACGGAGGCTGGAGAGCTACCAATGGTGGCCCAGCAAGTAATGATTGGGCAATATTGGGTAATTCAGGAACTACACCTGGTACTAATTTTTTAGGAACCACAGATAACCAGAGTTTAGCTTTTCGTACAAACAATACGGAAAAAGCTCGTATTTTAGGTAACGGAAATGTTGGGATTGGTACTACCACTCCAAATTCTAAGCTTGATCTTGGTGCAGATGTTTCAAGCTCAAAACTTGCGGTTTACAATGATGCAGCCGGAACTGATTTCTATGGTTTTGGTCTGAGTGGCGGATTATTACATTTTCATGCCGCATCAGCAACACCTGTAACAGCGCCTGATATGGTATTGCATTCCAACGGCCAACTGGGGATCAATATTGGCGTTACCAATCCAACTGCAAATCTGGATGTAAATGGTACAGCTCGCGTACGTAATACACCACAAGCGGCCAATGGAGGTGGAACAGCTATTCTGACTCCTGTATATCAGGATGCTAATGGGAATCTTGTGAAAGCATTTCCAGCCGGAGCAGGAAATATTATGTCAGGTATCAGTCCTGTAATTCCTGCAGGGGGAACTCAAACTGTTATCAGCGGTATTCCGGATGGTTCACTACATAAGCTTGTAGTAGTCATGTCGAATGCATGTACTCATACCGAAGTTGTAGAATTTTGGGTAAGAGCAAGCAGCTCAGGTGGATCATTTATGCAAGGTATAGATGCCGGCTTGTCTACATTGGGAGCAGGCGGATATGCTTTTACAGAAACCCAGACTTCTAGTGCAATATCATGGACAGGATATGGCGGAGGCTGTGTCGGTGGTAATTCTACAGAGTTTAATTTGAGAGCTACTGTTGTGACGAGCCCGAATTTCCAGATCCAGATTACCAACTTAGGAAATATTGGAAACGTTTATTCTGTTAAATTAGAAAGAATTGGAACATATTAAACTAAATTAATTTACTTAACCTATGTGTTGATACAATTTTAAATTAAATATCTCAAACAAAACGGAACTCTCTTAAAAGGGTTCCGTTTATTTTAGAATAAATACAATTTGACTGATAAAAGAAAAAAATATCAATACATATCTTTAAAATATACTACAATTACTATTTTAAACTTAAAATTATTAATTATGATATCGTCTTACTTTTAACTAATATAAATTTTAATAATTATTAATAATTAACTTTTATTGAAAATAAGTTAAACAAAATAGTAATATATTAATTTTTTGAAACTATATTTGTAATATAAAACACAAGAATTCTTTTATTCCACTTAAAAAGAATTGATTGATTAGGGTTAACTGAATCATAAAAATTAAGCCTATGAAGATGAAGAATATTTCTTTATTAAAAATCCAATTTATAAATGATGACCGGTCAGATATTGTGATCTGAAACAGAACATCATTTATTGCGCACTTACTAATACTTAAACATTAAAATGTGTTGTTTAATTTTTATTCAGCACTGATTATCAATATAAATTTATTTATAGATGATCAGCTAGGAATTGATAAGAATCTAAAAATATTTTATTATGAAAAAAAAGGTATTACTATTAGGAGCATTGTTTGTAATGTGTACGGCAATGTTTGCGCAAAATGGAAATGTTGGTATAAATACTACTACTCCAGGGACTACTTTAGACGTTAACGGCGCCATTACCAACCGCGAAACAGCAGTAGCAGTAGCAGGTAATGCAGCTACAATACCCGCAAATATCAGCCAGGCACGGCTTACGGGTTCAGCCACTGCAAACGTGAGCATCACTGCTCCGGCGGCTCCCAATCCGGGACAAAGGCTTATTGTTTATAATAATACAACAGGAGGTTTTGGAGCTGCCCTTAACGGCTTTACCATCGCCAACGGACAGGCAATGGAATTTACCTATAGTAACGGAGGGTGGAGAGCTACCAACGGAGGCACTTCTGCAGGAAGTAATGACTGGGCAATATTGGGAAATACAGGAACCAATCCTGCTAATAATTTCTTAGGGACAATAGACAATCAGGATCTCGTAATACGAACGAATAACGCTGAAATAATGCGTGTTACAGCAAACGGACGTGTCGGAATAGGTAACAGTACTCCCATTGCTAAGCTCGGAGTACATGATGCGATAGGTACAAGCGAAACTCCTATTATTCGAATTAGAAATACATCTCCTCTAGCGGCTAATAATACTGCCTATCTTGGCTTTAATTCCTATGCAGGAGGCGGAGCCAATTGGGGAATGGGAAGCATACAGGCAGATGGAACTAATTTATACAACAGTAAGTTTTTTATTATGTATTCCGGAGGGGCATTGTATCAGAAAAACTTTACAATTGTTCCGGAATTTCCGGGTACAGCAGGAAGCCGTTTTTTTGTGGGTATTAATACGGAGAATCCTGCTGCGGATCTTCATATTCGTGATAATGGCGGTGGCGGCTCATTGGTGGGTACTTCCAATCCTCTTAATATTGCCTTAAGAGTAGAAAACGCAAACAACGGACAGGCAGTAACACAGCTTTTCAGAACTCAAAATAACGCTGGTGTCCTCAAGCAGGCGGTAATGGGCGTTAATCCTGAATGGCAGGGCAGTGGCGCATTCGTAATTGGTCGCGACGGGCTTACCAACGATTTCCTTGTTGATCTGAATAGTGGTCACGTTTCCATGGGGACGAATCCAGATCCTGGGATTA
>Ga0307412_10002518_pt1 | contig 10189 bp, 8 predicted proteins | sample DK1Cmetagenome_3_FD_203823 | JGI IMG/M metagenome (GOLD analysis project Ga0307412, IMG submission 203823) | Maize rhizosphere microbial communities from greenhouse at UC Davis, California, United States - DK15-C-1 | ecosystem: Host-associated > Plants > Roots > Rhizosphere > Soil | place: USA...
TTTTTTAATACAAATTGTTTAAGGTATTATTAAAAAATCGTTAAAATTAATTATCAATTTTACCACTACTCAAAATGTATCATTGTGATCACATGTCAAAGTTATTATATTAAAAATGAATACTTTAGCGTACATATACTAATTTATCACCCTAAGTAGAAATACTTAATTAAGAATTAAAAGCATCAGTGCTTTCGTAAGTTCAAAATAATGATTTACAACATTTTCTCGTAGCAAACACTTTTGTCGATACCAATGTACTGACCGTAATTTGGAATTCTCTGATAACCACTTTTCTCATAGATAGAAAGGGCTTCGTTTTGCTGTAATGAGCTTTCCAATACTGCTTTTTTATAGCCAGTTTCTTTTGCCCAGTCTTCTAATTCTTTGACGATGGCCGATGCCAAACCTCTTTTTCTAAAGTCCGGATGCGTGTACATTCTTTTGATCTCTACAGTATCATCAGCGAATTTTTTGAAAGCGCCACAAGCTGCCGGACTTTCATCGATATAAATGACAATGCAGTTTTTGATCGCATCAATTTTATTGAATTGGTCGTAAAATGCATGATCCTCACCATTACGGATTGCCAAATCAGCATCAAGAAGTTTTACTAAATTTTGAAAGTCTGTGTTTGAAGAGTCTGTCCTTTTTATCACCTTTTTTGTTTTTCTTTTGCTAAAATAATGATTTTTATTTTTCGGATTTACACAGATGCTAATGGATATCCTTATTGATAATATGAAAAAATCTGTGGAAGAAAATAAAAAAGCTTCCATTTCCGGAAGCCTTTATATTTTTTAAATTAAGAAATTAATTCACAACAAATTTTCTATCATTAATCAATTCTGCAATGGTCAGCATATCTTTTCCTATCAATCTGTCTTCTTCAAGCTTAGCAACCTTTGAACGAAGGATCGCATAATTTTCTTCAATGATTTTTGAACATTTTGCAGGTCTTCTGAATTCTAAACCTTGGGCAGCAAACATTAATTCAACAGATAAAATATTAACCAAATTCCCTAAAACCTGGTTGAATTTTCTTCCCGAAATACTTCCCATCGAAACGTGATCTTCCTGGCCTAAACTCGTCGGAATTGAATCCGCAGAAGCCGGGAAACACAATGTTTTATTTTCCGTTACCAACGCCGCAGAAGTGTATTGAGGAATCATAAACCCTGAATTTAACCCTGAACTTTCCGTTAATAATCTTGGTAAGCCGTATTTTCCTTCCAATAATAAATAGCTTCTTCTGTCTGAGATATTTCCCAATTCAGCCGCAGCCAATGTTGCATAATCTAAAGGCAACGCCATTAATTGCCCGTGGAAATTCCCTCCTGAAATTGATTCTTCAGCACTTAAAACAATCGGGTTATCTGTCACTGAATTCAATTCTGTTTCAGCCATTAATTTAAGATGTTCAAAAGCATTTCGGCTTGCACCGTGAACCTGAGGAACACATCTCATTGAATAAGGATCCTGAACTCTCTCACAATCTTCGTGAGCTTTCATATTTTCAGAACCTTTTAAAAATTTCAGCATTCTCGCTGCTACTTTTTTACTTCCTTCAAAAGGTCTGATATCGTGAAGCTCTTTTTTAAACGGGCTTTCAGAACCTCTATAGGCTTCCAGACTCATCGCAGCTGTCATGTCAGCAAGATCTAATAAATATTCGAACTTTTCTAATCCTTTAATGGCATGAGCCAAGATAAACTGAGTTCCATTAATTAAGCCTAATCCTTCTTTCGGACCTAAAGTTAAAGGCTCAAGATTATGTTTTTCTAAAATTTCAGCAGTTTCATAAATATTTTCCCCTTCCCAAACCTGGCCTAAGCCTAAAAGCGGTAAAACTAGATGCGCCAACGGAGCCAAATCACCCGAAGCTCCTACAGAACCCTGTTCAGGAACCACAGGAATAATGTCTTTTTCCAACATGATAATCAGTCTCTCGATCACTTCCAAAGAAACTCCCGAAAAACCTTTTGACAATGCATGAACTTTAGCAATCATCATAATTTTTGAAAATTCTTTATTAATCGGTTTTCCTACACCTACCGCGTGAGAAATAATTAAATTATATTGTAATAATGCCGTTTCATCAGCAGAGATTTTCGTGTCACAAAGTGGGCCAAAACCCGTGTTGATACCATAAACACATCTATCTGACTCTACAATTTTCTGAACATTCTTTTGGGATTTTAAAATCTGATCTTTCGCCGCCTTGTTCAATTTGGCTTTACCAGGAGTTTTGCAGATCTCCAACACATCATGGAAACTGAAAACATCAATACCGTATATCATTATCTAAATTTTGCCTAAAATTACACATTTAACAATAATTGTAAAACTAAAATTTGAGGTTAAATTGTTTTGGTAATTTTAACATAAATTTTAAAGCTGTAGAATTTTCTATGGCTTTTTTTGTGGCTTTAAATTCCGTAATTTTGTTTTATGAATCCTTCTTTAGAATTACAACTTAAAACTTTACCCTCCGAACCCGGTGTTTATCGTTATTATGATAAAAACGAGCATTTATTGTATGTCGGAAAGGCGAAAAATTTAAAGAAAAGAGTTCTCTCCTATTTCAATAAAAATCTTTCCGGCTACAGAACCAGAATCATGGTCGGGAAAATCCACCGGTTGGAAACCACCATTGTAAACAGCGAATATGACGCGCTTTTATTGGAAAATAATCTGATAAAAGAACATCAGCCGTTTTACAATGTCATGTTAAAAGACGACAAAACCTATCCCTGGATTTGCATTAAAAATGAAGCATTTCCAAGAATTTTTCTAACAAGAATCAAAATCAAGGACGGCTCAGAATATTACGGACCTTACGCAAAAGTACGTCCTGCAAAGATTTTATTAGATACCATTAAACATATTTATAAGCTTAGAACTTGTAATTTAAATTTAGCTCCCAACAAAATAGACGACGGAAAATATAAAGTCTGTCTGGAATATCATATCAAAAACTGTGAAGGACCTTGTGAAGGACTTGAAAGTAAGGAAGATTATGATGAAAAAATCGATGCCATTCGCGGAATTATCAAAGGGGATTTCCGAAAAGCCCGGGAATATCTGGTAAATCAGATGATGAAACACGCTTCAAATTTACAGTTTGAACAAGCACAATTCATTAAAGACAGACTCAATATTTTAGAAGATTATCAAACAAAAAACACTGTTGTAAATCCCAGTATTGACGATGTAGACGTATTTGGAATGACGAGTGACGAGACTGCGGCTTATGTCAATTTCTTTAAGATCAGAAATGGAAATATCATTCAAAGTTTTACAACAGAAATCAAAAAAATTCTCGAAGAATCTGACGAAGATATTATGGAGGAAGCTTTGATCGAAATCCGACAAAAATTTGATTCACACTCAAAAGAAGTGCTTTTACCTTTTCATTTATCGGTTGAAATTCCGAATGTAAAACTGATCGTTCCGAAAGTTGGTGATAAAAAGCGTATTGTTGAACTTTCAGAAAAAAATGCGAAAGAATATCGTCTGGAAAAACTGAAACAGGTTCAGATTATCGATCCGGAAAGACACACTAACCGAATCATGGCTGAAATGCAGAAATTACTGAGAATGCCTGTTGAACCAAGACATATTGAAGGTTTTGACAACTCAAATATTCAGGGGACAAATCCTGTTTCTGCCTGTGTAGTTTTCAAAGACGGAAAGCCAAGTAAAGCCGATTACAGGATTTTTCACCCTAAAACTGTCGAAGGTCCGAACGATTTTGCGACAATGGAAGAAGTAATATATCGTCGTTATAAAAGGATGCTGGATGAGGGTGAGAATTTGCCTCAGTTAATTTTAATTGATGGTGGAAAAGGACAACTTTCATCTGCTGTAAAAAGTTTACGATTACTTGGACTGTACGGAAAAATCACCATCGTCGGAATTGCAAAAAGACTGGAAGAAATTTTTTTCCCGGAAGATCCAATCCCTTTATATCTTGATAAAAAATCCGAAACATTGAAAATCCTGCAACGAGTAAGAGATGAAGCGCACCGTTTTGGAGTCAGACATCACAGAACAAGGAGAAGCAATTCAACCATAAAATCTGAATTGGAAGAAATTCCGGGAGTTGGAGAAAGAACTATTGAAATGCTTTTATCTAAATTAAAGTCCGTAAAAAGAATTAAAGAAGCAAATCTTGAAACTTTGGAGGAAATAATTGGAAAAAGCAAAGCGAAAATTATTCATGATTTCTTTCAATAATCAACTCCAATTAAAGTGAATTAAATTTGACACATTTAATTTATTATTTATTTATTTAAATTGCATTAAATTTAAATAAACATCAACAAATGTTGTTTTATTTTGTTATTTTAGCAAAGTTAATTTAAATAAAATAACATTATGGAAAAGAAAAACAATTTCGTTACACTATTTGCTTTTGTATTTGGGTCTGCATTTTTAAGCTTATTTAGTGCTCAGACTTACTGTAATCCCATCTATAGCAGTGGATGTTTATCATGGAGAATTACACAGGTAACAATTCCTCAGGCAGGGTTTGACAACACGTTTGCAATGGGAACATGCACAACAGGTAGAGATAGAACCTCTCTAATTATTAATCTTAATACAAATACACCTTATGGAATTAATGTGACAACCATGGGCTGGTTGGCTTGCGGAATGGCAATAGACTTCAATAAGGACGGTGATTTTGATGATGCTGGAGAAGTATTGTATTTACCTGCTTATATTGGTAATTCAAATCCCGAAACTTATAGTGGAAGCTTTACCATTCCATCCTCAACTGCCATAGGAAGCTACAGAATGAGAATCTGGAATCGCCAAGGCAACTCTTCTGCTGGCACACCGACTGATTCTGCCTGCTCAACTTATACATATGGAACGTGGACGGATTATACTGCAAATATCTTAGGTCCTTTAGCAACTTCGGAAATTAATAGAGCTACCGCAAAAATTTATCCGAATCCCGTTTCTGATGTTTTAACTATTGAGGATACTGAAACAATAAAATCTATTGAAATCTATGATTTTAATGGGAAATTAATTAGAAATGAATCTCCTAAAAACAGTAAAAACACTTCTGTAAAATTATCAGATCTCGTTCCTGGAACCTATACCGCAAAAATCATCCGTGATAAGGGAACTCAAACTCTTAAATTTATTAAAAAATAAGACATTTTTACACTAAAAGAGCCCTTACCTGGATCAGGTAAGGGCTCTTTTTATAATTAAATAATCAAATTTTATTTTCCTGAGAAAACTTCTTTAGAAAATTCTCCGTTTGCTTGTGGGATTTCAATAATGATATTTCCATTTTCAAAATATCCGATGGTAGAATCTCCGTTTTGCAGCTTTACTCTGAAAACATCTTTTTTTGCAGTTGCTTTAAAAGTAGCATAAGGAACAGAACTGTTTGCATCCGCAAGAATAAATTGATCATTATCAATCTGTATTTTTTGCAGCGTTAATTTCCCGTTAGTGTATTTACTCGAAGTTGGTGCGTTCGATGATTGAGCCAAAGCTGTAGAGCTAGACGTAGAGCTATTGTTTTCAGAAACTTTATTTGATATCTGCATAGGTAAATTAGCAACAGGTGCAGAAACTGGAACCTGCTTTAAAGCATCTTTCAAGGCATCAGGAAAGCCTTCTTCAAATTCTTTGATCATAGACATTCCTTTTGATTCCTGTAAAACTTTGTCGTTGCAATCTTTAAACTGTAATATCACCTTATTTCTTAAAAGGCTTTTATCATTGATAATATCTGCATTCAAGGCGCTACAAGCATTTTCTTTTACGACATCTGGCCATAGATCTCTGCTGCCTGTTACGGCAATATAATTTTTAGCATTTAATGCTCTTTCCAGATAACCTTCTAAACCAAAACTATTTTTAAATGTCTGAAGTTTTTCAGGAACAATTATATATTTATAATCGGAAACTTTTTGTTGTCCGTAAACAGCCGTTAAACAAAACGCGAATAAAGCTATAGAAAGTTTTTTCATTATTATTAAAATTAAATTAGTCATTTCTAAATTCTCCCATATCTAATTTAAGAGAGAAGAAATTAGAATAGAAGTTAGATCCACCGATTCCTGAATTTGTGATTGCATAATCCAGCGTCAGACCTCTATATCTGATCCCGATACCCGCACTTGGCTGAAAAGAAACTTTCCTTTTAAGATCCTCAATATCTGTAATAGACTGGAATCTGTTAACCCCTAATCGTACAAAAATCATTTTCTGATATCCAAGTTCAGCTCCGGCATATGGCGTAATACTTGCAAAATCACTTGATACAAGTGCTGCAGTTTTAGCAAAATCTACATTGATTCCCGCTTCCGGTAACACATAAACACTACTGTTGATTTCAAACTTCTTACTTGCACCTACATTCAGTTTAGGCATTGTAAGTTCCATTTTATCTTTTGGTGCAGGGTTAAATTCTTCGCCGTTTACAACCGTTGAAAGTTCTTTTTGATTTACGCTCCAGAAATTGACCGTTGTAGTCGCATCGCGAAGCATACCCCCAAATCTCCAACCGTTATCAGCTTTATAAATTGCTCCCACATCAAATCCGAAACCATAACCACTGGCAAATTTTCCCACATTTCTGTAAACGATTTTGGCATTCACACCGACATCCAGTTTAGGATTTCCTCCCGGATGAAAGGCATAAGAAAGTATGGCTGCATAGTCTGACTGAGAGAATTTTGTGATTTTATCGTAATCAATATTTCCTTCAGTATCGATCAATTGAGTGGTATTCAAAATATTATCAACCCCTAATCTCACAACCGAAACCCCAAAAACACCTTCTTCCAAAACTTTCGCATACGCCAAGTAGTCGTATTTTGCGATAGATTCGAAATATTCTGCGTGCATTGCCGCTCCCTGCCAATCTCTTTCAATTGCCATTAAACCAGCCGGGTTCCACATCGGAGAATAGACATCATCCTGAGTAGAAATTACTGCTCCACCCATAGCCAAACCTCTGGCTCCGGCTCCAATATTTAAAAATTCATTGGAATATTTTCTGATAATTTGAGATTGAGAAATCCCAAATAACAATAAAAATGTAAATAAAAAATATTTTTTCATCATATAAATTGATGCTTAATTTAAGTTTTTTTGTTTTTTAGCTTTTATTAATGCATTGGCAATGATTGCCAGTATCATAACTCCCGAAGCTACATAAAAAATATAACTCATGTGCTCTGATTCTCCAAAGATAAAAAAAGCTAGTATAATTCCGTAGACCGGTTCTAAATTAACTGTTAAAATTAGTGTAAAAGGCGAAATATATTTCATCAATTTCACCGATTCCAGCATCGGAAAAGCTGTGAAAACACTTGCCAACAAGCATATTAACGCAATATCCCTGTAACTTATTTCATTCATTTGAAAAATTTGTCCTGAACACAAATAAAATATCAGTAAAATTGCCCATCCGGAGAAAATTTCATAAAAAATAATATTTCCTGGACTTGTTTTCCCAAACATCTTTCCGTTAAAAACAGAAAATATGGTTCCAAATATGGCACAAAACACTCCGTAAATAATTCCCTCTTTATATTGAAACTCTGTTTTAAATATTAATAAAATACACGCAACGATTACCACACCCATAATTACCTCTGAAATATCAATTTTTCGTTTAAAAATAATAGGCTCTAAAATTGAGGCGAATAATGTAGATAAAGACAAACAGCTTAAAGCAATCGAAACATTGGAAACTTTAATTGAATAAAAAAAACAGTACCAATGCAGCGCCATCGCAAAGCCAATGCCTGCAAGCTGAAAGAATATTTTTTTAGAAACTTTAATGCTCTCTTTCTTGTAAACCCTGATGAATGCAAACAAAAAAATGGCAGCAAACAACATTCTGTAAAAAACTAAAACCTGAGCATTGGCATGAATCAGTTTTCCCAAAATTGCAGTAAATCCCCACAAAAAAACAATTAAATGCAATCTGAAAAGCGCTAATTTATGCATTTTTACCTTTTTAAATTTTAAGATGCAAATTTACAAATAGGCTTTTACAAATCTTATAAAAAATACAAAATTAACGTTCATAAAAGCCAGTTTATGATATCTCAATAAAAAACCCTGAAAGTTTGCTCAACTTTCAGGGCCTTCAAATAATAAACTATTAAAAAAATAAACTAGGAACTTAGAGTATTAATAGAGATAATTATCCCTATTACTCTATTGTAAAGTTAGAAAAAATATCAGTGAATTGAAAACATTTTTTTGTTAAATATTTCACAAATTTCTGAGAACCAATTAATTAAACAACTGTTTTACTACAATTATTATTCCTCATAAAAATAGTATCTTTAGGCGGAAAAAATGAAATTTTTATGGACATTGAATTCAATAAACGAGAAGATCAAAACAAATTAAAACTATCCGAAATAAACAGATTACTTGCTGAAATTAAAAAAGGTGGCGGGGAAAAAAGGCTTCAAAAACTACGTGATGAAGGAAAAATGACTGCCAGAGAAAGAGTTGAATATCTTCTTGATAAAGGTTCAGATTCCATAGAAATTGGTGCTTTTGCAGGTTTTGAGATGTATGAAGAACATGGCGGTTGTCCAAGTGGTGGCGTTGTGGTGGTTATGGGATATGTTTCCGGAAGACAATGCCTTGTTGTTGCCAATGATGCTTCAGTTAAAGCCGGAGCCTGGTTTCCGATCACCGGAAAGAAAAATTTGAGAGCTCAGGAAATCGCGATGGAAAATAAGCTTCCAATCATCTATTTAGTTGATTCTGCAGGAGTTTATTTGCCTATGCAAGACGAGATTTTCCCCGATAAAGAACATTTTGGAAGAATTTTCAGAAATAATGCCAAGATGAGCTCGATGGGAATCATTCAAATTTCAGCCGTAATGGGCAGTTGTGTGGCCGGTGGAGCGTATCTGCCAATCATGAGTGACGAAGCAATGATCGTTGATAAAACAGGCTCTATTTTCCTTGCTGGGAGCTATTTGGTAAAGGCTGCGATTGGCGAAACCATTGATAATGAAACTTTAGGCGGTGCCACGACGCATTGTTCTATCTCTGGAGTGACTGATTATAAAGCTAAAGACGACAAAGATGCTTTAGATAGAATTAAAAATATTATGAAATCTATCGGAAGTACCGAAAAAGCTGGATTTGACAGAATTGACAGCTTCCCTCCGAAAGAAAAGCAGGATAACATTTTTGGAATTATGCCTGTTTCAAGAGCCGATCAATATGATACTTTAGAAATTATTAAATGTCTTGTAGATAATTCTGAATATGAAGAATATAAACCGGATTACGGTAAAACTATAATTTGTGCAACAGCCAGAATTGATGGTTGGTCTGTAGGAATTGTTGCCAATCAAAGAAAATTGGTAAAAAGCGGTAAAGGTGAAATGCAGTTTGGTGGTGTAATCTATTCCGATTCAGCTGATAAAGCGACAAGGTTTATTGCTAATTGCAATCAAAGAAAAATTCCTTTAATTTTCTTGCAGGACGTTACAGGTTTCATGGTTGGTTCAAAATCAGAGCACGGCGGAATCATCAAAGACGGAGCAAAAATGGTAAATGCTGTTGCAAATTCTGTCGTTCCTAAATTTACAATCATCACAGGAAACTCTTACGGAGCAGGAAATTATGCAATGTGCGGAAAAGCTTATGATCCAAGATTAATTGTTGCCTGGCCTTGGGCAGATTTAGCTGTAATGGGAGGTTCGCAGGCTGCAAAAGTTTTGGCTCAAATCCAGGAATCCACTTTGAAAAAACAAGGAAAAGAAATTACCGAAGAAGAGCATAATGAAATTTTAGACACAATTTCTAAAAAATACCTGAAACAGACAGAATCAACATATGCAGCTGCAAGATTGTGGACAGATGCTATCATTAACCCTACAGACACAAGAAAATGGATCTCTATGGGAATTGAAGCTGCGAATAATGCACCTATTACTGAGAAATTTAATTTAGGAGTTATACAAGTTTAACAGATTGATTCAATAAATATATAATAGCCTTGCTTTTTAAAGTGAGGCTTTTTTTATTAATAAACAAATTTTACTTTTTTTGATGAGACTTTTAGTCATTTTTGCTTATTACTTTGGAGTATGGGTATAAAAAAAGCTCCTTTATCTTTCGATAAAGGAGCTTTCAAATAAAAACTGGCGGCGACCTACTCTCCCGCTTT
>Ga0307412_10002519_pt1 | contig 10186 bp, 5 predicted proteins | sample DK1Cmetagenome_3_FD_203823 | JGI IMG/M metagenome (GOLD analysis project Ga0307412, IMG submission 203823) | Maize rhizosphere microbial communities from greenhouse at UC Davis, California, United States - DK15-C-1 | ecosystem: Host-associated > Plants > Roots > Rhizosphere > Soil | place: USA...
ACCGCCGGGTGGACCTGATTCACGAAGGGTTCGATATCGCCTTGCGGGTGCGCTTTCCGCCGCTGGAAAACACCGACATGGTCATGAAAGTGCTGAGCAACAGCACCCAATGCCTGGTGGGCAGTCCGGCGTTTCTCGAGCGTTTGTCATCACCGGCTTCCCCGGCGGACCTCAACGGCTTGCCGAGCGTGCACTGGGGCGCGGCGCAGCGTGAATACCAGTGGGAATTGTTCGGCCCGGACGGCACCCGCGCGTTGATCCGCCACGAACCGCGCATGGTCACCGATGACCTGCTGGCCTTGCGTCATGCGGTGCTGGCGGGCATTGGCGTTGCCCATTTGCCCAGCGTGGTGGTTCGCGAAGACATCGCCGCCGGGCGGCTGGTGGAACTGGTGCCAGGTTGGACGCCCAAGTGCGGGATCGTCCATGCGATTTTCGCTTCACGCCGCGGGTTGCTGCCGTCGGTGCGTACGTTGATCGATTTTCTGGCCGAGGAATTCAGCCACAGCGATATGGCCTAGATGCCATTCATCAGGTGCGCCGCACTGTAGGCGCGCCACGCCCTCAAAACCATACCTGTTCACAACCAGGAGGTCCCATGAGCACCCCTCAAGACCCAACTACCCCCCAGGCACTGGACAACCCTAATGACGACGGCTTCGTCCTCGGCACCGCCGGACGCGACGAAGACCCCAACGCCGCCCCGGCCTATGCAACCGACAGTCGCCACGATCGCGATGAATTGACTCCCGAAGACGCCCGCGGCATGCCCGGTTATCCCGAGGAAAAACCACCGGCCAAACCTGCTGAAGAAGGAGTCGAGGAGACCGAGCCGGGGATCGAGACGCCTGAGCAGGGGAACGATAAGGTTGGATGAGCAGGACTCATATCTGCTCACATTTCTTACCGAGACCTAGAGCTTTCGGCGACTAGGCTGGAAACCAGCAAGAGCTAACCATTTGTCTAACTGGCGCTATCGCATTTTGCGATGCGCCAGATTTGTACTTAAAACAAGTAAAGGTGGCGGCTGTACGCAGGTTAGCGATCCGGGTCACAGAAACCCCGCGATGGTTGCAGGGCTCTGTGGCGAGGGGTTATGTGTATGGCCAGAGGGTCACGACGAGCAACTGATCTCCAGATGCTTGCCCCATTCCGGCGGACGCTCGGCGTAGCTGTCCATGCCCGGTTGTTCTTCGAATGGGTTGCTCAGCACGGTGTGCAGGCGGCGGACTTCTTCGTAGTCGCCGGACTCGGCCGCGTCGATGGCTTTCTGCGCCAAATAATTGCGCAGTACATACAGCGGGTTCACCGCGTGCATGCGGGCGCGGCGCTGTGTTTGATCGACAGCGCCTTCGCGGTTGACCCGGGCGACATACAGCTCGGCCCAGGCATCGAAACCCTTCAGGTCGACGAAGTCGTCGCGCAAGGTGGCAACGGCGTGTTCCGGGGCCTGGTCGCCCAACCGGCGGAAGAACAGGCTGTAGTCGACGCCGCTGTTCTGCATCAGTTGCAGCAGGCGTTCCACCAGTTTCTGGTCATCCTCTTCGGCAACGGTCAGGCCGAGGCGGCGGCGCATCAGGTCCAGGTAGTGGGCCTGGTACAGCGGCAAGTACAAACCGAGGGTTTCGCGCAGGGCGTCGACGCTGATGAAGGGCGTCAGGGCTTGGGCAAGGGCGCTGAGATTCCACTGGCCGATGGGCACCTGGTTGCTGAACGAGTAGCGGCCCTGGTCATCGGAGTGATTGCAGATGAAGTTGGCATCGAAATCGTCGAGGAAGGCGAACGGGCCGAAGTCGAAGGTAACGCCCAGGATCGACATGTTGTCGGTGTTCATCACGCCGTGGCAGAACCCGTAGGCCTGCCATTTGGCGATCAATTCGGCGTTGCGTTCGACGATCTCGCGGTACATCGCCAGGTACGGCTCCGGCTGCTCGCGGCATTCGGCGAAATGCAGGTTCAACACGTGCTCGGCGAGGGCCGCATGCAGTTCGGGCTTCTTGGTGTAGTAGAAGTACTCGAAATGCCCGAAGCGCACGTGGCTGGGCGCCAGGCGCAACACCATGGCGGCGCGCTCCTGCTTTTCGCGCCACACCGGCGTGTCGGAACCGATCACGCACAAGGCGCGGGTAGTGGGAATGCCCAGGGCATGCAGCGCCTCGGAGGCGAGAAATTCACGGATCGATGAACGCAGCACGGCGCGCCCGTCGCCCATCCTTGAAAACGGCGTCTGGCCGGCGCCCTTGAGGTGCAGGTCCCAGTGCTCGCCGGCCTCGTTGTAGACCTCGCCGAGCAGCAGCCCACGGCCATCGCCCAATTGCGGGTTGTAGTGACCGAACTGATGCCCTGAATAAACCATCGCTCGCGGCTCGGTTTCGGCCCAGAGCTTGTGGCCACCGAATATCTCGGCGAACAGTGGTGTTTCGGCTTCTGCCGGGTCCAGATCCAACAACGCCATGGCCGCCGGGCTGGCGACTACCAATCGCGGATTGTCGATAGGCTCGGGTAGCACGTGGGCCGAGAGACCGTCGCCCAGGCGGGCGAAGCGGTTATCGAAGGTCAGCGTTTCCAAGGTTTTCATGGCCGTCTCCGGCGCGATGCCCTCGGGCATTGCGCGATCAGTCGAGGGTGGCTGCCGGTGGCTCTGGCAAGGACTTGGGCTCTGGCGCGCGGGGAGGCTCGGGCGCCGTCTTGTCTTGCGGCAATACTGGCGTCAGTTTGTATTCCAGGCCCTGAAGGTTCTTCAAGGAGACCTCCACTTGCCGGAACGCAATGCTGATGTTGTGCTTTTTGAATTCGCGACTTATGAACCGGTTGATCTCGTCCAGTACAGGGTTGCGGTCGCCCAGGTCACGCACGTGCATGCGCAGCTCATGGTCCAGGGTGCTTTCCCCGAAGTTCAGGAAGTACACCAATGGTTCCGGCTCCTTCAGCACCCGTGGATTTTCCCGGGCTCCCTTGAGCAGCAGATCCCTGACCAGGTCAAGGTCCGCCCCGTAGTCGATACCTACCTTGAGGGTTACCCGCGTCACGGTGTCGGTCAGCGACCAGTTGATCAATTGTCCGGTGATGAACGTCTTGTTCGGGACGATGATGTCCTTGCGGTCGAAGTCGGTGATGGTGGTCGCACGAATGCGGATCTTGCTCACCGTGCCTGAAAGGTTGCCGATGGTGATGGTGTCGCCGATGCGCACCGGGCGCTCGAACAGGATCATGATGCCGGAGATGAAGTTGGCGAAGATCTCCTGCATGCCGAAGCCCAGGCCCACCGACAGCGCAGCCACCAGCCATTGCAACTTGTCCCAGCTCACGCCGAGGGTGGACAACGTCGTAACGAAGCCGACGCCGGCGATCACGTAGGACAGCAGTGTAGTGGTCGCGTACGCGCTGCCCTGGGCCAGGTTCAGCTTCGACAGCACGAAGACTTCCAGCAGGCCCGGCAGGTTGCGCGCCAGGGCGAAGGTGATGCCGATGATGATCAGCGCACCGAGCATGTCGCCGATGCTGATAGGCACCATGCTCATGGCGGAGCCGGTGCCGCTGGTGTATTCATAAAGGGTGATGTTATCCAGATAGGAGAACACACTGATCAGGTCTGACCAGACCCAGTACAGCGCGGCAATGAAACCGCCCAACAGGGCCAGGCGGATCAGGCGCAGGGATTGCTCGTTGACCTTCTCGATATCCAGGGTCGGCTCTTCGACCACCGCTTCGCCGTCGCCGGCCTCCTTGGCCGCCTGGCGCTTGGCCAGGGCACGCTGGTAGGCCAGGCGCCGCGCCGCGACCGACAGGCCGCGCACGAAGGTAGCCTCGATCACCAGCCAGAACATCAGCAGGTACAGCGTGTTGATCAGGCGGTCGCTGAGTTTCAGCGCGGTGTAGTAGTAGCCGAAGCAGACGGCGACGAACAGTGCGATCGGCAGCGCGGTGAACAGCACGCCGAGCGCCTTGCGGAACAGCGAGGTGTTCTTGTGCGTCGGGCTGCTGAGCAGCAGTCGGCTGAGCAACCAAGCCATCGAGGCGTAGCAGGTCAGCACCACTGGCATGCCAAGGACGTCATCGGCCAGGGCCGACGGCTGCAGTTCCGCCACCGCCACCACGGCCACCAAGGCCAGGACCACCAGGCCGAGTCGACGGATCCAGCCCTGGAGGAATTCAACCTGGGGTTTTTCCCAGCGGAAATGCAGCTCGGCCACACCGCCCGGGGAGAGGATTCGATAGGCGGTATAGAACACCAGCCAGGCCTGCCCGATCTGCAGCAACGCCGCGCCGAGGTTGGTGTTCTGGCCGCGGGCGTCGATCTGCAAGGCGTAGCCGCACAGCGCCAGCGCAATGGCCACCGGCATCGCCAGCAGGATGTTGATCAGGATCGCCTGGGGGGTGTGCCACTGGCTGTCGCGCTTGAAGTGCCCGACATCCTGATGGACTTTGTTCAGGCGCGCATACAGATTCTTGCGCCGCCACAGCAGCACGCCAATCAGCAGCACCAGGGGCAGGAACAGCAGCGGTCGCTGGGTCAGGCCGTCGGCCAGTTCGCTGAGGCTCGAAGCCCAGGGCAGCGAGTCGACTTGTTTTTCCAGGCGGGCCGGCACGCCGCGCATCCATTCGAAATCCAGCGGCTTGTTGCTGGGAATCCAGAACATCTGCTCTTCGAGGGTTGCGCGCAGGCTCTGTGCGGTGCTGAGCAGTTGCTTCTGGTTGAGCTGCAACGTGATGGACTCGTTGAGCACCGCACTCAATTCTCGGTTCAGGCGGTCCAGCAGGTCGACCCGGGTCAGCGCCAGTTCAAGCAAGGTCTTGCGCAGCTGTGGCGTGGCTTGCTCTGAGGGCTGGGACGCCAGCAGGTTGTCGACGTAGGCCGCGGGGTTGTTCAGCAGTTCGCGTTGCTGGCTGACTTCGAACTGATACAGGCGAATGTCGGCGATCTGGTCGGCCAGGTTCTGGTCCAGTTTCAGTCGCGGCAAGGTCTGGCGCTGCTTGTAGAGAATCTTGGACAACAACAGGCTGCCCTTGAGCACGCTGATCTGCTCGTCCAGCGCTGCGTCGGTCTGCGTGACGCTGTCCAGCAGCTGTTTGGTCTGCAGGTTCTGCTGGGTGACTTCGTTGAGGCGGTCAGTGCTCTTGAGCAGGTAATCGGAGAGTTTCAGATTGGCGGCGCTTTCGGTCGCCAGCAGGCTGCTGCCGCCGGCCTTTTGCGCTTCGATGGATTGCTGCGTCACCGTTTCCTGGGATTGGGCCAGGCGCTTCTGGTTGATCAGGTTCTGCAGGTCCTGGATTTCCCGCTCCATGCGGTCGATTTTTTCCGACAGCAGGTCGTGCTGGCTATTGCCCAGGTCTTGCAACTGGCTGTTGCCGGCCAGTTCCTGGCGGCGCAGCGGAATCAGTGCGTTGAGGGCCGCCAGTTCTGCGTTGAGCTGGTCGCGCTGCTCGGCGCTCAGGGCTTTGCCCGCATCCCGTCCGGCCTTGAGGATGGCGTTGATCTGCTGGATTCGGGTCTGGCTGGTGGAGATTTCCGCCTGGGCGCGCTCGGGGCGGGTCTGGGCGGTGATGACCAGGCTGTTGGCGTCGGCCAGGGCTTTTTGCAGGTCGGACTGCTGGGTAGAGCGTTCCGTCAGCATTTGCTCGAGCTGGGGAATCGGCAGGTTGGCATAGCGTTGCGCCACCGGCACCACATTGGTGCCCTTGAGCCGCGCCAGTTCGCGCTGGTTCTCGATATTCAGCTTGGGCGCGTTGGCCAGTTGCTGTTTGAGGGCGAGCAGCTTCTGTTCGTAGTCGGCCTTGTTGCTCAACTGGGTCAGGGTGTTTTGCAACACCGCCTGCAGGGCCTTCTGGTCGGCTTCCGGGAGTTTGCGGTCGGCGATCTTGTCCAGGCTGGCCTGGACCGAGGCACTGGTGGGCGGCTCAGCGGCCTGGACCGTGCAGATGGAAAGACTCAGGCCGAGCAGGGCGATGGCGAATAAGGAGCGCAGGGTAGGCATAGAGACCGGTCAAGCAAGTGAGAGTGGGAGCAGTTTAGAGGAACAAGCCGGGACCCGGGCGACTTCCTTCGGGGAATCTGACGCCCACTTTGCCGATCTTGTTCCCGTCCATGACGGCGACGGTCCACAGCGTGTTGTTCCAGTCCACCTGGTCGCCGACCACCGGCGCACCGCCGACTTTCTGGGCGATGAAGCGACCCAGGGTCATGTCCGGATCGATGCCGTCCAGCTTCAACCCGTACAGGGCAGCAACCGCGGCCAGCTGGGCGTCTCCTTCGAGTACGAAGTCGCCGAAGAAGCGCAAATCCAGGCCCCGTTGCGGTGCCTGGCTGAACAGTTTTCCAAGGGCTGGCAAGTCGTGTTCATGACCGATAACGCACAGTAAATCATTGACTTCCAACACCGTACTACCCGACGGATGGAGCAGTTGTTGGCCACGAAACAGGGCGGCGATGCGCGTGCCGTCGGGCATTTTCAGGTCCCGCAGGGGCGAGCCGATGCACCACTTTTCCGCGCCGAGGCGATAAATGAACAGTTCCCACTCACTGGTGACATGCACTTCCAGCGCAGCGCGGGAAATCGGCAAGGGCTCCGGCGGGACGGTTACATGCAGCAACTTGGCGACCCAGGGCAGGCTCGTGCCCTGCACCAGCAACGACACCAGCACGATAAAGAATGCCAGGTTGAAATAGAGCTGCGCGTGAGGCAAACCGGCCATCAGCGGGAACACCGCAAGAATGATCGGTACCGCGCCCCGCAGGCCGACCCAGGAAATGAATACCTTCTCGCGACCATGAAAGGCCTTGAACGGCAACAGGCCCACCATGACCGACAGCGGGCGCGCGAAGAGGATCATCCACAGGGCCAGGCCCAGGGCGGGCAAGGCTATCGGCAGCAGGTCATGGGGCGTGACCAGCAACCCCAGCACGAGGAACATGCCGATCTGCGCCAGCCAGGCCATGCCATCGAGCATATGGAGGATGCCGTGACGACTGCGTATCGGGCGGTTGCCGATCACCAGGCCGCACAGGTACACCGCCAGGAAGCCACTGCCGTGCAGGGCGTTGGTCAGGGCGAATACCGCAAGGCCGCCGCTGATGACCAGGATCGGGTAGAGCCCGTTGGCCAGGTTGATACGGTTGACCAGTTGCAGCATCAGCCATCCGCCGCCCAGGCCGATCACGCCGCCGATGCCGAACTCGCGCACCAAGTGGCCGAGCAGGCTCCAGTGCAAGCCGGTTTCACCGCTGGCGAGCATGCCGATCAGGGTTACGGTGAGGAATACCGCCATGGGGTCGTTGCTGCCGGACTCGATCTCCAGGGTAGCGCTGACACGCTCGTTCAGGCCTTTGCCGCCGAGCAACGAGAACACCGCCGCGGCGTCGGTGGACCCGACAATCGCGCCGATCAGCAGGCCTTGGATCAGGTTCAGGTTGAACAGCCAGGCCGCCGCCATGCCGGTCAGTCCCGTGGTGATCAGCACCCCCACCGTCGCCAGGGACAGCGCCGGCCACAACGCCACGCGAAAGCTCGAAACCCGCGTGCGCAAGCCGCCGTCCAGCAGGATCACCGCCAAGGCGAGGTTGCCGACCAGATAGGCCGTGGCGTAGTTGTCGAAAAGAATGCCAGCGCCGTCGACACCGGCCACCATGCCCACCGCGAGGATGATCACCAGGATCGGGATGCCCAGGCGCGATGAAAGAGAACTCACCAGAATGCTCGCACCCACCAGCAACGCGCCGATCAAGAACAGGCTGTTGATGGTCGTCGCAGTCAAAGGCAGTACTCCGGGAATCTTGAGGGACAGGCACAAACTGACCATGCAGTCTGCGTGCCAGCGATTCTAACCTGTTGAAATGTGATGCTGTCAAAAAAGCTTTGGACGTCTCCCTTTTAGTTTTGTGCGTGCCAGCCCGTTTCGCAGGCGATCGTGTTTTAGACGAGTTATTTCGTTACTGGATGTGGGAAGCGTTTGATGACAAACCAGCCTCTTTTGCGGACCAAGTCAGTGTTGACTCCAGCAGTGCCGCTCCCTAGTATCCGCCCGCTATTTTGGATGCCGCTTTTTGCTCGAGGGATCGAACATGTCTTTACCCGCCCTTTGGGCGAGGTTGTGCCTGACTTTGCTGTGCCTTTCTCCGCTTTCCCCTGTTTATGCCGCGCCAACCCCCGGCGACACGGACCTGATCCGTGAACGCCAGAATCGCCTGCTCGAAGAGCAGCGCCGACGCCTCGAAGAACTCAAGGACCTGCCGGGCAAGGAGGCGAAGCCTGCCCAGCCCACCGCACCTGTCGATAACCGTTGCTTCCCGATCAAGACCATCGAACTCAAGGGCGCCGATGCCCTGTCAGAGCGTGAGCGCCAACGCTTGCTTGCCCCCTACATCAATCAATGCCTGGGCGTGCCGCAGCTTAACGAGTTGCTCAAGACCATTACCGATGCGTACCTGGAAAAGGGCCTGGTCACGAGCCGTGCCTATTTGCCGCAACAGGACTTGTCCAGTGGGCATCTGCAGGTGCTGGTGGTCGAGGGACGGCTTGAAGGACTGAAGGGCGTCGAGGGCAGTGGCTTGTCCGAGCGGGAACTGGCCATGAGTTTTCCCGGCAAGCCCGGCGAATTGCTCAACTTGCGGGACATCGAGCAAATGGTTGATCAGTTGAACCGTTTGCCCTCCAACAGCGCCCGGATGGAGCTGACGCCGGGGCAGAAGATTGGCGGCAGTGAAGTGCTGGTCAACAATACCTCGCAAAAACCTTGGCGCGTCGGCCTGTCACGGCATAACGATGGGCAAAAGAGTACGGGCGAGCAGCAATGGGGAGCCTCGCTGGATTGGGACAGTCCCTTGGGCCTTGCCGATCAACTGGCCCTGCGCGGTGGCCACGATGCCATCAGCGACCATCAGAAGACTTCCCGCAATGCCATGCTCTATTACAACCTGCCGTTTGGCTGGTGGAACCTGAGCTACACCTACAGCCAAAGCGAGTATCGCGCGCTGGGCCAGGCCAACGGCTTCAACTTCAAGCAGAGCGGCGACAGCCAGAACCATCAGTTGCGCCTGGAACGGGTGGTCCACCGTGACGCGGTGAGCAAGACCTCGCTCAACACAGGCCTTTCCTACCTGCGTACCAACAACTTCATCGAAGACAGCAAGCTCTCCGAAAGCAGCAATCGCATCAGCGAGGCGCAGTTCGGCATCAACCATGGGCGGCGGATCGGCAATGCGTTCGTCAACCTCGACCTGGGCCTGCAAAAAGGTATCGGCGCCCTCGACGCCCAGGGCGACCGCGACCCTGGGCCTGGCGTGCCGGATGCGCGATACCGCAAATACACCGCCACCCTCAGCTACCTGCAGTCCTTCGAGTTGGGCGGCGAATCCTTCAGCTTCAGCAGCCTGATGACCGGCCAGCGCAGCGAGGACGCGTTATTCAGCCCGCAACGCATGAGCCTGGGTGGGTTGTCTTCGGTCCGCGGCTACAAGGACCAGACGCTGTCCGGCGACAGCGGCGGCTACTGGCGCAACGACCTGCGCTGGAGCCGTCCGGTGACGCTGGAGTGGCTGCGTCCGGTGTTCGCCGAGTACGGCACCAGCCTCGGTTACGACCAGGGCGTGATTCGGGGCGATCGCTACAACGGCGACCTAGGGAAAGGGGACGGGGAAGGGGACAGATTTATTTAAGGGAAAGGTGAAAGCCATCGCTCTGTTGGTTAAATAAATCTGTCCCCTTTTCTTTTTTTCAAACGGTTACCCCAATCAGCGAGGGATCAACTGGTGAGAAATGCAGAGAAAGGTCTGAAACGCTTGTAGGAAAACGGGGAATATGTGATGGGAAGTAAATACGCAGCTGTTCTGAGGCGAGGAACTAGCTTACCTGAACGAGAGTTACTAATTGCTCAGGCCTGGGGGGATGTTCCTGTCTCTTATGTCCAAGACCAAGAACGCCTCAATGAATGCAGTTTTATTGATTTGAAAATAAATAAGTGGGAAATAAACTCCAAATGGAGTGGTCAGCAGGATAGTGATGTCTGGATAAGAGTTGAAATATTGAAAGAAGCGGCGCTTGTAGAGTATCTGCAAAATGAGGGTTGTCCTTTGTCTGTTGATGTTGAGCACCAAATTCTTGTGATCTTCGAGTTGGATGAAGGTTGGAGTGCGTTTGATAATCTATTGTTGTTACGTCTGATTTCTGCTTTTTGTGGTTTCTCAAAAATC
>Ga0307412_10002521_pt1 | contig 10181 bp, 6 predicted proteins | sample DK1Cmetagenome_3_FD_203823 | JGI IMG/M metagenome (GOLD analysis project Ga0307412, IMG submission 203823) | Maize rhizosphere microbial communities from greenhouse at UC Davis, California, United States - DK15-C-1 | ecosystem: Host-associated > Plants > Roots > Rhizosphere > Soil | place: USA...
GCTCGGCCCGGCGCAGCTGGCCGAGGATCGACTGGCCGACCGCGATCGACTGGTCCGGCGCGCGCACGCCCTGGATCGCGGCCGCCTGGCCGGCGCGCAGCATCATCGTCGCGAGGTCGGTCTCGAGTCGCGTCACCAGGCGATCGATCTGCTCGCGCTCGCGCTCCTTGAGGTCCTCGCGCAGGAACACGCTGCCCTCTGGGAACGCGAGTGTCGTGAGGCCACCCGCCCGTGCCAGCACGCTCGTCATCTTCTCGCCAGGCTCGATCGTGTATCGCCCCGGGAACTGCACCTCGCCCTGGACCAGGACGGAGCCCTTGCGCCGCCACTGGGAGACCTGGCGGATGCTGACCTGGTCGTAGGGCGCGAGCTCGAGGTCCGCGGCCGGGTCGCCGGCCAGCACTGCGGCGAGGTCGACCTCGCGCAGGTCGATGACCCGGCGCGTGCCGCCTTCGACCTCGTATCGCGAGACTTCGGCGGTCAGGCCATAGGCCGACTCGTTGAGGTCGCCGCCGGCGCGGATCAGGTCGCTGACGCGCATGCCCTCCTCGAGCGGGTACGTGCCCGGCGCGTGCACCATGCCGCCGATCTCGACCTCGCGCGCGGGATCGCCGTAGGTCGCCTGCTGGCGCAGCTGGCGCAGAAGCGGCGTCATCACCGACGTGCGCCCGCTCCCCCGGTCGAACACCGTCGCGGCGTCCAGGTTCTGCAGCAGCGGATCGTCCGCACCGCCCGGCGCCGCGAGCGCGGCCGAAAGGTCGGCCGACAACACCTGGATCGGCCCGGTGCGATCGGCCTGGCGCTCGATCAGCACGTAGCGCCGGTCGGCGTCCGACTTGAGGTCGTTGACGGAGCGGATGAGGTCCGTCAGGCGCATGCCCGGCCGCCATTCGTAGGGGCCCGGACGCAGCACGTGGCCCGAGAGCGTCACGTGGTCCGTGAGGACGTCGTCGGGCAGGGGGTCGACGCTCACGCGGTCGCCGTTCCGCACGGCGGCCTGGCGACCCGATGCCTCGTCGAGATTCACGGTGCGCACGGATCGCCCGCCCGTCACGTCGACGCGCTCGATGCGCGCGGTCGCCGCGAATGCGGTGGCGGTGAGGCCGCCTGCGAGCGAGATCACCTGGTCGATGTTCTTCTCGCCGGCCAGCTCGTAGATCGCGGGCCGCTGCACCTCGCCGCCGACCGCCACGGTCGCCCCGCGCGGCGGCACGAAGAGCACGTCGTTCGACTGCAGGCGCGCATCGCGACGGCTGTCGCCGCGCAGCAGGAGGTCGTAGACGTCGAGCGTCTGTACCGTGCGCCCGCCGCGCTTCAGCTGGACGTTCCGCAGGGAGCCGGACTCCGCCACGCCGCCGCCCACGAAAAGTGCGTTCATCATCGTCGACAGCCCCGTGACGACGTAGGAGCCCGGCCTTTCCACGTCGCCGAGGACGAACACGCGGATCGTGCGCACCTGGCCCATGGTCACGCTTGCGGACACGCCGATCATCTGCTGCGCCACGCGCTCGTTGATCAGGTCGCGCAGCTCGCCGAAGGAGAGGCCCGCGACCGCCACCGGACCGGTCTCCGGGAAGTTGATCTCGCCTTCCCGTGTCACGATGAAGTTGAACGTCTCGTTGCGCTTGCCGAATAGCTGCACGCGCACCTCGTCGCCCGGGCCGAGCGTGTACTCGGGCGGCACCGGCACGTCGGTGGCCGGGAAGAACGTCAGCGCGAGATCGCGGAACAGGTCGTAGCCGAACGGCTGGAGCGCATCGATGCCGAAGCGCTCGAGCGGCAGCAGCATCACCTCGGCCGTCAGCGGCCTGAGGCTCGGCTCCGCCTCGATGCGGCGCGCCGCCTGGGTCTCGGTGAGGCCCGCGAGCGAGATGCGTGCGACGCCAGGGAAGTCGACCCGGCCCTCGCGGTCGATCACGTAGGTCGCGGCGCCGAGCAGCTGCCCGAGCTGGGGATTGCGCTGCAGCCGCTGCTGGAAGATGCGTTCGACCTCGGGGTCGATATTCGCGCCCGACTCGAGCCTCGCGAGCTGCTGCAGGTCGCCGAGTTCCTCGTCGGCGGGTGTGGCCGACGTGTCCACCGGCGTCCGGCGCTGCGTGTCCGTCGAAACCTCCGTATTCGCCCGCGGGAGGCGCAGCTTCACGATGATGGTACTGCCCGCTTCGATGACGGGCGGACCCGTGGGTTCGGTCGAGGGAGTCGCCGGCACGACGACCGGCGCCTGTTGCTGCAATGGAGTCGTGCCGGTGCTCTGGCCGGGCACGCTGCCGGTCGGGATGCCGAGCGACTGCATCAGCGCCTGCCGTTCCGATTCGGGCAGCTGCTGGAGCATCTGCAGCTGTTCGGCGGTCGGCGCCTGCTGGGTCGGCGTCGTACCGGGGACCGGCGTACTGATCGGCGGCACCTGCGTCGTCTGCGCGAGCGCGGCCGACATCACGAGCACGGCCCCGAGGCCGGCGAGGCCCCATCGCATCGAATGCCGGCAGCACATGTCCTTCACTGAAACTCCCAGGTCCAGGTCACGAAGCCGCGGACGTCTTGCGAGTCGCCCGGCGGACCGCCCCGCTCGCGCTCTTCGTACCCGACCGCGACGCTGAGGTCGCCCCCCCACAGCGGACGCCGATGATACAGGTCGGCCGAGCGGATTCTAGCCGCAGCCGGCTCCACCGAGTGCACGGGGTTGTCGCTCGCGCGGTTGACATCCACCGTCTGCAGGGCCAGCTCCCAGCTGGATCCGTCGGCGTTGACGAGCATCGCCCCGGCCGCGAACTGCTCGCTGTCGCCGTCGATCGCGTGGCCTATCGAACGGTCGCGGTATTGGTAGCCATCCGTGTAGATCACGTTCCGGTAGGCGCAGCCGAAGTTCGGCTCGCTGTCGTAGAAGCTGCACGCGGTGTCGGCGTACTCGAAGTGAAGCCTGAAGGAGCGGTCGCCCAACCCGCCCGTGGCCTCGATGCCGAACAGGCCGAGGTACTGGCTCGGCAGCAGCCCGGCCTCGTCCTCGCCGATCATCTGGCCGTAGATCGCAATCGGCGCGAAGGGCAGCGCCCAGCGCGCGTCGAATCCCGCCAGCTGGTTGCCGGGCTGTTCCTCGAGCGGCTGGTCGTTGTCGTTGCCGGTGAGGAGGTCCCAGAAGGTGTCGAAGCCGCAGGGACGGCCGTCGCCGCACCATTGCGCACTGCGCGAGATGCCGACTTCGACGCGCGGATGCGGTTTCCACGTGACGCGGGCGCCCGAGAAGCGCGCGTGCGGCGCGTCCTCGCGATCGCCTTCGAGCTGGCCCATCGTCGCCACGAAGCGCCACTGCCCGATCCAGCGCAGCCACGGGTGATCGATGGCGTCCGAATAGTTGCGTTCGACGGTGACCGAGGGAATGGGTCGCGCATTGCTGCCGTAGATGAGGCTGCCCTCCCAGCCCGGCCCCCACCACCGGTCGATGTAGCCCGCGTGCAGCATCCAGTTGCCGAGCACCGCGGCGACGTAGCTTCCGTCCGGGCGCCAGGTCTTGCCGTCGTCCGCATCGGCAACGGCCGTTGCCTGCGCACGGAATGCAAATCGGTCGCCCGTGTAGTGGACCGCCGCGGAGACCTCGCCTTCCTCGCGGGGCGTCGCGCCGAAACGCCGCAGCGCCATCGGCAGCTCGGAACCGGAGATGCTGAGCTCGCCGGCCGGGTGGCCGGTCCGTTGCACGACGCCGGCCGCGGCCTGCACGCGTGCGAGCGCGGCGACGAGCCAGACGGCCTGCCCGGGTTCGGGCGTCCGGCCCGAGACATCGCGCGCGACCTCGGCCCAGGACACCGGCCATGCGGTCAGGGGCGCGCGCACGATGCCGGCGTCCGCGAGCAGCTCGAGGTCGTGGCGAAGTCGCGCATCGCCCGGCGCGAGCCAGGGTTCCGCAAAGGCCTGCGCCGTCGCGAGCGACAGCGTCCAGGCGGGTATGGCAGCCGCCAGTCTCATGGAGGGGCGAGGATCAATCCGCAAGTGCCTGACGCACTTTACATTATTCGACTACGGGCGGCGACGGGCCTCGATCCAGCGGGCGAGATCCGACAGTTCGCCCGGCACCGGCGCCCGTCCCAGCGGAAGGAGGGTCGCACAGATCTTCTTGCCGAGCTCGACGCCCCACTGGTCGAAGGGGTTGATGTCCCACAGCACGGACTCGACGAAGACCTTGTGCTCATAGAGCGCGACGAGCGCCCCGAGCGTCGCCGGATCCAGCCGCGGGAATGCGATCAGGGACACCGGGCGACTGCCCGGATGCACGCGATGCGGCTCGGTCGCGGCGAAGCCCGCCATCAACGCCTGCATCTGCGCGAGGCAGTTCGCGATCGCGAGCTCGTCCGCGGCCGAGTCGGCCGCGCCTGCGAGCGGGAGCAGGAAATCCATGCTCACGTCGGCCGTGCCCTGGTGCAGCAGCTGGTAGAACGAGTGCTGCGCGTTCGAGCCCGGCTCTCCCCAGATGACGGCGCCGGTGCGCGTGGCGACCGGCGCGCCGTCGCGCGTCGTGCGCTTGCCGAGGCTTTCCATTTCGAGCTGCTGCAGGTAGGCGGGCAGCCTTGACAGCCGCTGCGTGTACGGCAGCACCGCATGGCTCTCGCAGCCCAGAAGGTTGCGGTTCCAGTGGGCCAGGAGGCCGAGCAGCACCGGCAGGTTGTCCTCGAAGGGGGTCGCTTGGAAATGCGCGTCCATCGCGTGAGCGCCCGCCAGCATCGACTCGAAGTGACGACTGCCGATCGCGAGCTCGAGTGCGAGCCCGACCGCGGACCAGAGCGAATAGCGGCCGCCGACCCAGTCCCACATCGTGAAGCGGGATTCGCGGCCGACACCGAACGCATCCATGGCGGCCTGGTTCGTCGAGACCGCCGCGAAATGCCGCGGCACGGCCGCCTCGCCGAGCCGGGATGCGAGCCACCCGCGCACGCGCGTCGCGTTCGAAAGAGTCTCCTGCGTCGTGAAGGTCTTCGAGCAGACGATCACGAGCGTGCGCGCAGGGTCGAGCGCCGGCGCGAGGTCGGCGAACTGCGTACCGTCCACGTTCGAGACGAAGTGGCATCGCAGCAGGCCGGCGTCGTAGGGCGACAGCGCCTGTGCCGCCATCGCCGGGCCGAGGTCGCTGCCACCGATGCCGACGTTCACGACATCGGTGAAACGCTCCCCGGTCGCGCCGGTCAGCCTGCCTGCGTGCACGGCGGTGACGAACTCCCGGCATTGCGCGCGCACCGCGAGGACCTCGTCGTGCAGGCCGCGGAGCGCCACCGGCAGCGGTTCTCCGGCAGGCACGCGCAGGAGCGTGTGCAGCGCCGCACGCGCCTCCGTGGCGTTGACCGGCTCACCCGCGACGAGCGCATCGCGCCGCGCGGCGAGCCCGCGCGCCGCCGCGAGCGCAGCCAGGCCCGCGAGCGATTCCGCATCGAGGCGCTGGCGGCTGAAGTCGAGCAGGAGGCCGCAGGCCTCGCGGGAGAATCGCGCGAAGCGGCCCGGGTCCGCCGCGAAGAGTTCCGCGACCGGCCGGGCGGCCAGCCGTGCCGCCTGCGCCGCAAGCGCATCAGCCAAGGTTCGTGACCCTCGGATTCGCGGGCCCGCCGTCGCGGTAATAGTCGAGGTACCAGGCGACGAAGCGGGCGACGCCCTCCTCGACCGGCGTCGACGGCCGGTAGCCGACGTCGCGCACGAGGTCTTCCGCGTCTGCCCAGGTGTCGGGCACGTCGCCCGCCTGCAACGGCAGCAACTTCTTGTCGGCCTTACGGCCGAGGCACTGCTCGAGCACCTCGATGTAGTGCATCAGCTCCACCGGGCGGTTGTTGCCGATGTTGTAGAGCCGGTAGGGGGCGCGGCTCGTGGCCGGGTCGGGATCGTCGCCGTCCCACCGCGGGTCCGGGGCCGCAGGCCGGTCGAGTGCGGCGACGACGCCCGCGGCGATGTCTTCCACGTAGGTGAAGTCGCGGCGGTGCTTGCCGTAGTTGAAGACGTCGATCGGCTGGCCGGCGAGGATGTTGCGCGTGAACTGGAACAGCGCCATGTCCGGGCGGCCCCACGGACCGTAGACGGTGAAGAAGCGCAGGCCCGTCACCGGCAGCCCGTAGAGCGCGGCATAGGTGTGGGCCATCAGCTCGTTCGCCTTCTTGGTCGCGGCGTAGAACGACAGCGGGTGGTCCACGTTCTGGTGCACCGAGAATGGCATCTTCGTGTTCGCGCCGTAGACGGAGCTCGTCGAGGCGAAAACGAGGTGCTCGACGCCGTGATGCCGGCAGCCCTCCAGCACGTGCAGGGTGCCGGTGAGGTTGCTGTCGGCATACGCGTGCGGGTTCTCGATGGAATAGCGCACCCCGGCCTGCGCCGCCAGGTGCACGACTCGCCGGATCCCGGAGCCGGCGAACAGCCGTTCCATCGCCGCGCGATCCGCGAGGTCGATCTTCTCGAAGCGGAACCCGGGCTGCGACTCCAGCCGCGCGAGGCGCGCCCGCTTGAGGGCGGGGTCATAGTACTCATTGAGGTTGTCGAGCCCGACGACCTCGTCGCCGCGGGCCAGCAACCGCTCGGCGACATGGTAGCCGATGAAGCCCGCGCTGCCGGTGACCAGGATCCGCATCGAGAACCTACAACCTGCCGTCGGCCTGACCGCGCTCGAACAGGTACTTGATGTCGTAGACGACGTGCTTGCGTCGCGCGAAGCGGCGGACTTCGGCCGGCCGCATCGAGGCGAACTCGCGGTGCGGCACGGCGAGCACGATCGCGTCGTAGCGGCCGCGCGCGGGCCGCTTGACGAGGCGGATGCCGTACTCGCGCTCGGCTTCGCCTGCGCTCACCCAGGGATCCCAAACGTCGACCTTGGCGCCGTTCGCCGCGAGCTCCGCGACGAGGTCGGCGACCTTCGAGTTCCTGAGATCCGGCGTGTTCTCCTTGAACGTGAGGCCCATGACCAGGATGCGCGAGGACTTCACGTGGATGCGCTTGGCCGCCATCAGCCGCACGACCTCGTCCGCGACGTAGAGCGCCATGTTGTCGTTGATGCGCCGCCCCGCGAGGATCATCTCCGGGTGGTAGCCGATCTGCTGCGCCTTGTGCGTGAGGTAGTACGGGTCTACGCCGATGCAATGGCCGCCGACGAGGCCCGGGCGGAACGGCAGGAAGTTCCACTTGCTCCCGGCCGCCTCCAGCACCTCCTGCGTGTCGATGCCGAGCCGGTTGAAGATCATCGCGAGCTCGTTGACGAGCGCGATGTTGACGTCGCGCTGCGTGTTCTCGATGACCTTGGCGGCTTCGGCCACGCGGATCGACGAGGCCGCGTGCGTCCCCGCCTTGACGATCGTGCCGTACAGCTTGTCGACGAAGTCGGCCGCGTCCGGCGTCGAGCCGGAAGTCACCTTCCGGATCGTGGGCAGGCGGTGCTCGCGGTCGCCCGGGTTGATGCGCTCCGGGCTGTAACCCGCGTGGAAGTCCCGGTTGAACTTGAGCCCCGAGCGGCGCTCGAGGATCGGGACGCAGATCTCCTCGGTGCAGCCCGGGTAGACCGTCGACTCGTAGATCACGATGTCGCCGCGCTTCAGCACGCGGCCGACCGTCTCGCTCGCGCGCTCGAGCGGCACGAGGTCCGGGCGCTTGTCGGCGTCGATCGGCGTCGGCACGGTGACGATGAAGACGCGGCAGGCCTTGAGGTCCTTCACCTCGCTGGAGAAGCGCAGGCGCTTCGCGGCACGCAATTCCTTCCCGTCCACCTCGAGGGTGCGGTCGCGGCCGCGCCGCAGCTCCGCGATGCGTTCCGGGTCGATGTCGAAGCCCGTCGTCTCGTAATGCTTGCCGAACTCGACGGCGAGCGGGAGGCCCACGTAGCCGAGGCCGATCACGCCGATGCGGCAGTTGCGCAGCGACAGCTCGGGCACGCTGTTACGCGCCACGGACGGTTCCCGCCCGGAAGACCGTGCGGCCATTCGAGGCGCGGTCGATGGTTGCGAGCGCGGCCTCGTGGGCCGCAAGTTCCGCGCCGCTCGCCCGGACGACCGGGATGACGACCGCATCGCGCGCGGCCGGCGCGGCCGAGGCCGCGAGTGTCCCTGTCACAGGTCCCGCGTCGAGGCCGAGAGCTGCCTGGCCGCCGGTCATGGCGAGATACACGTCCGCCAGGATGCGCGCATCCAGCAGGGCACCGTGCAGGTCGCGGCCGGCGTTGTCGACGCCGTAGCGCTTGCAGAGCGCGTCGAGGCTGTTGCGCTGGCCCGGATGCATCCTGCGTGCGAGCGTGAGCGAGCAGGCGATGCGGCAGTGGTCGGCCATGCGCGTGGTGCGGCCCGCCGCCGCCAGCTCAGCGTCGAGGAAGGCGACGTCGAACTCCGCGTTGTGGATCACGAGCTCGGCACCCTCGACGAAGGCGAGGAACTCGTCCGCCACGTCGGCGAACGCGGGCTGCGACTCGAGGAACTCGTTGGTGATGCCGTGCACCGCGAGCGCTGCCGCGTCCACCACGCGGCCCGGGCGCAGGTAGCGGTGCCAGTGCCGGCCCGTCGGCCGCCTGTGCGCAAGCTCCACGCAGCCGATCTCGATGATGCGGTGGCCGTCTGCGACTTCGAGGCCGGTCGTCTCGGTGTCGAGGATCAACTGCCGCAAGGGCCCCACTCCGTCACGATTCCGGCCTTCAACGGCGTTTCCTTCCGAATACCGATGTCTCCACGTCGAGCCGTGCACGCACCTGCCGCCACATCAGGAGGTTCCACGTGACGAGGCTGGCGGAAGTCGCGACCGCGGCACCCATCATCCCCATTTGCGGCGTCAACAGCAAATTCGCAGACCGTCGGCACCGTGATCGCGAAGACGATGCGGGAGCTCCGCGTGGCATCGCGCTGCGCACTGCGCCGAGCGATACGAGCGACACCAGCAGCCATCCGAACCACAGCCCCGCGTCAGCGCGGCAGCGAGGTCGACTTGACCGCTCACGGCGGGGCGGATTGCAGGAGCTCGTCGATGCCCCGGTTGGCGAGCGCATCCGCGCGCTCGTTCTCGGGATGGCCGGCGTGCCCGCGCACCCAATGCCATTCGACGTCGTGGGAGGCGGCCAGAGCGTCGAGGCGCTGCCACAGGTCCTGGTTCTTCACGGGCTTGCGGTCAGCCGTGCGCCAGTCACGGCGCTTCCAGTCCGCGATCCAGGTCGTGATGCCCTCGCGCACGTACTGCGAATCGGTGTACAGGGACACCTTGCAGCGGCGCTGCAGAGCCTCGAGCGCACGGATGGCCGCGGTGAGCTCCATGCGGTTGTTCGTCGTGCCGGGCTCGCCGCCATACAGCTCGCGCTCGCGCCCGCGGTACCGGAGCACCGCGCCCCAACCGCCGGCGCCCGGGTTCCCGCGGCAGGCGCCATCGGTGAAGACCTCGACGCGGCTCAAGAGATGCGCCGCGCGGCCGGCTCGGCCAGGCGGCCGATGACCGCCGTGCGGAGCCGTTTGCGCAGCCGGACCGGGGTCATCGAATGCACGCGCTTGCGTGCGTGCAGGAGGTAGGCGCCGGACAGGCGCGGGAAGACACGCCGGCCCAGACGCTCGAGGAAGGTGCGCGCGCGCGCCGTGCGCATGCCGCGGATCGGCGGCGCGTAGAGGTACCGGTCGGCCGCACCGACCTCGAAGCCGACGAGCTTCAGCCAGTCCGCGAGCCGCGCAGCCGGGATGGTGCGGACGATTCCCGGCGGGCACCCGCCGCGCGTGAAGCTGCTGCGTAGCGACCAGCTGCCGAGCGGCTCGAACCCGAGCACCACGAGCTCGCCCTCGCCCGCGAGCACGCGTGCGGCCTCGCGCAGGACCTCGTGCGGATCCGGGGCGAACTCCAGGGTGTGCGGCAGGAGCATGACGTCCACGCTGTCCGACTGCAGCGCGAGCGCCGCCGGCTCCGCCACGAGGGCGGCGCCTTCGACCGGCCGGCTCGTCACCAGCGCCGCGCGGCGTGTGCGCGCGCAGGCGAGGAAGGTGTCATGCGGGCCCCAGGCGCCGACCTGCAGGCAGTGCAGGCCGAAGGCGCATTCGAGGGTCTCGGCCACGACCGCGCGCTCCTGCTCGAGCAGGAAGCTGCCGAGCGGGCCGGCGAGCCAGGCCTCCAGGTCGCGGGTCTCGTGGGCCATCCGCAAAGCATAACCGCCGTCGCGCCGGGGCGGCCAGTTACACTCGCGCATGCTCGATATCCGGCCGATTCGCGCATTCAGC
>Ga0307412_10002522_pt1 | contig 10168 bp, 8 predicted proteins | sample DK1Cmetagenome_3_FD_203823 | JGI IMG/M metagenome (GOLD analysis project Ga0307412, IMG submission 203823) | Maize rhizosphere microbial communities from greenhouse at UC Davis, California, United States - DK15-C-1 | ecosystem: Host-associated > Plants > Roots > Rhizosphere > Soil | place: USA...
CGGCTGTTGAGGTTCAGCTTCAGCGGCTGTATCGCTTCCTGCTGGGTGCGACACCACCATTGCAGGTGCATCTCGCAATCCTTCAGTTCCCCCGGCGCAAAGACCACGCCGGCGCCGTGGAACTTGAGGCTTTCGGAGTCGAGGATCCGCCGGACGACCGCCAGCAGCGGCTTGAGATCGCCTTGGTCGGGTTGCTTCGCCTTGCACCGTTGCTGTTCCCAAATGCTCGATACCTGGGCACCCAGTGCCTCGAGGCCTTTGAAGACGTTACTAATCGAAGCGTTGATCAGCGCTGCGCATTGGGTCAGTTCGTGTGCCGACATTTCATTGGCCATGGCTCTACCTCATGACTCGGAGGGTATGCTGCGGGAGGCAGGCGACGCGGGCTGGACGTCGAGCTGCAGGGCGAGTCATTCGTTCAGCAAGTTCTGTTCCACTCATCCGGCGTCCTGCGCCATCTGTTGCAACCGCACGCTGCTGAGGCGGCGGATGCCACGTGCCACATGGGCTTCGGCAAGGGCGCCGGCCAGGTTGCTGTCGTTGGCAATGATGGCTTCGAGGATGGCCCGGTGTTCGCGTTCAATGGCTTGGGGATCCGGCTGGCCGGCGAACGGCAGCCACAGCAGTTCGCCCAGTTCGGCTTGCAAGCGCGCCTCGCTGTGGGTCAGGCGCACGGACTGCGCCGCCACCGCAATCTCGATATGAAACCGGGCATCGGCGCGTCGCCGCTCTCGACGCTCCTTGGCGTTTGCCAAGGCCTCGATGAAGCCGTCCAGCCGCGCATGCTGCTCCGGGCCGGCACGCTGGGCCGCCAACCGAGCGGCAGCACCTGAAATTGCACAGTGTTCATCGGCCAGGTCGCGCAACTGCAAAGTGCTGATTTCCCGCAACTGGTCGAACAGCGCCTCCTCCGAAGTCACGGGCGCGGCGCAGATGAAACTCCCGCCGTTGCGACCGCGCCGGGTTTCGATCACCCCGCGCTCGCGCAACGCCGCCAGGGCATCGCGCAGCGTGACCGTAGCAACGCCGAGCTGGGTGGACAGGCTGTTTTCGCTGGGCAGCTGTTCGCCCTCGACGAGCAGCCCGAGGTCGATCATTTCAATCAGGCGACGGGTGACGGATTCCGTTTTCCCTTCCTGGTTGACGCGTATGAGGCTCGATGTGGGGCTCATGGTCGATTCATTCATAAACGGGGTCATTGACACCTGTGGCAAGCGTCCGATGTGGCGTCAAGCGCGAACGGTTCCGCGTGTGCTAAAAAATTCTATTTCAGTTTTTAATCCGCTTTCGTCTCTCGGACGCCTGGGGATTCTAGGGATCCTGGGCACTGCAAGTCAAAGAATCGTACCTTTATTCGTATCGGCGGGGGTTCTCAGGGTCTAAAAGATATGGTTCCATAGGTTTAAGCGAGCCCAGATCGCATCATCGAACCCAGGAGCACCCTTCACCATGAGTCACATGAGCCGAGCAGAGTGGGAAACCCGAGCCAACGCGCTGGACATCGAAGGACGTGCCTTTGTCGACGGACGCTATGTGCCGGCCTGTTCAGGGGCGACCTTCGATTGCATAAGCCCAATCGATGGGCGTTTGTTGGGCGCGGTTGCCAGTTGCGATGGGGCAGATGCCGACCTGGCGGTCGCCAATGCCCGGTCGGCCTTCGATTCGGGCGTCTGGTCGCGCCTGGCACCGGCGAAGCGCAAGGCGGTCATGCTGCGTTTTGCCGATCTGTTGGAGGCCCATTCCGAGGAATTGGCGTTGCTGGAAACCCTGGACATGGGCAAGCCGATCAGCGATGCGCTGGCGGTGGACCTGCCCGGTTCCATCGACAGTATTCGCTGGTGTGGCGAGGCCATCGACAAGATCTACGATGAGGTCGCCGCCACGGCGCCTGACCAACTCGGCCTCGTGACCCGCGAACCGGTTGGCGTGGTGGCGGTCATCGTGCCGTGGAATTTCCCGCTGATGATGGCGTCGTGGAAACTGGGACCGGCGCTGGCGACCGGCAACTCGGTCATCCTGAAGCCCTCGGAGCGTTCGCCGCTGACCGCCATCCGTATCGCCCAGTTGGCCCTGGAGGCGGGTTTGCCGGCGGGTGTGCTCAATGTTCTTCCGGGTTACGGCGGCACCGTCGGCAAGGCGCTGGCCCTGCACCGTGACGTCGACACCCTGGCGTTCACCGGTTCGACCCAAGTGGCCAAGCAGCTCTTGGTGTACGCCGGCGAATCGAACATGAAGCGGGTCTGGCTCGAGGCCGGCGGTAAAAGCCCGAACATCGTGTTCGCCGACGCGCCCGACCTGCAGGTCGCTGCCGAAGCGGCGGCCGCCGCCATCGCCTTCAATCAGGGCGAAGTCTGCACCGCCGGTTCACGTTTGCTGGTCCAGGCGTCCATCAAGGCACGGTTCGTGCCGATGGTCATCGAGGCGCTGAAGGCGTGGAAGCCGGGCCATCCACTCGATCCCGATACCAATGTCGGCGCGCTGGTGGACAGCCGTCACCTGGAAGGGGTGTTGCAACGTATCCAGGGCGGGCAGGAGGAGGGCGCGCGGTTATTGCTGGGCGGGCGCGTGGCGTTGGAGGAGAGCGGTGGCAGCTACGTCGAGCCGACGCTGTTCGACAATGTCAGCAATGGGATGAAGATCGCTCGGGAGGAGATCTTCGGGCCTGTTCTCTCGGTGATCGAATTCGACGATGCCGAGGAGGCGGTGCGTATCGCCAATGACACGCCCTATGGGCTGGCGGCTGCGGTCTGGACGGCTGACCTGTCCCGTGCCCACAACGTCGCCCGTGCGCTCAGGGCCGGAAGTGTCTGGGTCAACCTGTACGACGGCGGCGACATGATGGCGCCGTTCGGTGGCTACAAGCAGTCCGGCAACGGCCGCGACAAGTCCTTGCATGCCTTCGACAAATACACCGAGATCAAGGCCACCTGGATACAGCTCTGAGCGCTGGGATGCGGCCTGTTCGACGCTTACAACAACAATTTTCCTGCTGAAGGATGGTGAAATGAACAGCTCGATGAATGCCTCGGTGGCGGTGGACCAGGATGCGGAGCAACTCCGTGCGCTGGGATACACCTCGAATTTTGAACGCAGCATGAGCCTGTGGCAGAACTTTGCCCTCGGCTTCACTTATCTGTCGCCGGTGGTCGGCGTCTACACCTTGTTTGGTTTGTGCCTGGCGGCCGGCGGGCCGCCGATGTTCTGGTCCTACTTGTTGGTGGGGTTCGGCCAGATGCTGGTGTGCCTGATTTTTTGCGAAGTCGTGTCCCAGTATCCGATTTCCGGTGGCGTCTACCCGTGGGCCCGGCGCCTGGTGGGCAAGAAGTGGGCGTGGATGGTCGGATGGATCTACGCCATTTCGCTGTGCGTCACCATTGCGGCGGTGGCGCTGGGGGCCGGTCCCTATATCGCCAGCCTGCTGGGTTTCGAACCTTCGCCGGTCACCAACACCCTGGTGGCCCTGGTGCTGACCGCCGCCGCGACGGTCTTGAACCTCAGCGGCACCAAGCTGCTGGCACGGGTGGCAATGTTCGGCTTTCTCTGTGAGTTGGTCGGTGCCCTGGTGATCGGCGGCTACCTGTTGATTTTCGAGCGTCACCAGCCCTTGAGCGTGCTGTTCGATACGTTTGATATTTCCATCGACGGGGCCTACTGGCCGGCGTTCCTCGCGGCTTCCTTGGCGGGGATGTTCCTCTACTACGGTTTCGAAGCCTGTGGCGACGTTGCCGAAGAAACACCGAACCCCAGCCGCCAGGTGCCCAAGGCGATGCGCATGACCATCTGGATCGGCGGCGCCGCTTCGATCTTCGCTGCGCTCGCCTTGATCCTCGCGGTGCCTGATATCGCCGCAGTGATTTCCGGACAGGACAAGGACCCGATGTCGACGATTTTCGGCGCGGCGTTCGGCCCGGTGATGTCCCGGGTGGTGATGGGCGTGATCACCGTCTCGTTCGTTTCCTGCGTGCTGAGCCTGCAGGCCTCGGCCAGTCGTCTGCTCTACGCCTACGCCCGGGATGAAATGCTCATGGGCAGCGCGACGCTGAAAAAACTCTCGCCCAAGACCCACGTGCCGACAGCGGCGTTGCTGGTCTGCGGTGTGCTGCCGGCGATCATCGTGTGCGTTGGCTTCTACTTGCAGAACGCCGTCGCGATGGTGGTGAGTTTTGCCGCCATCGGCATCTACCTGGCCTTCCAGATGATTGTCAGCGGTGTGCTGTATGCCCGCCTGCGTGGCTGGAAACCCCAGGGCCAATTCACCCTCGGACGTTGGGGCTGGATCGTGAACATTGCCGCGCTCTGCTACGGCGTGTTCGCCATCGTCAACATGTCGTGGCCACGCACACCCGATGCGCCCTGGTACGTGAACTACGGCATCGTGCTGGTGGGCGCCATCGTGATTCTTGCCGGCCTCGTCTACATGGCGCTGTTCCGTCCCTACGAGAAGGGCACGGCCCCCGCTTCAGATGCCTGGAAGCAACGCTAGACGCACTCGAACGCCTGTCGTTTCCGACGGCAGGCGACACCTCTTGGAAAAGGCTGGACGCTATGACCTCTCGAATCCAATCAATGCTGCTTGGCCTGCTCCTGATCCTCGCCAGCCATGGTGTCCTGGCGGCTGGCCAGGAACAGACGCTGGATATCATCCACGGCTACATGAAGGCCTGGAATGCCCACGACGCCCAAGCGGCGGCCCAGTTCTTCGCCCCGGATGTCGAGTTCCTCGACGCCTCGGTGGGCGTGCCTCAGGTGGGGCGTGAAAATGCCAAGAGCCAGGTGGTCGAGGTGTTCATGCGGGCGGTGCCCGACCTGCAATGGAAAATGCTTGGCGACCCGATTCTCAAAGGCGAAGGGATTGCCTTCGAATGGGAGTTCAAGGGCAACAATACCGGGCCATGGAGCACTGAAACCCCGGCCACGGGACGCCCCTTGAGCTTCAAGGGCGTCAGTTTCATACGGCTCAGGGACGGCAAGATCCTCACCCAGCACGACTACTACGACGCCCTTGGTTTCAACAAGCAGCTGGGTTGGTAACGCAATGCCGGGGTTGCCCTCTGGATGAACCTTACGGCAATACAGCGCTCACTTGTTAGGCTCTGTACGAAATGTATCCGCACTCGCCCATACTGCGTTGAAACGAGGCTCGGAATGCTCATGTACTCCAGTACACTCCGCTTCCTCGCCCCGTTTCGCCTTGTCTGGCCTTCGCGCGAACACATTTCGTACAGAGCCTAGGTCGTCACCTCAGGTGACCGTGCTGTTTTTGCCGATAAGGAATTCGCATGGATCAAACCTCGACCCCGCACGTCCACGCTGTAGAGCGTGAATTCAGCCCGCGCGCGGTGATCACCGGGATCGTGCTCGGTATCCTCCTCACGCCCTCCAATGTCTACGCGGGATTGAAGATCGGCTGGTCGTTCAACATGTCGATCATTGCCTTGCTGGTCGGCTACGGTGTCTGGCAAGGCCTGGCCAAGCGCTCGGCTGCCGCGTTGCCCTGGACGCTGCATGAAAGCAACATCAACCAGACCGTGGCGTCCGCCGCGGCATCGATCATCTCCGGCGGGCTGGTGGCGCCGATCCCGGCGTATACCTTGCTGACCGGCCAGCAACTCGACGCTTTGCCAATGGTCGCCTGGGTGTTTTCAGTGAGTTTCCTGGGCATCTGGATCGCCTGGTACCTGCGACCCTCGCTGCTCAACGACAAGGCCCTGAGGTTTCCCGAGGGCATGGCGACCCTGGAAACCCTGCTGCATATCTACAACCATGGCCATGAAGCGGCGACGCGCCTCAAGGTGTTGCTGGGTGCGACGCTGCTGTCCGGGCTGGCGAAGTGGGTCGACACGTTCGTTTGGGCCATCCCACGCTGGTCGCCGAGCGCCCAGCTGGAACGGCTCACATTCACCGCCGACCCTTCGCTGTTGCTGGTGGGATTCGGCGGCATCATCGGCATCCGTGTCGGCCTGACCCTATTGCTCGGCGCACTGCTGGCGTGGGGCGGGTTGGCGCCGTGGTTGTTGGAAAATGGCCTGGTGCAAATGCCGCCCGGCAGCAGCGGCCCACAATTCGCGGTGCTGGTGGAATGGTTGCTGTGGCCGGGCGTGAGCCTGATGGTCTGCTCGACCCTGGCTTCCCTGGCGATCCGCCTGTGGACGCTGCACGCGTCCACCAAGGCCAGCGGCGGGACAACCTGGGCGATCCCCAAGGCCGGGCCCGCGATTGGGTTTTTGCTGGCGATCGTTCTGGTGGTCAGCCTGCAAGCGGTGTCGTTTGGCATCAATCCGTGGATGGCGTTGCTGACCATTCCCCTGGCCATCTGCCTGGCGGCGGTGGCGGCCCGGGTGGTGGGCGCCACGGGTATCCCGCCCATCGGCGCCATCGGGCAGTTGTCCCAATTGAGCTTCGGCATCGTCGCGCCGGGGCAGGTGCCGATCAACCTGATGAGCGCCAACACGGCCGGCGGTTCGGCCGGGCAATGCACGGACTTGATGAACGACTTCAAGGTCGGCCGGGCAATCGGCGCGACGCCGCGCAAGCAGTTGCTGGCCCAGACGCTGGGGATTTCCATCGGCAGTATCGTCGGCGTGCTCGCTTACCTGGCGTTGATCCCCGACCCGCAAGCCATGCTACTCACCGAAGAATGGCCAGCCCCGGCAGTCGCCACCTGGAAGGCCGTGGCGCAAACGTTGACCCATGGCCTGGACTCGTTGTCGGCGAGCATCCGCTGGGCGATCTTCATCGGTGGTTTCGCCGGTTTGCTGCTGGGCATTCTCGACAGCCTGCTGCCGGCCCATCGCGCCCGCTACCTGCCCAGCACCGCGGCGTTGGGCCTGGCGTTTGTCCTGCCGGCTTCGGTGTCGCTGATGATGGCCCTCGGCGCCGTGCTCACCTGGCTGGTGAGCTGCCGTTGGCCGAGCGTCACCGAACGCTTCGCGATCACGGCTGCGGCGGGATTGATTGCCGGGGAGAGCATCACCGGGGTGGGCGCTTCGTTGTGGGAAATGCTCGGGAACCTCTGAGCACGGCAAGCGCCGCTCATGTCCACCGAAGGCCCGGCAACGTGCAGTCGGGCGCGACGCCTATTCATATGAATTCTGGCAACAGTGTTTGTCCCGGCGCTCCATTTTTAGCCCGTGCCGCAGTTCTTATCATCGTCTCCAGGCCGCCAGCAATCAGGCTGAAGCGGTCCACTCAACTTGACGGCCTTGCGCGCGCCGCGATCAGCCTCATGTGCGGCCGGGCAGCCTGATGCCAGGCCTCGAAGACATCCTCGCGGAAAATCTGGCGGTGGTGTTTTGCGGTATCAACCCTGGCCTGATGGCGGCGGCCCAGGGGCATCATTTTGCCGGTCGAGGCAATCGGTTCTGGCCCACGCTTCACCTCGCCGGGTTCACCCCGCAACGCTTACTGCCGGAGGACGATCGGTCAATCCTGCAATACCGTTGTGGCTTGACCATCGTGGTCGAGCGACCGACGGCGCGGGCGGATCAACTGTCCTTCACTGAGTTCACCTCGGTGGCGGCGAGCTTCGAACAGAAGATCATCCGCCATGCGCCCCGCTGCCTGGCGTTCCTCGGTAAGTCTGCCTACGCCGGGTTGGTGCGAAAAAAGGACGTGGCATGGGGGCGCCAGGCGCAAGCGTTCGGCGGCGCCGAGGTCTGGGTCTTGCCCAACCCCAGCGGACGCAACCGGGCGTTCACGCTGGGGCAGTTGGTGGCGGCGTATCGGGTGCTGTACCAGGCGATGCAATACCAGACTCCGTCATGATTAGATCGCGTCAGTTGCTTTTCTGCCGTGGCGGATTGTCTTGGCGGTAAGTGTGATCAGGATCGATAACCAGTTGCTTGACCTGATTGTCGAGTTCTTTGCTGTGATAAAGATCGAGGCATTTGAGCAGCTCGAAGCGGACCCCCGGACGTTCCGATTCCACCACAGGATTGCGATAATCACGGGCCAGGAATTGATCGATCAACGGTTTGCCGACCTGGGGCGCTTGCTCAAGGTCGAAATACGTCCAGTCCATCAGCGCACTGGCGCTGCTACCGGCATCCTGGGCCGCGTCAGGTTCACCTTTGTAGGCTGTCGCGATGCAGTCCGCCAGTACCATGTCCTTGTAGTTTTGCGCGTAGGTGCGTCCGCCTGCCTGGGGGGAATCGCTCGGTCCATCCTTGGCCCAATTCACGCCAGGCGCGATTGCCCAGGCCGATAACAGGAGTGCGGTGAAGGCTTTCATCACGGCAAGCTCCAGAAGTTCGCCTGGTCGGTTTTATAGTTCACGCCCGGTTCATTGAAATAGCAGTGGTCATAACACATCCTGCCGTCAAACAACGTGGCGTGGCCCTTGGCGTCCTCCCAACCGGAGATCTCGAACAGGATAAGCCCCTTCTTCCCTGCGAGGGTGCCGCCATCCGCAGCCGGATACTTGACCGTCTCGGCACGTCCCCACTGCTGTTCCAGGTATGAAATCAAATCCTTGACGAGGTGGAAATACCAACGCTTGTCGGCACCCGACACGGTTTTTCCCCGTATATGTGGGATAAGTGAGCCGGAGTAATTGAGGATGTAGCTCATGCGAACCGCACAAGTGTTGACCCACCTGGCGGTCGGGTGACTGCTGTTGATGTTCAGGGCCACGTTGCCCCCGATAATTGTCGCAACTTTTTCAGATGGATTGATGGGGTCGTAGATCCGTTGCGAGGCCGCCCACGCGCTGGAAAAGGAGGGTCGAATCATGATTCATCCTTGATTTCAGGCAGCATACGGCTGCGGTTGGTTCTTTGCTGAAACGAAAGATAGCTTCAAATAGCCGGATCATCAAAGGCCGCTGTCCATGACTTCATCTGGTTGCGGAAGGACAGCGTGCCTGTTCACCAAGATCAATGAGAATGCCGCGGCTCCCCGCTGCGAGCGATCACCCTCAGGTGCAACGTGGCCGGCTCCAGGCAGCCCCCGGTGGACAGCTGCCCGACCAGTTGCCGGTACAGCTCCTGCCAAGGCGTTTGCGAAGGCGGGATGTTCGGCGTCCATGCGAGGCGCCGTCGCTCCATTTCGGCCTCGTCCACCAGCAGGTTAACGGTGCGGGTATTCAGGTCGACTCTCAGCCGGTCGTTGGTCTGTAGCAGCGCCAGGCCACCGCCGACGGCGGCTTCCGGGGACATGTTGAGGATCGACGGGCTCGCCGAGGTGCCGCTCTGGCGGCCATCGCCCAGGCAGGGCAGGGAGTCGATGCCGCGCTTGATCAGCGCCGCTGGCGGGGCCATGTTCACCACTTCGGCGCTGCCGGGATAGCCGACGGTGCCGGCGCCGCGAATCACCAGGATGCAGCGCTCGTCGATGTCCAGTGCCGGGTCGTCGATGCGCGCGTGGTAGTCCTCCGGCCCTTCGAAGACGATGGCCCGCGCTTCGAAGCTGTTCTCGGCGCCGGGTTCGGACAGGTAGGTCTTGCGGAACGCTTCGCCCACCACCGACATTTTCATGATCGCGCTGTCGAAGAAATTGCCGCTGAGCACGATGAAGCCGGCGCGGTGTTTGAGCGGGGTCTCGAAGGGGTGGATGACATCGGCGTCGCAGGTCAGGCTGCCGGTGACGATCTCACCGATGGTCTTGCCGCTGACGGTGGCGCAGTGTTCGTGCAGGCGTCCGGCCTTTTGCAGTTCATGCATGACCGCCGGGACGCCGCCGGCACGGTGGAAACCTTCGCCCAGGTATTTGCCGGCGGGCATGCAGTTGACCAACAGCGGCACGTCCTCGCCGATTTGTTGCCAGTCGTCCAGGCTCAATTCGACGCCCATGTGCCGGGCGATGGCGATCAGGTGCGGCGGGCAGTTGCTCGATGCGCCCAATGCCGAAGCGACAGCGATGGCGTTCTCGAACGCTTCGCGGGTCATGATCTGCGAGGGGCGCACGTCCTGGCGCACCAGTTCACAGATGCGCTTGCCGGTGGCGTAGGCCATCTGTCCGCGCTCGCGGTAAGGCGCCGGGATGCTTGCGCAACCTGGCAACGACATGCCAAGGGCTTCGGCCAGTGCGTTCATCGACAGGGCGGTGCCCATGGTGTTGCAGTGGCCGACGGAGGGCGAGGCCGCCGTGGTCATTTCCATGAAGCCTTCGTAGTTGATCTCGCCAGCGGCCATCAGGTTGCGTGCGTGCCAGAGCACTGTGCCGGAGCCGA
>Ga0307412_10002523_pt1 | contig 10168 bp, 7 predicted proteins | sample DK1Cmetagenome_3_FD_203823 | JGI IMG/M metagenome (GOLD analysis project Ga0307412, IMG submission 203823) | Maize rhizosphere microbial communities from greenhouse at UC Davis, California, United States - DK15-C-1 | ecosystem: Host-associated > Plants > Roots > Rhizosphere > Soil | place: USA...
TCGTCTTGCCGGCGGCCTTGCGGACCGTCTTCTTGGTAGCACCGCGGCCCGCCGTACGGCGGCCGCTCTTCGTCGCGGCCTTGCGGGGCGACGTAGCCTTCTTGGCGACGCGGCCGGCGGTCTTGCGACCGGCCGACTTCTTTACTGCGGCCTTGCGGCCTGCCTTCTTGGCGGCGACCTTGCGGGCCGGAGCCTTCTTGACGGCCTTCTTGACGGCTTTCTTGGTCGCCTTCTTCGCGGCAACCTTCTTGGCCGGTGCCTTCTTGGCCGAAGCCTTCTTGGCAGCCGACTTCTTCACCGTGGCCTTCTTCGCAGCCGACTTCTTGGCCACCGACTTCTTCGCGGCAGCCTTCTTGCCGACGGCCTTCTTGGCCGAAGCCTTCTTCGGTGCAGCCTTCTTGGCAGCCGCCGCCTTCTTGGCCGGAGCCTTCTTCGCGGCAGCCTTCTTCGTGGCCTTCTTGGCAGCCTTCTTCTTCGCCGGAGCCGGAGCTTCGACGACGACCGGCTCGGCCTTCCTGGCCGGCTTGCGGGCGACCTTCTTCTTCAGCTTCACGATGGGCGTGGCTTCCGAAGCGGCCTTGCTCGTCTCGTCGCTCACCGGGGTATCCCGGATCGGCGACGGCACGAGGTCGACCACCTTCTTGGCGACCGGCTTGCGCTTGACGACTTTCTTGGCGACGACCGGTGCAGCTGGCGTCACGGGAGCGGCGACTTCCGTCTCCGCTGCCGGCGTGCTGTCGGTATCGATGGTGTCGACCGAGGGCAGTTCACCCTCGACGATCTGGTTTTCACTCGACATACGTATTCCCTCTCCGCGGGGTCAGAACTTGCCGTAATAGCCTTCCTTCAAGGCATCGAAGAGGTTCGCGGCGGTGTGCATTTCACCGTCGTACTCGACCTCGTCGTTGCCTTTCAGTTCGACAACGCTACCGTCTTCCAATTCGAAGCGATAGAGGGTGTTCTCGAGGTCGGTTTCCTTGACCAGCACACCCTGGAACGCGGCGGGGTTGAACCGGAAGGTGGTGCAGCCCTTCAGACCCTGCTTGTACGCGTAGAAATAGATGTCCTTGAAGTCTTCGTACGGGTAGTCCGTGGGGACGTTGGCGGTCTTGGAAATGGAGGAGTCGATCCACTTCTGCGAGGCCGCCTGGATGTCCACGTGCTCCTTCGGGCTGATGTCGTCGGCCGAGACGAAGTAATCCGGCAGGCGGGTCTTCGGGTCCTCGGAGAACGGCAGGGCGTCGCCGTTGATGAAGGCACGGTAGGCCAGCAGCTCGTAGCTGAAGACCTCGACCTTCTCCTTCGACTTCTTGCCCTCGCGGATCACGTTGCGCGAGTAATGGTGCGCGAAGCTGGGCTCGATGCCGTTGGAGGCATTGTTGGCCAGGCTCAGCGAGATCGTGCCGGTGGGCGCGATGGACGAGTGGTGGGTGAAGCGCGCGCCGGTCTCGGCCAGGGCCTCGACCAGGTTCGGGGCCACCTCGGCCACGCGCTGCATGTAGCGCGAGTACTTCGCGTGCAGCACGCTGCCCTTGATGGCCTGGCCGACCTTCCAGCCGTCCTTCACCATCTCCGGGCGCTTGCGCAGCATGTCGCCGGTGACTTCGTAGTCGCGGGCCAGGACGGGCGCCGGGCCCTTTTCCTTGGCCAGTTCCAGCGCCACTTCCCAGCCGGCCACGGCCATTTCGCGGGAGACTTCTTCCGTGAAGGCCACGGCATCGGACGCGCCGTAGCGCATCTTCAGCATGGTGAGGGTGGAACCCAGGCCGAGGAAGCCCATGCCGTGGCGGCGCTTGGACATGATCTCCTCGCGCTGCTGCGGCAACGGCAGGCCGTTGATCTCCACCACGTTGTCGAGCATGCGGGTGAACACGCGCACCACTTCGCGGTACTCGTCCCAGTCGAAGCGGGCCTTCGGGCCGAACGGGTCGCGCACGAAGGTGGTGAGGTTCACCGAGCCCAGCAGGCACGAGCCGTACGGCGGCAGGGGCTGCTCGCCGCAGGGGTTGGTGGCGCGGATGTGCTCGCACCACCAGTTGTTGTTCATCTCGTTGACGCGGTCGATGAGGATGAAACCCGGCTCGGCGTAGTCGTACGTCGAGACCATGATCATGTCCCACAGGTGCCGCGCGCGGATATGGCCGTAGATCTTGCAGGCCACCAGGCCGTCGTCACGGGTGACGTAGTTTTCCTTGGTGGGCCACTCGCGCCAGATGACCTTGGCCGGATCGGTCAGGTCGATCTCGTGCTGTTCCTTCACGTGCACCGGGAAGACCGTGGGCCAGTCCTGGTCGTTCTCCACCGCGTCCATGAAGCCGTCGGTGATCAGCAGCGACAGGTTGAACTGGCGCAGGCGGCCATCCTCGCGCTTGGCGCGGATGAACTCCTTGGCGTCCGGGTGGGCGATGTCGAAGGTACCCATCTGCGCGCCGCGGCGGCCGCCGGCGGACGAGACGGTGAAGCACATCTTGTCGTAGATATCCATGAACGACAGCGGGCCCGAGGTGTGGGCACCGGCACCGGACACGTAGGCGCCGCGCGGACGCAGCGTCGAGAATTCATAGCCGATGCCGCAGCCGGCCTTCAGCGTGAGGCCCGCCTCGTGCACCTTCTCCAGGATGTCGTCCATCGAATCGAGGATGGTGCCCGACACGGTGCAGTTGATCGTCGAGGTGGCGGGCTTGTGCTCCAGCGCACCGGCGTTGGACGTGATGCGGCCAGCGGGGATCGCACCGCGGCGCAGGGCCCAGAGGAATCGCTCGTACCAGTGGTGACGCAGTTCGTCGGTGGCTTCCACCTCCGACAGGGCGCGCGCGACGCGCTTGTAGGTCTCGTCCACCGAGCCGTCGACGGGATCGCCCGACTTGGCCTTCAGGCGGTACTTCTTGTCCCAGATGTCGTACGAGGCGGGCTGAAGCGGAATCGCCGCGGTCTCAAGCCCCATGGCTTGCGCACGTGCAGTGCTCATGTATGTCGTCCTCGAGTCTTGGCCCTTGTAGGCCTTCTTATAGGTATGCGATGGCGCAACCTGTCGGTGCCCCTCCCCCCGGAGGTCTCACCGACCATCCTTGCTACCCTCGCCGGCTCCGAAAAACCTTTGCCGACGCTGGTTTGACGCTTGTACCTGATGATCCGCAGCACCAGCACTTGGTAGATAGCGAACTTCGGAACACAAGATGTTGTGGTTGCGGCCGGAGTGAACCTTAAACCCGGAGGGGGGCGATGTAAAGTGTCGGCGAAGGCATTCTCAAGGATTGAAACCCGGGGCCCGGGTTGTGGTCGAATGCCCCCGAGAACGTGCCCGGAGCACACCCGACAAGGAGCTTTTCAATGCCTGCCAGCAGTTACCGGCGAACCACCCTGTTCACCCTCGGCGCCGCCCTGGCCTTGAGCCTGGCCTCGCCCGCGTTCGCTTCCCTGCCGCCATCCGTCGATGGCCAGCCGATCCCTTCGTTGGCGCCGATGCTGGCCAAGGTGACGCCCGCGGTGGTGAACATCTCGACGAAGACACACGTGCGCGCACGCGATCCCTATTTCGACGATCCGCTGTTTCGTCAGTTGTTCGGCAACCAGGGCTTCCAGCGCGAGCGCGTGGAGCAGAGCCTGGGCTCGGGCGTGGTCATCGACGCGGCCAAGGGCTACGTGCTGACCAACAACCACGTCGTGGGGGGCGCGGACGACATCACGGTGACGCTGCAGGATGGCCGCGACTTCAAGGCGAAGCTGCTCGGCAGCGATCCGGATACCGACGTGGCCGTGCTGCAGATTCCGGCCGACCGCTTGCAGGCCCTGCCCATCGCCGATTCCTCGCAGTTGCGCGTGGGCGATTTCGTGGTGGCCGTGGGCGACCCGTTCGGGCTCGGACAGACGGCCACCTCGGGCATGGTCTCGGCGCTGGGCCGTTCGGGCCTGGGCAAGGGCTTCCAGAACTTCATCCAGACCGACGCTTCGATCAATCCCGGTAACTCCGGCGGCGCGCTGGTGAACCTGCGCGGCGAGCTGGTCGGCATCAATTCGATGATCTTCACGCCCTCGGGCGGCAACGTGGGCATCGGCTTCGCCATCCCCACCGATCTCGCCACCGGCGTAATGAAGCAGTTGCTGGCCTACGGCAAGGTGCGCCGCGGCAACCTCGGTCTGGAAGTGCAGGACATCACGCCGCGCATCGCGCAGGCGCTGAACCTGAAGGACACCAACGGCGCGGTGGTCACGCGGATCAACGACGGCTCGCCGGCCGAGGGCGCGGGCGTGCAGGTCGGCGACGTGCTGACCGCGGTCGACGGCAAGCCGGTGCGCGCGGCGCAGGATGTGCGCAACGCGGAGGGCCTGCTGCCCTTGGGCGCGAAGGTGAAGCTCACGGTGAAGCGAGACGGCGCCACGCAGGATGTGCAGGCGACCATCGCGGCGGTGAAGCTCGCGACGCTGGACGGCGCGAAGGTGGATGCGCGGCTGGCGGGGGTCACGTTGAGCGATCTCACGCCGGAGCAGAAGGCGCAGGGCTTGTATGGCGTGGCGTTGAGCGGCGTGCGACGCGGGTCGGCGGCGGCTTCGGCGGGGCTGCAGGATGGGGATATCGTGATCGGGATCGCGCAGCGGCGGGTGGCGGGGGTGAAGAGCCTGCCGACCACGGGGTCGCTGGGTGGCCGGCAGTTGTTGCTGACTGTCGTGCGGGATGATGCGGTGTATTACGTGGTGCTGTGACTTCCTGGAGCGGGGCCGTCGGTGGTCCTTTAGTTCATTGGGGCGTTGTAGACATGCGGTGGTCCTGTGGCACCAGTCGCTGCTTAAGCAGCTTCCCACCCGGTCGCGGCTCCCACCAGGCAGCCGCAACCGGGTGGGAAGCCGCTTAAGCGGCGATCGCGGAGACCCGCCTACGCAGCGACCCGCCCTACAGCCTACGTTCCGTTTACCAGCGGCAGGATGCTGAACGACGTCAATGGTGCGCGCGGGCCCCCGATGGCCCACAATTGCGGCCTTGTTTGCCTACCCCGTCCCATCCCGAGGTTCTTGCCGTCCATGTCTCTTCGTTTCGCGCGACTGTTCACCGCCACGCTGATCGGCCTTAGCGCCTCCGCCACCGTTCTTGCCGCGGGACCGCAACTGGTCTGGCGCGGAGACATCACCACGGCCCGAGGCGTGGTCACCGACGTCGCCAAGGCGTGGGAAAAGGCCGGCAAGGGCAAGATCGAACTGCAGCCCTTCAACACCGCCTCCGGCATCGATGCGGTGGTCAAGGGTTCCGCCGACCTCGCCGGTTCCGCCCGCCCGGGCGTGGGCGCCGCCGAGCAGTCGCTCACCTTCACCCCGGTCGCATGGGATGCGCTGGTGATGGTCACCTACCCGTCCAACCCCGTCAGCAACATCACGCTCAAGCAGCTCCATGAGATCTACATGGGGCACATCACCAACTGGAAGGACCTCGGCGGCAACGACGCGCCGATCAACCTCTACGCGGTGGCCAGCCCGGGCGACGGCGTGGAATACAGCCTGCGCAAGCTGCTCTTCGGCCGCGGCAACCAGCCGGTGGCCGCGCCGCGCCTCTACGTGAACGTGGCCAAGCTCGAAGAGGGTGTCACCCTCGACAAGCAGGGCCTGGGCGCCACCACGCTCGCCGGCGCATCGTCGAACAAGAAGGTGAAGATCCTCTCCATCGACGGCGTCGCGCCCTCGATGTCGACGGTCGGCAGCGGCACCTATCCGCTGTACACCGAGCTCTACCTGGTCAGCAACGAGTCCGGCCCGAAGGCCGCCGAGGTGAAGGAGTTCATCGCCTTCCTCACCTCCAGCCAGGGCAGTTCGCTGCTGCGCTCGCATAGCCTCATCCCGTACGCCGACGGCATGGCCCTCGCCTCGAAGGATGCCGCCCGCCGTGCCGCCATCGCTTCCACCGTCGGCACGCGCGCCAACGTGGGTCAGGCGATGACCACGCCGACCGCTGTCGCCGCCGCTGCGCCTGCCGCTGTCGCCGCGAAGGAAACCGCACTCGCCAAGGCCCAGGTGGCCGGCAAGGGCGCCAAGGCCGCGAAGGAGACCAAGGCATCGGTCGCCACCACGGCCGAGCCGTCGCAGTTCGCCAAGGTGGTCGCCAGCGTCAGCACCACGGCGCACATGGGCTTCGCGGGCGTGCGCTCGGATGCCTTCACCGCTTCGGACAACGCCAAGGTCGGCGGCAAGTTCGCCAAGGTGCTGGCCGACGCGATCACCGTGAAGGGCAAGCCGGTGGCGAAGCCCGTCGCCGCCGCGCCGGCCGACGCCTCGGAGAAGTCCACGGCCGTCACCACGCCGAAGGTCGCCGAGGCGAAGCCCGCCGCGAAGGCCGCGAAGCCGGTGGCGAAGGCCGCGGAAGAGAAGAAGCCGGCCGCCGCGTCGCGCACCTACAAGGTAGCGCCGGGCGACACGCTCTACTCCATCGCCAAGAAGAACGCGGTCGACGTGAACAAGCTTCGCGCCATGAACGGCCTGAAGGACAACAACGTCCGCCTCGGCCAGGTGCTCAAAGTGGGCGCCCGCTAAGCAGTGCCCGTCCGCGCCGTATCGCTCGACCTCGACGACACCCTGTGGCCGGTGCTTCCGGCCCTGATCGAGGCCGAGCACTGCGTCGACCGCTGGCTATGGCAACACCATCCCGATGTCGCAAACGCATGGCCGATCGAGGCCATGCGTGAGCTTCGCGAGAAGATCGCGCGGGAACACACCCATCTCTCCCACGATTTCAGCGAACAGCGCCGGCTGACCATCCGCCATGCCTTCGCTGCCTGCGGCATCGACGACGCGCCTGTCGACGAGCTGTGGCGCATCTACTTCGCCGCCCGCAACAACGTGGAGTTGTACCCCGACACCCTGCCCGCGCTCGAACGCATCGCCGGGCACGTGCCGCTGGTGAGCATCTCCAACGGCAACGCCGATCTCGAAGTGATCGGCCTGCACCACTTCTTCCATACCCGCCTCAACGCCAGCGGCGTGGGCGTGGCCAAGCCGCATCCGCAGATCTTCCTTGCGGCCGCCGAAGCGCTTGGCGTGGCGCCGGCCGAGATCCTTCACGTAGGTGACGATCCGCTGCTCGATGTCGTGGGTGCGCGCGAGGCGGGCCTACGCACGGTATGGCTCAATCGCACGGGCGAGCGCTGGTCGCACGGGCCCGCGCCGGATCTCGAATTCCCCGACATGACCTCGCTTGCGGACTGGATTGAAGCGTCGGCGTCGACGGACAGCTAGAATGGGCGTCCACCGATAGCAACAGAGGCACGGGAGTCCTGATGTCGCCGCTGATCGAACGCAAGTCCGGAAAACGTACCGTCGTCCCCATCGAGATGGTCGATGTCGCCGGCATGCTCGCCACCGAAGCGCGCCTGGACGATGCGCAACGCCAATGGCTGGCGACGACCGCGTTCCGTCCGATGCCCGGCGCACTCACCGTGCTACCGGACGCTCGCGGCGGCATCACGCGCGTGCTGGTCGGCGTGGATCGCGGCAATCCGCTGGCCGCCCTCGGCGCCCTGCCCTATCGCCTGCCGCAGGGCATGTATGAACTCGCACCGGAAGGCGTGATCGACGATCGCGACCTCGTCGCCCTCGGCTGGGCACTCGGCGCCTATCGCTTCGACCGTTACCGCGCCAGCGACCGGCCGCCCGCGCAACTGGTGGTCGATGCCGCCACGCTGCGTACGCTGCAACCGGTGATCGACGCCACCTGGCAGGTGCGCGACCTGGTGAATACGCCGACCGAGGACATGGGCCCCGAAGACCTCGCCAAGGCCATCCACGCACACGCCACGGAGCACAAGGCGAAGGTGCGCGAATGGGTGGGCGATGAGTTGCTCGCCGCCAACTTTCCCACGATCCATGCGGTGGGCCGCGCAAGCCATCGCCCGCCGCGCCTCATCGAGCTCACCTGGGGCAAGAATTCCAACCCGAAGCTCGTGCTGATCGGCAAGGGCGTGTGCTTCGACACCGGCGGCCTGGACATCAAGCCGTCCGACGGCATGCGCTGGATGAAGAAGGACATGGGCGGCGCCGCGCATGCGATCGCGCTGGCCGGCCTGGTCATGAAGGCGAAGCTGCCCGTGCGGCTCACGCTGCTGGTGCCCGCGGTGGAGAACGCCATCGCCGGCAACGCCATGCGTCCGGGTGAGGTCATCCGCACGCGCGCGGGCCACACGGTGGAAGTGGACAACACCGACGCCGAAGGCCGCCTGGTCTTGTGCGACGCCATCGCCTACGCCGCCGAGCAGGCCCCTGACCTGATCATCGATTTCGCGACGCTCACGGGTGCCGCCCGCGTGGCGTTGGGTCCTGAAGTGCCGGCGCTGTTCACCAACCGCGACCAGCTCGCCGACCACGTGATCGGCGCCGCCGAATTCACGCAGGACCCGCTGTGGCGCCTGCCGCTGTGGCGTCCGTACCGGCGCATGCTCGAATCGTACGTGGCCGACTTCGCCAACGCGGGGCCGTCGCGCCACGCCGGCGCGATCACGGCCGCGCTCTACCTCGAGCGCTTCCTGCCGGACAGCCAGAACTGGATGCACCTGGATACGTACTCGTGGAACGACGGCGATCGCCCCGCGCATCCGCGCGGTGGCGAGGCGCAGGGCCTGCGCGCGTTCTTCCGTTTCCTCTCCGAACGCTATTCCTGATTCCCCGATTTGAAATGGGGTTGAGTTGGGGGTGGGGTGGGGGTGGGAAGCGCGCTAGCGCGCGATGCTCTGCCCCAACCAAAAGCATCGCGGCCGAGGCCGCTTCCCACCCTGCCCCTCCCTGCCTTCTATTGCACGAACGGGATCTCCCGTTGCACCGGGCGGATGACATAACCGACCGGCAGCCATCCCGTGCCACCGGGCGCCAGCGATACCGTCTCGAACAGCACCGCGCGGGTGTAGTGGGCCACGAAGATCACGTTGAGGTAATCGCCGGCCGGTAGCCCCACCGGATCGCGTACCCGGGTCACCTCGAACCATTCGCGGCCGACGAGGAGTCCGCGATCCACGCGGATCTTGCGCAGATAGCGCACCCATTCGGGACGCGAGACCAGCTTCTGCATCATGGCGCCGGCTTCCAGCCACATGGCGTCCGCGCGACGTCCGTCGGACATTCGGACCCAATGCGTGGCGCAACTCACCGCGTTATCCAGCGAGTTCGGCTGCGGGCCGAGGCGTGGCGCGTTGCTGATGCTCAGCAGCGAGGCGAAGGGCTTCGCGCCGGGAATGCCGGCCACGGGAATTTTTCGAGCGGGTGCCGGCACCGAGGACATGGCGCGTTCTCCGTCATGGGATCTCAGCTTCCGGCGCCAGGCGCCCGGTGCCTAGTCAGCCGGAAGGGATACGCGGTTGGTGGGGGTCGGCGGGGTTGCCGCGCTGACGCGCGGATCGCCGACAGGGTTGGCGATTCGCGGCCCTGCCAGGAGCGGACCCTGCGGATGACCCGTAACCCCGATGTGGGAGCCGACTTGTCGGCGATCAGCGCCGCCCGAAGGCGAGGACTTCGGACGTATAAGTCTCCACCACGAGGCTGAAAGGCTGGTTCGCCTCCGTATACAGCACCGCCCGGTGCCGCAGCACCTCATGCGGAATGGCCAGCGCGCCCTTATGCGGCGTCGGCAGCGGCGCATCCATCTCCCAACCCGCGGGCAACGGCGACCACAACAAGTCGGCGCTGATCGTCTGCCGGCGGAAGTGCAGCGCCTGCACCACCTTCCCGAACGGCTGGTCGGTGCTATCGAGTATCTGGTTCATTTCAGGAGTGAGCCGCGCGGGCACGTACCAGTTGTCAGCCTCGGACAGCACGTGCTCGCCGCAAGCCAGCTGCACGCGGCGATAGCGCACCGGCTCGTCCGGACCGATGCCCAATGCCGCCCGCTCGTCGTCGGGCAGCGGCTTGTCCTGCCCCTTCACACGCCGCGCGACGATCTTCACCTCCGGTGCCAGCGCATGCGCGCCACACCATCGCTCCAGCGTCAGCGTGGCGCTGGGATGGCTGAGCAGGTCGGCGTTGAGCGACTGCAACAGCGCCAGCGCCTGCGTGCGCGAAGTGACATCGTCCGTCCACGGCTCGCGCGCCTGCGCGGTGGCCGCCATGACGGCGAGGGAGGTGGCGGCGATGATCGTTCGGGTGTTCATGGATCAGGGACCTTGGAGGGAAGGCGTCGCCGCTGAAGCGGCTCCCACATACCGGG
>Ga0307412_10002524_pt1 | contig 10168 bp, 7 predicted proteins | sample DK1Cmetagenome_3_FD_203823 | JGI IMG/M metagenome (GOLD analysis project Ga0307412, IMG submission 203823) | Maize rhizosphere microbial communities from greenhouse at UC Davis, California, United States - DK15-C-1 | ecosystem: Host-associated > Plants > Roots > Rhizosphere > Soil | place: USA...
ATCGCACGGCTTTATGAAGCTGGATTTTCGCGGTTCAGCTACCAACTCGGCATCGACGCCGGTCGCGTCCCGGTGCCCACCGCCTTCTCCTTCTTCGCGAACGTCGCCGATGGTGTCGTGGACTTTTCGAGCGTGCAACTCGTTTGCTGGCAGGCTCCGCGAACGAGCGTCGATGGCCATGCGTTCATCAGGGTCGGGCGGTCGCTCGAGGCGCGAAGTGTCTACGCGGACGGTGCCGATTTGTGGCGCTATGGCTGGGCGGTGCGAGACGCCTGCGATCGCGCAGAGCCTTCCCATGACGACGATGCCGGGATGGATGCACAGGCCGCGACGGCTCTTGACGAGGACATCCATCGGCGGGAAGCAATTATTGCTCGCGTGCTTCCGCGCCTCTCGGGAGCTGATCGCTGGGGCCCGGGCGAAGGCTCGTCCGACAACCCTATTCCCACACGTATTCGCCGCGCCCTGAAGTTGCTCGAAAATTTCGATCGTGCCGGTACCGCGTCCGAGGCTGCTTCTTGCCTCGTCGCGGCGGTCTCCGAGGGAATGTTCATGAGCGAGCGCGTCAATGCGCTCGAAGACCTGACTTCCAGCGGGAATGCCGCGGAACTCCTTGTGCGTGCCACGCGACGGGTCAGCCGCGCGTTGCCCGAAGCGGCGAAGCATTGGGGTGCTGCTGTGCCGGTGTCGCTACCGCGCCGTCGCAGCTCTTCGGCGTGGCAGCGCTTGTCCGCCGCCATCGGGCAAGCAGGAAATGATCTGCCGGAAGGTGCCACCGATCCCTTGAGCGTGCTCGAGGCTGGGGCCGAGGCGCTCTCAGCAATCGCGGACCTGCGATCGCTTGCGTTCGAGATTGCAGCCGGCTTGCCGGAGGATAGCTTCCGTAATCTGGCCAGTGCCCAGTTCGACATGGCCTGGGTTTCGGACATTGTCGGCCTGGATCTGGTGATGCTTGGCGGATCCGGGACCGCCGACCCCAGTCTTGCCGTACAGGTTCGTCGGGTAGTCGGTGCGTTCTGCCAACTCGTGCTTGGACAGCGAGGCGGACTGAATATCGTTCGCGATCAAATCACCCCTGCAGGCTGGGTGGTGGTGGTGGCGATCCTCCTTCAGGTCATCCCGGTTCGGCAACAAGCTGACTTTGCGCGCCCCGCCCTTTGGCAGATGCAAAACTCCCAATCGGCAGCCGAAGCCGCGCTCCAAGCATTGCTGCGCTATTTCGCAAGTAGCTCAGAAGCGACGGCGAACGCGACGAACTGGCCATGGGATGTCTTTGCGCAACTCCTTCTTCAACGCCCGCCGGATCTACCCGCCCTTTTGCGGCAGATCACGGATGCGACAGGTATCGCTGTCGCCAACGAGATCTCTTGGTCGAACCCGAGAACCGGCGATAGCCAAGCCGACCGTCCGATTATCCGGCTGGCTGATGGAAGTTCCGTAAGTCTCGCCGAGTGGCAGATCGACGTGTCGTACGTCCGCGGCGAACGCGGAACCGGCATGGAAGCCTATCCCGAAGGCAACCGTCTACGCTTTCCTTATTCGATCGCCCGGCATGGGGACCAAATACTCGGGCTGCACCTGGTTTCGCGCAGGCTCGCAGAGGCGGCATTTGGCAGGACATTGCGGGAGGTGCCGGAGCCGGCGGACCTTGTAGCGCCACCAACTCTGATCGCAGATCTTGGCGAAGCCGAACTTGCAGCGCCCGGGCCTATGGCCGAATCAGGTGCCAAGCACGCGCCCGAAGACGAGACGCCGCAACCGGCCGCCACCGCATCGGCGCTGGATGAAGCGATTGCGCTGATCGGAGAGAAACAGCGCCGCTCTTGGCGGGATCGCTCCGTCAAGAACTTCGGAACCCACCGCGTCGCGTTGGTGCAATGGGATGTCACCGACAGCTATTTCAGCCCCAGTCACAAGAGTGGCGCCCATGAGGGCTTGGTTACGAACGCCGGAGACAAGCCTGCCGCCGCGACGGCCGTCCGTAACGGTGGGGTATTTTTGTCGACGTCCGAACATCGGCGGCGCGCGATCATCCGCGAAGTGCTCAAGGCGTGCGCCGAGTTTCAGGTGGATGGCCTAGTTTTCCCGGAGTACAGCCTCCGCCCCGAGACGATCAACTGGCTAGCGCGGCAGCTGAGAACCCAGCCAAGGGAAATGATCGTATGGTGCGGGACCTTTAGGGTTCCAAACGCGACCCAACTCGATCTCGATTTCAGCGACACTGCAACGGTGCCCTACCTATCGTCGATAGCGGGCCCGCTGCCGGCCGGCATCAATCGCTGGGATGCCCATACGGCTATACTGACTTGCCTCCATGCCAGACTGGACACGGGATCTACCGTGCGAGTCGAAATCTCGGCGCGGCGGAAGCGCTACCCGTCAGCGGCAGCAGGAGAATTGATCAGGCCCCCGTTCGATGAGCCATGGTCCCCGTTGCTGGTGAACGAAAAAAATCCGTTCCGGCTGGGGACGTTTGCGCTCGAACTGGTGTGCTCGGAAATGTTTCCGCATGCGAGCAGCGCAAATTTCGTTGGCATCATCGAGGAGAACAATGAGCTCGCAGAGCGCTACGGCCTCGGCAAGGGCGGAGAGACGATGTTCGCGCATGTCAGCAAGGACGTATTTGAATTCGCGCGCTGGACCGCCTTTCGCAACGCTGCCCGCGTGGCCGGCGACGCGGACCGCGCCCTTTTCAGAGGCGAGGCACTGCAGCGGACCCTAATCGTCCTGCCCGCGATGACGACGCGCTCGGCCGACTATCACATTTTCGGACAGAACCAGTATCTCGCCGCCGGACTTGTGACCGCGTTCTGCAACGCAGTAGTTCCGCATGCGAGTTGTGGTCAGAGCGGCTTCATCGGCCTCGATGGCTGGAAGCAGACCGACGGCGTGAAGACACCCTACGGCTCTAAGGCTCCCGGAATCTTCCAGCTTGGCGGTACGCATAGCGGCGCGCTGGGAGAAACTGAATCCGCGATGGTCATCGCCGACCTAGACTTGATGCGGACGACCGATCAGCGGCCCCGACCGCACTATCAGCACCGTTCTCTGCGGCTGGTAGCGCACCTTCCGATGATCTTCGCGACCGAGAGAGGCAGCCATGCCGAACCGGGCACCTATCCAAATCGGCAACGTCAGATCAGAACCCGTTCGGTAGACGGCGATGCGCTAACCTTTGCCAACGCGCGCGGCAAACTGGCCAAGGCGCTGTCGGTGGAGCATGTCTGGCGGTCGCAGCTTAATGTCGCTTCGCGTGATCAGAAGCCGTCGCCTGCCTATGAGGCCGCAATCGCCGACACGCTAGCGGCGCTGCGCATCCTGGAGGAATTTGCGGACGACCCGGCATGGCTGCGCAAGCGGACAGATTCGTTCAAGTCCGAGCGAGACGAAATGCCACCCATCACACCATTGCCGGCGCTCGTCGATTGGCTGTACGTCGATGATCGATGGTTACCGGGAACGAATGGCGCGGACGCTCCAGCGGACGAAGACGATCCGTTGAAAAGCGACAAGTCGCTGCTCAACGTTCCGCGGTCGATGCAGGACGAACCCCAGCGGCAGATCGTCTGACCAGGATTGCCGCATGACGGCTGCCAGCCCTGATCTCGACGACTTGGCACGCCAGCTCGAAGCGTCCGGCAATTATCGCGTCTTGCGGCGACTAAGGCTCGAGGAACGTGTCGAATCGGGTGACGGCGCGAGGACACGGACCGGAATGTTTCTCGATGTCGAAAGCACGGGACTGAATGTTCATTCCAGCGAGATCATCGAACTCGCGATAACGCCGTTCGAATATGATTCTCACGCGCGCATCGTCTCGGTCGGACAATCGCTGCATCAGTTTAATGAGCCTACGGACGCCATACCTTCTGAGATTACCGCGATCACCGGCCTGACCGACGAAATGGTCGCCGGTCATCGCCTCGATATCGCCGCCATCGAGGCATTTGTGCAACGCGCAGACATCCTGCTCGCACATAATGCGGCGTTCGACCGACCGTTTGTGGAGCGACTCTCCCCGATTTTTGCAGCCAAGCCTTGGGCATGCACGATGTGCGATGTGGCATGGAAGTTGGAAGGCATTGAAGGGCGCAGATTGTCCGACCTCCTGTCCGGCTTCTGTTATTTCTTCGAAGCGCACCGCGCGGTGGACGATTGCCAAGCTGGCATAGCGTTGCTGACCATGACCCTCCCGAAGAGTGGTGAGCGTGTGTTGAGCCGCGTCCTCAAGGCAGCGCGTCAGCCGACATGGCGGCTCTTCGCGGAATCAGCGCCATTCGAGATGAAGGACCTACTGAAGCATCGCGGCTATCGGTGGAATTCGAACCGCGCTCAGGGTCCACGGGCGTGGTGGAAGGACCTTCCATCGGAAGCTATCGACGCCGAAATTGATTTCCTGCGGTCGGAGATTTTCCGAGCGCCGGTTCAAATCCCGATGTTCGAAATCACAGCATTCCAACGTTATTCGACGCGCCCTCGCTGAGAAGTGCATTTGCTATTGCCATCGCTGTAGGAGGTAAAATGTGGCACTAAGTGGCAGCGGCGGCTCCTTCGTCTCGATCATAGAGCGCAAAAATCATACGCTCTACAATGCTGTCTTCAGCTTTCCCCCGCCTAACCTCGTCCGGCGACGAAAGATCGCGACGAACCGGCTCGGGTGTCGAGGCAAGGCTCGCCGTCAAAATGGCGTTGGCCAGGAATGGGTGCATCACCTCGGCTATGGGGCGCCGGACCTCACCGCCCGCGGTCGGGCGACCACGCTGAAGCAACGCGTCGATGCTGGTCATCGGCACGAGCGTGATCGCGCCTACCTTGATCACCCCGATCTCACCGGCCTTGATCAACTCGTAGAACTTCGACCGGCCGATGCCCGTGACGCGGCAGGCGTCGGAAATTCGCAGCGTGATGGGCGACAGATCTGCATTCGATTTGCTCGGCATAGGACGCATGGTGCGCTCCTTCATCTGTCCCTCCCCCGCTCTGGGGGTTGACGGTTGGCGATGCGGTTGTTCGTTTCCCCTCGGGCGATTGCGCGGCCGACAAGCTCAACGAAGGCGTCGTAGCGAAGCCGGCCGAGGCGCTGCGTCTCGGTATCGAAGGCTGGCTGGTGCGCCGTAAGGGTGAGTTGGTGGCGGACGAACAGCCCGAGTGCTTCGGTAAGATAGTCGAGCTTCTGCTCCATCCGGTCGGCGGCGCGGTTCTGGCGGTCCAACCGGGCGCCGAAGCGCTGGTCGAGTTCATGGCCGGCACGACGATCGAACCAAGCGGTCAGCGCGTCGGTCAGGATCGCGGTCTTCGACGATCCCGGCTGCGCGGCCATCGCATCGAGTTTGGCCGAGAGCTCGTCCGGCAGGTAGAATTGGTGGCGGGTTTTGCGGGTCTGCATGTAGTGCAGAATCCGCCCGTTCGCGCTCCCGTTACAGGTCATCGCTGGTGAATCCCGGTACCTATTCGGGGACTCTCAGAACCCGCCGATCTCCAGACCCGAACGCTGGCGCCCGATTGTCCAGCTGATCGCGCCGCCGCGATCAATGCCGGTGACGGTCCGACCGATCTGCTTCTCCAGCACGGGCCGCCACGGCACGAGCGTGAATTCCCTCGATTTCTCGATCACCGCATATTTCGCGGGGCCGACCTGCACCGCCTTGCGATAGGTACCCTCGATCGCGCCGCCGCGATGCTCGGCATAGCCGAGACCCATTTCTTTCGAGAGCTGATCCGCCACCTGCCGCAACTCGCGACGGCGCAGCTCGGTCAGCAAATTGGCGCGGAAGCTAACGGTATCGCCGTCGCGCCAGGCGAGGTCCTCCTCGATCAGCCACTGGCGGCGAAGCACCAATGCCTGCCGCACCTGTGCCCCGAACCCGCCGCCCAGCACTTCCGGTTCCTTCGCGACATGCTGCTCGTCCAGCCAGGTCACGCCGTTGTGGCGGACCAGTTCCAGGACCGGGCGCTCGGCAAGCGTTTCAATCTCAACGGGCCGTGCCGCGGCTGCCCTTCGCTCGAAGGCCAGCACCTTGCCGAGATGATCGGTTCCGATTTTCCAGCTGCCATCCGGCATGCGCTCGACCTCGCCCCCTCCCCGTCGCACCGCTTCCAAACGCCGGACATGGGCTTCGGCGAAGCGCTGGCTGGCACTGGCGTCATGGCGGAGATGCGCGTCGATGCTGTAGATGCCCTTGTTGGCGGCAGCTACCTCGGCAACCGTCCTGTCCGCGTCGCGAATGCCCGAGATTGCCGGCGTCAAGCGCACAATTTCCGGGCGATCGCTCACTTCCGAGAGCGACCGGTTGCCGAGCTCGACATAGTGGCTGCGCCCGTCGGTCGCCGCGACGATCAGGTAATGGCGATCGCGATACTCGTCGGACAGTCCGGTCGCCAGTACGCGACCGATGAGGGGCTTGCCCTGGGCGGGCTCGTAGATCGCATAGTCCTGCGGATGCACCTCGGGCGCACGCTCCTTCAGCTGCGCGTGCATGGTCGCAATGATGTCGCCGCGTCGACCCATGGCACGCAGCGTGGGTTCCAGATCGTCGGCGAGCCGGTAGCGCCCTTTGCCCTCGTCGGTCGCCAGCCCCATCCGCGCGAGCGTGCCAAGGCGCGCTGCGCGCAGCCCCTGCTCGACGCTGTCGCCGTGCCAGGACGACACCAGCCCATCCGCCTCGCGCGCAACCAGCAACCTGCGGTCGATGCTGGTGAAGCGTTCCTGGCCGACCTCGCGCTGGCGACCCTCGAAAACCTCGCGATCGGTGCGCGGCCCGAGGTCGAGGTTGACCAGCTCCGCTGCTCGGGCGGCGAGCCCTCGGCCGATATACTCACGGGCGATGATCAAGTCGTGGCCGCTATCGTCGACGCCGCGCACCAGCACATGGCTGTGCGGATGGCCGGTGTTGAAGTGGTCGACGGCCACCCAGTCGAGCTTCGTGCCGAGGTCCTGTTCGACCTGCGCCATCCAGCGCCGCACCAGCGGCTTCAGGTCGTCATATTGCGCCCCATCTTCGGGCGCGACGATGAAGCGGAACTGGTGCCGGTCACCGGCGCCGCGTTCGAGGAACGCCTTGCCGTCGGCAACATCGTGATCGGCGGCATAGAGCGTGCCGCGCCCACCCTCCTGCGTGGTGCCGTCGCGTTGGAGATAGCGCAGGTGTGCGGCAGCTCCCTTTGCCCCCTTCCCCGCCAGCTTCACGAAGCGCGCCTTCACGACGACACGGCGCGCGCGAATTCCGGCAAAGCGACCCGACGCCCCGAGCACCCGGCCGACGCCGGAACCGCGTCCGATCCTGCTGCCATCGAAATGCCTGGCGTGCGCCGCCGAAGATCGCGCCGCGCCGCCCGCCAGATTGGTGGCCTTGCGAAGCTGGTGCGCGAATGGGCGATCCGTGCCCACCCGCCCCACCCTTAGCTCGAATGGATCCTCGGCCATGACGCTATCCCGTGCTGGAAAGCGCCAGATGAGGGTGCGCCAGCAGCACCCTTCAAGGGCCTCCATTCGAGCGCACCGGAGAGCCGCAGAAATGCTGGCCTTTCTGCAGTTCAACCTTCCCGATGGAGGCACCGCCATGGGCATACCTCCATCAAAAACGACGTGCAGACGCCACTTCCGGGGCCTCATGGAGGCACTGCCTTTATCTTGCCATCCCTTTTACCCCCCCGCTCATCCCCGTCAGCCCTCCTATCGTTTCCGTTATGTTCTAATATCGCAAGCTTTCCGAGTCGCCAGGAGATCACGATATGTCGATCAGAATCGAACCACGGGAGAACGGCCGGCTGAAGCTTTCCGGCGACGTGGAGGACGAGATTTGCCTGTTCGCACGGACGCTCGACGAGGGCTTCGCGATAGAAATTTCGGACGGCACGCTGGTGCACGCGCACTTCGACAACTGGGCTGACGAATGTCGATTTTCGATCGCCGTAGAGGGTGCGGGCCTCGCCACAATTGCGCGCGCGGAGCGCGGCAACGTGCTCGATCTGGCGTGGAAAATCGAGTGGATCAGCGTTGCGATTGCCCGCGATATGCGCCGCACCGAACGCAGCGAAACGCCGCAGATGCAACGTGAATTGTCGTTTGCTGAGGCTGGAAAAATCGCCGCCTGAGTCAGGCTGCGGCGCTGCGTTCGAGTGACGCGATCCGCTCTTCGCAGATCACCTGCACCGCTTGGCCGAGCGCTTCGACGCGCTCGCCCAGCCACGCTAGTTCTTCCTCGCTGATGCGGTAGTGCTTCGAATAGCGCGCCTTAACATAGGCCTCTTTCAGCTTCTCGAACCGGGCGCGGTCGGTACGAGTATCGCGCGGCCAGGCATCGACCAGACGTGGATCGATGCGCTCGGCTTGGGTCCGCAGGAAACCCAAATTATGTACATGGGGCGTGTAGAAGGTGCAGACCAGCAGCACGCAATGGTAGAGCCGCTCCGTAGCCTGATGGAGGTCGAAAGCTGCCTTCTTTAGCCAGCCTTGCTCGATGGAGTGCTTGGCAGAACCGTAGAACTCCCCCGCGGTTGGCAGCCACTCCTGAAAATATTCCCGTGCCATCGCCAGTGCGCGATCAGGAGTTTTCGGCTTGGGCTGGTGGAGTTCGGTGTCGTCGCTCTGGTACAGCGCGATGCCATCGCGGGCGACATCCATGAAGAAATAGCGCCCATGTGCCAAGCCGTCGTTCACCTCCTGCAGCGTGTGAACGATGAAATTCACCGGGGTGCGGAGCGTTTTGGTGATCGCCAGTTCGCGATTGAGCCGGTCGTCGGCGGTTGTCCAAAACTGGGCGCGATCGGTCAGCTTGTCGTTGTTAACGATCACCAGCAGGTCGAAGTCCGACTGATAGCCCTTGGCGGTATGCGGCTCGTCGACCCAGCCGCCGCGCGCATAGCTGCCGTACAGGATGACCTTCAGGATGCGCGCCTGCTTCTTCCAGTCCGAGGTCGCAACGGCGGTCGCGTCGCCGAAGTCCTGGAACAGGATCTGGACGACGCGCTCCAGCTCGCGCTGCTTGGCTGGCGGCAAATGATCGAGGCCGGTCCTCATGGATCGATCCTAACGCGCTGATGCCGCGGCGTACACCTCGCCTGGTTTCGTCGGGCGAGGTGTGGCCTCGCTCATGGCCGTTTGCCCCGCGCGGCCCGGTCGAGCGCGATCAGCACGCGGGCGATAGTCTGCTCCACCTCCGCGACCGTGCAGCCGTGGCGCCGGGTCGTTTCGATGTAATCGCAATCGTCGAACCGCACCGATCCGAAGATCGCCCGATCGCGCTCGGGCAGGGCACGAAATGCGCGGCGCATCCGCCGCAGGCGAAGCCAGCGCATCATTGCTCCGCCTCCTCATCCGACGTGAAGCCGAGCAGATAATCGGCTGCCTTGCTGGCCGAGCTCGCCGCCCGGAAGATCGCCTTTTCGTCCTCACGCAGCACCGCCAGCCAGCTGCCGACATAATCGGCGTGCCGCACGGTCGGTCGGATCGCCAGCGACGCGCAGGTGAACGCGCTCGCCATCTCCGCTACCAACTCTTCCCTGCTATAAGCGGCGCTGCCAAAGGCGCCCGACTGATCGCGGTCGAGGCGAGAGCGATGCCCGGTCCAATGCCCAAGCTCATGCAGAACGGTGCGATACCAATTGATGCGGTCGTAGAAAGCGAGCTGCGGCGGCACCGCGACATAGTCGCCGCTTGGGCTGTAATAGGCCTCCCCGCCCCCGATCCGGATATCGGCACCGCATGCTTCCATCAGTGCGTGCGCGGCGGGAATGCGGTCGGCTTCCGCCATCGGTTCGCCCTGCGCCACTACCGTCAGCCGCTCGGGCAGCCCCTCGCACTGGTCGACGTTGAACACGGTGAACCGCTTGAGAAACGCCAGCTGCCGCACCTCGCGATCCTCATCCCGCGCCCGCTCGGCCTCATCCTTCGGCGTGAAGCGATCCGCATAACAGATCGTCGTCCCCCGCTCCCCGCGCCGGACGCTGCCGCCCGTCGCCTGCGCCTGCCGAAAGGTCAGCCAGCGCTGCGAGCTATAGCGCCCCTCGATCACCGCCGCCCAGAGGATCAGCACATTGATCCCAGAATAGCGCCGCCCAGTCACTGCATTGGCCGGCATCGCACAGCCGCACGCCGCTGCATCCCAAGGCTGCACCCAGGGCAGCCGTCCCTGTTCCAGCTCGGCAATCACCCGTCCCGTCACCTCGG
>Ga0307412_10002526_pt1 | contig 10166 bp, 7 predicted proteins | sample DK1Cmetagenome_3_FD_203823 | JGI IMG/M metagenome (GOLD analysis project Ga0307412, IMG submission 203823) | Maize rhizosphere microbial communities from greenhouse at UC Davis, California, United States - DK15-C-1 | ecosystem: Host-associated > Plants > Roots > Rhizosphere > Soil | place: USA...
CGGCCTGGTCGCGCGGCGATTGCGCGTCGTCGTCGAAGACGATGCCCTCCAGAGAATAGGCATCGCCCAGCGGCGTGCCGTCGAGCGCCTCGGCGAGGTACTCGAGCGGGGACTTCATGTAGCGGGGTTCGCCCTTGTAGTCGATGAACTGGCCCGCCTTGTCGGCGGCGGCATTTCTCAGCGAGAGGATGTAGACGAGCTTTGCCTTGGGCATAGGTGTGGGATGAATGGTTTGAGATCTCTCCTGGGAAGACGAAGTACCCGGCGATCTGTTCATCCGCGCTTCAGCGATCGCGTTCCGGCTCTGCCGCTTCCTCGGTGCCGTCCTTGCGGTGCTGGGGCGCCAGCGGGCATGCGCCGCAGTAGCCCTCGCCTGGCAGCAGGTGATAGAGGCAGCACTGCCGGTGCAGCCGCAAAGGGATGTCGCGGCCCTCGTGGCGCCGCATGACCTCGCGCCGAACGCCGTGCAGCGGGTTGACGCCGGTGCCCGCACAGGGCCAGCCGGCCTCGTGCAGCAGCCAGGCCCGGTCCTGCGCGATGGAGGCCGAGCCGCCGCTCAGTTGCAGGCCCTGATCGAGAATGGGCTCCAGGTGGCGCGACACGCTGCCCCAGAGAATCTTCGGCGCGATCCGCGTGAGCCCGATGAGTGAGCCGAAGAGCGGCGCGAGGTGCTGCCACAGCAACGGCGCATAGCGCTCGGCGGTTGGGGCGCCGCGCCGCGATTCGCCCAGTTCGACGATGTGGAAGTCGATCACGTTGCCATGGCCGTCGAGCCGCACCCACGTCTGCTCCGCCGAGAGCGGAAACACGTGGTGCAACATGCTCGCCGCAGCCACGACCGGTGGCAGCAGCACCTCGACGTATCGCAAAGTCCATGCGGAAGCCACTGCCCGCTGATCCGCATCGGCGTGCCGCCTGAAGCGGGCGTTCATGCGCAGCACCTCGGCGAGGCGCGGGACGGAGTGCAACAGGTCGGCCACGCGCACCGCGCCGACTGGCGGCGTGCGCGCGTACTGAAGTCCTTCGCCGAGGTGCGCGATCTCACCTCGGAAGATCGGCGCCAGCAGCGGGATCATGGTCCGACCCCCTGGAAGGCCGCGAAGCGTCGCTCGGGGTGCATTCCTTCCAGACGCGCGAGCGCCTCGCATGTTCACGACGCTGCGCGAAAGCATCCCGCCCGGCACCTCGCATGAACATCGACCGCGCCCGCTCGTCTATGCAAAGGACGGCCTCGCGCCGCATGAACGCAATCGCCCGACGGGCGGAAAGATTCCTTGCATGACATCTCCCAGTGCTACTGGCGCCGGCAGCGGCAATCGCGCGGAGGTCGCGCGCCTGCTGAGGCCTTTTTATCCATGGATCCTGCTGTCCGTTGTCACGGGCGTCTTCGCGGGCGCGGCCACCGTTGCGCTGCTGCGCACCATCAACCAGGTGCTCAACCAGCAGGGCAGCATGGCAGGCGGGTTGCTGCTGACTTTCATCGGCCTGTGCCTGGTGGCGCTGTTCGGCCGCATGGCCTCGGACATCTCCACCAACTTCGTCGGCCAGCAGCTGGTGGCCCAGGTGCGCAAGAGCCTCGCGCAGAAGATCCTCTCGGCGCCCATCGATGCGCTGGAGCGCTATCGCACCCACCGCCTCATGCCCGTGCTCTCGCAGGACGTGGACATGATCAGCGACGCCGCCTTCGTGTTGTCCACCGCGCTCATCGCCGTGGCCGTCGCGCTGGGTTGCCTTGCCTACCTGGCGTGGCTCTCGCTCCCGCTCTTCTGCCTGCTGTTCGTGGCGCTGGTGCTCGGCGCCACCTTCCAGACCGTGGCACAGACCCGCGCCGAGGTCGGCTTCTGGAAAGCACGAGAGCACGAGGACCAGTTGCACAAGGCCTACCAGGCGATCAGCGAAGGCGCGAAGGAACTGCGCATGCATCGCGACCGCCGCACGCGCATGTTCGGCGGCCAGATCGAGCGGATCGTCGACAGCATCCGCAGCGTCAACAGCCGCGCCATCAACATCTTCGTGCTGGCCACTTCGTTCGGCTCGGCCATGTTCTTTTTGCTCATCGCGCTGATCCTGGGCTGGGCCGCATTCCGCTCGACCGAGCCCGTGGTGCTCAGCGGCTTCGTGCTGGTGCTGCTGTTCCTGAAAGGGCCGATCGACCAGATCGCGCGCTCGCTGCCCAACGTGGGCCGCGCCAAGATCGCCTTCATGCGCATCGCCGACTTGTCGGCGCGCTTTGCAAGCCCCGAGCCGCACCTGCACCTGGAACGCGCGGGCGCGCCCCAGACGCTGTCCGAGGGCATTGGCATGCGCGGCGTGCACTACGCCTTCGACGCGCCCGATGGCGGCGAGCCCTTCGTGCTCGGCCCCATCGACCTGCAGCTGCGCCGCGGCGAAATGGTGTTCGTGGTCGGCGACAACGGCTCCGGCAAGACCACGCTCATCAAGCTGCTGCTGGGCCTTTATGCGCCGCAACAGGGCGAGGTGCTGCGCGACGGTGCAGTCGTCACGCCACAGGCGCGCGACGACTACCGCCAGCTTTTCACCACCGTGTTTTCCGACTTCTATCTGTTCGAGGATCTGGCTGGCGACGGCAAGGGCGAAGAGGGAGCGCACGGGTTGCCGCAAGCCGCGCTGCCCTACTTGCAGCGCCTGGAAATCGCCCACAAGGTGAGCATCAAGGACGGCTCCTTCAGCACCGTCGACCTCTCGACAGGCCAGCGCAAGCGCCTGGCGCTGGTGCATGCCTACCTGGAAGGCCGCCCGGTGCTGGTGTTCGACGAATGGGCGGCCGACCAGGATCCGACCTTCCGCCATCTTTTCTACACCGAGCTGCTTCCCGAGCTGCGTGCGCGCGGCCACCTGCTGGTGGTGATTTCGCACGACGACCGCTACTTCCACCTGGCCGACCGCGTCATCACGATGAAGGCGGGCCGCATCGCGGAAGACCGCGTCCGCGCACCCGAGGGCCTCGCCGCGTGACGGCAGGTCTTCTTCCTTCGGTGCCGGTCCATCCGCACCCACACACAGAGCCCACAGGAGTTGACATCCATGCAGCACATCCATGACCTGATCGGCGTCGGATTCGGCCCGTCGAACGTCGCGCTCGCCATCGCACTCGACGAGAAGCGCCACGGCGGCAAGCCGCTGGACGCGCTCTTCATCGAGCGCCAGTCCAGCTTCGCCTGGCACCCGAACATGCTGCTGGACCAGGCGCACATGCAGATCTCGTTCCTGAAAGACCTGGCGACGCTGCGCAACCCGACCAGCCGCTTCACCTTCGTGAACTACCTGTACGAGAAGGGCCGCCTTACCGACTTCATCAACCTCAAGAATTTCTTCCCGAGCCGCCACGAGTTCAACGACTACCTGGGCTGGGCCGCGAGCCAGTTCGAGGACGCCTGCCGCTACGGCGAGGAGGTGTTCGATGTGCAGCCCGAGAAGCAGGGCGGCGAGGTGTCGCTCTTGCGCGTGCGCTCGCGCACCGCCGACGGCCGCGTGCAGGAGCGGCTCGCGCGCAACCTGGTGGTGAGCATCGGCGGCGTGCCGAATATTCCCGAGGGCTTCCGGGGTTTGCGCGACGATCCGCGCGTGTTCCATTCGAGCAGCTACCTGAAGGACATGGCGCGGCATCCGCAGGCGCGCCGCGTTGCCATCGTCGGGGCGGGCCAGAGCGCGGCGGAGATCTTCATGGACCTGCAGGGCCGACCCGGTGCGCCGCAGGTCGACTTCATCATGCGTGCGCGCTCGATCCGGCCTTCGGACGACAGTCCCTTCGTCAACGAAGTCTTCAATGCCGATTTCACCGACTACATGTACAGCCAGGGCACCGACGTGCGTGCCGCGCTCCTCGACGAGTTCTCGCAGACCAACTACGCGGTGGCCGACCTCGACCTGATCCAGCAGATCTACAAAGTCTTCTACGACCAGAAGGTCGCGTGCGGCAACCGCCTGCGCATGTTGCGCCAGCACGACGTGCGTTCGGTGCGCGCGGCACAGGACGGCATTCATCTCACGCTGCTCGACCGCGACGTGCAGCGTGAGAGCACCGTGCGCTACGACGCCGTGGTGCTCGCCACGGGCTATACGCGCGACCGGCACAAGGACCTGCTGGCGCCCCTCGCGCCGTACATCGGCAACTACGACGTCGACCGCTATTACCGCCTGAAGGCGACGCCCGACTTCCATCCGGGCATCTACCTGCAGGGCGCCTGCGAAGACAGCCATGGCCTGAGCAACACGCTGCTCTCGGTGACCTCGGTGCGCACCGGCGAGATCGGCAATGCGCTGCTGGCAGCCCAGTCGCGCGCGCGCAGCCCGGTGCGCGACGCTTCCCAGGCCGTTCAGATCTAGCCGATGCCAGGGCGCCCTGCGATGGCCCGCAGCACTTCGGTTTCAACAGAGACGGCCGTCGACACTGCGTGGGCGCTTTTCTGCCGGCTGCACGACGCACCCTCGCGCGACCATGCGGAGCAGCTCGTGCACTGGCTCGGCCAGGACCCGCGGCACGTGCGCGCGTTCGACGAGGCGCTCACGCTGTGGGCGTTAGCGGGTGCCGCGCTGGTGAAGCCCGCGCTCCGGGAGGCGCAGCGCCACGGGGCCGACCTGCAATAGGTCTCTGCCGCCGGCACGGCCGCACCCTAGATTCCTCCGACCCACAGACATGGATATCCGTGAACACTCAGACCACCTTCCGCATTCCCCGGTGGGGCCGCTGCATGGCCGCCGTCGCCCTGGCTGCCGCCGTTCTGGGCACCGCGCCCGCATGGGCCCGCCGTGATTCGCCATCGCCTGCCGCCGCCATCGAGGTTCGCCGCACCGCTGACGGCATTCCCCACATCCGCGCCACCACCTGGCGCGGCCTGGGCATCGGCTACGGACAGGCGCAGGCCGAGGACGCGTTGTGCACGCTGGCCGATGCCTTCGTCACTTTCAGCGGCCAGCGCTCGCTGTACTTCGGCGCCGAGGCCAAGCCGCAGACGCGATCCACGTTCGGCACGCCCCCCAACCTCGACCTGGACTTCTTCTTCCAGGCTTTCGCGAGCGCCGAAGCGGTCGAAGCCCTCAAGCGCGAACAACCAGCCGAACTCAACGAACTCATCGCCGGTTTCGCCGAGGGCTACAACCGCCATGTGCGCGCGCTCCAGGCCGGGACGCAGCGCCGCGGCGATGCGGCGTACGCCTGCGCGGATGCGCCATGGGTGCGCACCATCGGCCCCGAAGACGTCTACCGCCGCATGCTCGCCGCGGGGCTGGCCGGCGGCTACACGCACTTCGTCGCCGAGATTGCGAACGCGAAGCCCGCCGCGGCCACGCCGCCCGCGCCGGCGGACAAGTTCTCGCTGTCCACCCGGCTCGACATTCCGGTGGGCGATGCGCACGGCATCGGCAGCAATGTGCTGGCCTTCGGCCAGGCGGCCACCGGAGAGCGCGGCGGCAGCGTGCTGTTTGGCAATCCGCACTGGTACTGGGGCGGACCCGACCGCTTCTATCAGGCGCACCTCACGCTGCCGGGGCAGATGGACGTCGCGGGCGTGTCCTTCCTCGGCATCCCGGTCATCATGATCGGCTTCAACAACGACGTGGCCTGGAGCCACACGGTCTCGGCCGCGCGGCGCTTCGGCATGTTCGACCTGACGCTGGATCCGGTCGACCCGACGCGCTACCTCGTCGACGGCCGCTCCGAGCCCATGCGCGCCCAGTCGCTTGCCGTGGCGGTGCGGCGCGCCGATGGCACGGTGGACCTGGTGCACCGCACGCTCTACCGCACGCGCTTCGGTCCGGTGGTCGACCTCGGCGCGCGCAATGCCGCGCTGGGTTGGAGCGCCCGCAAGGCGGTCGCCATCCGCGACATCAATGCGGACAACCCGCGCATCTTCCGCAACTTCTTCCGCTGGGACCAGGCGCGCTCGCTCGACGAATTCATCCGCATCCAGCGCGAGGAGCTCGCGATGCCGTGGGTGAACACCGCGGCCATCGGGCGCGGCGATGGCCGTGTCTGGTACGCCGACGTCGGCGCGGTGCCGGGCGTGTCCGACGCGTTGCGCGCTTCATGCGCCACGCCGCTGTCGAAGGCTTTCGCCGCGCTCGATCCGGCCACGCCCATGCTCGACGGCAGCCGCTCCGCCTGCGAGTGGCAGACGGCGAAGGACGCGGTACAGGCCGGCACGCTGGCCGCCGACCGCATGCCCAGCCTGCTGCGCGAGGACTACGTCGCGAACATGAACGACAGCTTCTGGCTCACGAACCCGGCGCAGCCATTGACCGGCTTCGCCTCGGTGCTCGGCGCCGAAGGCCGGGCGCTCTCGATGCGTGGCAGGGAAGGGCATCGCATCGCAGGCGAACTCGCGGCGGCGGGCGAAACCTCGAGCCGGGGCCTCGCGAACCGCGTGATGCAGAAGACGCTGGAAGCGCGTTCGTACACCGCCGACCGTTTCAAACCCGCGCTGCTCGATGCGAGCTGCGCGTCGGGCTCGGTGGAGTTGCCGGCCGAAGAGGCCGCGTCCAAGGCCCGCACCACGGTCGATGTGCGGCAGGCCTGCCAGGTGCTGAGCAACTGGTCGAACCGCGCCGATGCCGGCGACCGCGGCGCGCTGCTGTGGGATGCCTTCTGGACCCGCGTGTTGAAGATTCCCGCAAAGGATCTCTACACAACGACCTTCTCGGCGAGCGCGCCGCTCACTACACCGTCGGGCATCAACGCCGCAGACCCGCGCGTGCCGCGTGCGCTGGCCAGTGCGGTCGAGGAGATGGCGAGGAAAGGATGGGCGCTCGACACGCCGCTCGGCGAGCGCCGCTTCGTGCGCAGCGAAGGGCACCAGGTGCCGCTGTCGGGCGGCTGCGATGCCGAAGGCTATTTCACCGTCGCCTGTGCCAACGAAGGCGACTACACCATGGGCGATCGCTCCCACGGCAACACCTACCTGCAGGTCGTGTACTTCGACCGGCGCGGTGTGCATGCCCGCACGCTGCTCGCGCACGGTGAAAAGGAAACCGCGGTAACGAACGGGCCGGGCGCCGCACCGGTGGTGCGTTACGCGAAGAAGGACTGGCTGCGCTTCCCGTTCCGCGAGGAAGACATCGCGCGCGATCCGGCGCTGGTGCGGCAGACGCTCCGGCCCTGATGAGGGCCAGCCAGTCGCCGGGTTGTCAGCCCCGCTTGGGAATATTGAGCCCCTTCACCACCGCAGGCCGCGCCACGAACGCTTCGAGCACACGCGCCACGTTCTTGAACTCGCTGAACCCCACCAGCTCGCCCGCTTCATAGAAGCCGATGAGATTGCGGATCCACGGGAACGAGGCGATGTCCGCAATCGTGTACTCGTCGCCCATGATCCACGCGCGGTTCGCGAGGTGCTTGTCGAGCACGCCGAGCAGGCGCTTCGATTCGGCCACGTAGCGGTCGCGCGGGCGCTTGTCTTCGTAGTCCTTGCCGGCGAACTTGTTGAAGAAGCCGAGCTGGCCAAACATGGGGCCGATGCCGCCCATCTGGAACATCACCCACTGGATGGTTTCGTAGCGGCCGGCGGCATCTTTCGAGATGAACTTGCCGGTTTTTTCTGCGAGGTAGATCAGGATCGCGCCCGACTCGAACAGCGCGAGCGGCTTGCCGCCGGGCCCGTCGGGATCGAGGATCGCCGGGATCTTGTTGTTCGGGTTGAGCGACAGGAACTCCGGCGACATCTGGTCCTGGGTCTCGAAGCTCACCAGGTGCGGCTCGTAAGCGAGGCCGGTTTCCTCCAGCATGATCGACACCTTCACGCCGTTGGGCGTGGGCAGCGAATAGAGCTGCAGGCGGTCAGGGTGCTGGGCGGGCCACTTGGCCGTGATGGGGAAGCTCGAGAGATCGGTCATGGGTGTTCCTGAAAAAGCGCAAGCGGGGGATTCTGCCCCCGCCTGTGTTTTTTTCAGACGCCGGGCTTCAGATGCCCAGCCAGCGCATCAGGTCCGCTTCCGAGTCGTTCGTGGCTGCGACGAATCCCGTGTAGCTCGAGGCCGCGAGCGCACGCTTGCCGGCATCGCTCTGGCTGAGCCCGAGCAGCGTCTCGCGCACGGTCGCCACGGTGGCGGCATCGGTCTTGGTCGACATGAGCCACTGCTTGATCGGCACGCCGCGCGATTCCGCGCAGACCTTGCCGCCGCCGTCGGTCCAGGTCTTGATCACGCCGGCCGATGCGGTCGCGCCATACGCGGCGAAGCCGTTGGTCACGTAGAAGGGCACGGCCTCCTGGAAGCGCGTGTTGGTCACCTTGACCGTCGACTCCGCAACGCCGTGCTCGCGCAGCATCGCGCGCGTGATCACCGAGGTGATGGAGTCCACCTCGGGCAGCACCAGGCTCTTGCCCGCGACGGCCTTCCAGTCGGAGATGGGCTGCGCCTGCTTGCACAGGAACGAGACCTTGTAGTCGGTGTAGCCCGCGGTGAAGGCCAGCGCCTTGTAGTTGCCCGACTTCACCGCTTCGAGCGCGACGTGCGCCGGGTGGATGAACACCAGGTCCACCTCTTTCTTCTTCAGCGCCTCGCGTGCCAGGTTGTACGAGATCAGCACCTTGATCGTCACCGGCTGCTTGAGCGCCTTGCTCAAGGCTTCGGCAATCGGCTCGAAGCGCGGGGCGATCTGCGCCTCAGTGACCTGGTAGCTCACGCCTTCGGTGACACCGATCACGAGCGCATGGGCCGAGGCGCCGGCCGTGAGCAGGAGCGCCGCGAGCCCGCGTGCGGCCATGCGAAGCGACGAGGGGAGGGTGCGCAGTTCCATCGGGGGCTTTCTTTCAGAGCGTCCAAGATTGTTACAACATGTTGAATTCGATCATAGACAGCCGAAACGTTTGCGCCCTCACGGGTTAGTACCAAGGTGAACATTTCTGATGCGCACGGGCAACGCCTGCAGCCATCTCGTTCGGAGATATGCAGGTCTTCAATCCATATGAATCTTGCGTGTTAACCCGCTGCGGCGAGGCCGCCCGGCGCCGCGACCATCGTCTCCACAACGAAAGCGAGACACAAAACCCCATGAGCACACCTGCAATGACACAGCCCTACGAGGGCCGCTTCGACAGCACCTCCGACGCGGTCTACCGCAAGGTCGGTTGGCGCCTGATTCCGCTGCTGTTCCTCTGCTACATCGTGGCCTACCTGGACCGCGTGAACGTCGGCTTCGCCAAGCTGCAGATGCAGGGCGACCTGCAGTTCAGCGAGGCGGTGTATGGCCTGGGCGCCGGCATCTTCTTCGTCGGCTACTTTCTCTTCGAGGTGCCGAGCAACGTGGTGCTGCACCGCGTGGGCGCGCGCCGCTGGATCGCGCGGATCATGGTCACCTGGGGGCTGCTGTCGGCGGCGACCATGTTCGTGAGTTCGCCGATGTCGTTCTACGTGATCCGCTTTTTGCTCGGCGCGGCCGAGGCGGGCTTCTTCCCCGGAATCATCCTGTACCTCACCTACTGGTACCCGGCCGCGCGGCGCGGCAAGGCGACCTCGCTGTTCCTCGCGGCGATTCCGTTCGCGGGCATCCTGGGCGGGCCGATCTCGGGCTGGATCTTGCAGGGCATGGGCGGCGTGCATGGCTGGGCCGGATGGCAGTGGCTCTTCCTGCTGCAAGGCCTGCCGACCGTGGCGCTGGGCGTGGTCGTGTGGCGCTACCTCGACGACCGCGTGAAAGACGCGCAATGGCTCACGCCGGCCGAGCGCGAGCTCATCGCACGCGACATCGCGGCCGAAGACGCGGGCAAGTCCGAAGCGAAGATCCTCACCGTGCTGGCCAATCCGCGTGTCTGGCTGCTGGCGCTGGTGTACTTCTCGTTTGTCTCGGGGCTCTACGGCATCTCGTTCTGGCTGCCGAGCATCATCAAGGCGATCGGCGTGAAGGGCGCGCTCGATATCGGCTTGGTGAGCGCGATCCCCTGGGCGTTCGGCGTCGTCGCGATGTACCTGGTCGCGCGCAGTGCCGACCGCCGGCTCGAGTACCGCTGGCACAGCGCCATCGCGGCCGTGGTCGGTGCCATCGGGCTGGTGCTGAGCGTGGCCTTCCATGGCAACGCCGTGTATGCGATGGCCGGGCTCACGCTGGCCACCATGGGCATCATGGCCACGCTGCCGATCTTCTGGGGCATGCCGACCGCGTTCCTCGGCGGTGCGGCGGCCGCGGCGGGCATTGCCTTCATCAACTCGTTCGG
>Ga0307412_10002528_pt1 | contig 10164 bp, 7 predicted proteins | sample DK1Cmetagenome_3_FD_203823 | JGI IMG/M metagenome (GOLD analysis project Ga0307412, IMG submission 203823) | Maize rhizosphere microbial communities from greenhouse at UC Davis, California, United States - DK15-C-1 | ecosystem: Host-associated > Plants > Roots > Rhizosphere > Soil | place: USA...
GCCATCGCCGCTCCAGGAGCGCCACGGTGGCTGTCGTAGACGATGACGAACGGAACGTGCGGTGAGATTATTTTCCCTTCAGGACGAGGCCGGGAGCGACGCGCGCCAGGGTGCAGGCGCGCCCGGTGATTCTCCGCCTCCGAAGCGTCGCCGTCGATTCGGATGGGTTCGGCTGTCGCTGGATCGCAGCGCCGTACTGGTCGTCGGTTTCGCGGCCGGCCTGGGCGTCGGCCTTTCCTTCGAGCTCCGCAGCGAGACAATGCCGGTGGTGGTGGCGGCGCCCGAGCGCCCGACCGCGATACCCGCGCCGGGCAACGCCGCCCCAGCCCCCGCCCGCGACGACGCGGCGAGCCCCAGCGCGATCGCGCGCGTCCACCAGACGGGCAAGGTGCGCGTGGGCGTGTTCGGCGACAGCTTCGGCGTCGGCGTGTGGGAGGCGCTGGATCACCAGCTGCCGCGCGAATCCGGGTTCGAGGTTCTGCGCTTCGCCAAGGAGGCGACCGGCTTCACCCAGTACCACCGGCTCAATCTCGAAACACGCGCACGGGAGCAGCTCGCCGCCGATCCGGTCGACATCGCGGTGATCTGCTTCGGCGCGAACGACGCGGTGCCGTTCTACGATGCAGGCCGCGAACAGCCGCTGATGAGCGAAGGATGGAAGCGGATCGTCGGCGAACGCATCGATCGCTTCGTTGCGGTCGCGCGCTCGACCGGCGCCACCGTGTACTGGCTCGGCCTTCCGGCGATGCGCGACGCGCAACTCGATGCCTCGGTCCAGGCGATGAACGCCTTCTATGCCGAGCAGATGCGCCGCCTGAATGTCCCTTTCCTCGAAACGCGGACGCGCTCGGTGGACGAACAGGGGCGCTATGCCGCCTATCTGCCGGACGGGAAGACCGGCGCCCGCAAGCTGATGCGCACCAATGACGGGCTGCATATGCTGGGCGTCGGCTACCAGCGTATCACCGCCGGTCTGGCGTCGAGGGTCGAGACCTTGGCGCAGCGCATGCGCAGCGACGCAGCGACCGGAGCGGCCGCCCAGTGATTTCCGCATGGATGGCCGCCGCGCTGCTACAGGTCGCGGCGCCCGTTGCCCCGGCAGCCTGCACCCAGACGCTGTGCGATGCGGAGCGGCTTGCGCCGTTCTTCGCAAAGCTGGCCGATGCCCGCCGGAGCGGTAAGACGGTGCGCATTATCCAGATCGGCGACAGCCACACCGCTGCCGACCAGGTGACGGGCAGTTGGCGGACCTTGCTCCAGGCGCGCTTCGGCCGGGGCGGGCGCGGCGTCCTGCCGCCCGGGCGGCCCTATGCCGGCTATCTCACCCGCGACATCACCGCGACCCAGGCGGGGCCGTGGATGACGAGCGGCATCTTCGGTGCGGCCTGGCACCCGGGCAGCGGCCCCCTCGGCCTCACCGGCTATACGCTGTCGACCGACGTTGCGGGCGCCTCGATCGGGCTACGCGCCGATCGCCCGGACATGGGCTTCGATCGCTTCACCGTCTGCGCGCTGACCGGCCCCGGCGCCGGATCGGTATCGCTGTCGATCGGCGGCGTGCAGCGCATATGGTCGCTCGCTGCGCCGGTCGTGGGAAGCGATTGTACCACCCTCACCGCCTCGCAGCCGGCAGCCGCCGCCGGGGTCACCGTGGTGCAGGGGCCGGTCACGCTTACGTCCTGGGCGACCGAAGCGAGCCATGCGGGCGGCGTGACGCTGTCCAGCCTCGGCACGGTCGGCGCCCAGTTGCTCCATTACGACCGCACCGACGATGCCGTGGTGGCGCGCGAACTCGCCGAATACCGCCCCGACCTGATCGTCGTCGCCTTCGGTACCAACGAGGCCTTTTACCCGCGCTTCACGGCTGCCGGATACGACGCACAGCTTCAGGCGAGCCTGCGCCGGATCCAGCGACTGGCACCCGGCGTACCGCTGCTGCTGATCGGCGCGCCGGATTCCGCCACCAAGCTGCCGTCGCTTCAGTCCGGGGAGGCGGGCGTTTCGCCCCCGTGTGCCGAGGACGCTGCCGCAGGCGACTGGCGGCCAACCGCCGCGCTCGCCACCGTGCAATCGATCCAGCGGGCCCGCGCACACCAACTGGGCGCCGCCTATTGGGACTGGTCGCTGCGGATGGGTGGGCGCTGCACGGCCAACAACTGGGCATCGCAGCAGCCGCCGCTGATGCGCGGCGACCATGTCCACTTCACCAGCCCGGGCGCCGCACGGATCGCCGGGTGGCTCGAAGCGGATCTGGAAGCCGCGATGGCGCAGACCGCGCTTGCCCCTGCCCCCCAGCCATCCCGTTAGGCGGAATGCAGTTTCCCACACTGAGCTTCGGGCTCTTCTTCCTGCTCGTCTATGCGATCGCCTGGGCGCTGAACGGATCGAACGAGTGGCGCAAGATCGCGCTGCTGATGGCCAGCTGGTTCTTCTATGGCGCATGGGACGGCCGCTTCGTGCTGCTCCTGTTCCTGTCGGCGAGCGGCAACTGGCTGATCGCTCGCGCCATCGCCGCGGCGTCGAGCCCCGGACGCGAGCGGGGGCTGGTAGCGCTGGGGGTCGTGCTGAACCTCAGCGTGCTCGCCACGTTCAAATATGCCGGCTTCTTCCTCGAACAACTCGACGCGCTGCTGCTCGCGCTGGGCTTCGGGCGCGACGTGCCGCTGATGCAGGTGTTCCTGCCGGTCGGCGTTTCGTTCTTCACCTTCCAGGCCATTTCGTACCTGGTCGACGTGCAGAAGCGGCGGATCGCGCCGGCCGGCTGGCTGGATCTCGCGCTGCTGATGTCGTTCTTCCCGCATCTGGTGGCGGGGCCGATCGTCCGGGGATCGGATCTGCTGCCGCAGTTCCGCACCGCACCCCGGCTGGAACGGGGCGCGGTGGCGGCCGCGCTGCTGCTGATCCTGTGGGGCATGTTCAAGAAAGTGGTGGTCGCCTCCGAGCTGGCGACCGCGCTGGTCGATCCCGCCTTTCGCGACCCGCTGCACCGATCGAGCCTCGACCTGCTGTTCGGCGCGTACGGCTATGCCGTGCAGATCTACTGCGACTTCTCGGCCTATTCGGACATGGCGATCGGCCTGGCGATGCTGCTCGGCTATCGCTTCCCGCGCAATTTCGACCAGCCCTATCGCGCCGCGTCGCTGCAGGATTTCTGGCGGCGCTGGCATATCAGCCTGTCGAGCTGGCTTCGCGACTATCTCTACATTCCCCTGGGCGGCAGCCGGAAGGGGCGGCTGCGCACCTATCTCAACCTGTTCCTGACGATGCTGCTCGGCGGCCTGTGGCACGGCGCCAACTGGACCTTCCTGCTCTGGGGCGCGCTGCATGGCGGCTGGCTGGCCATCGAGCGCGGCCTGGTGCGTGCGGCGGCCGGGCGCATCGTGCTGCCGCGCGCAATCGGCATTCTCGTCACCTTCCATATCGTCGTGCTCGGATGGATCTTCTTCCGCGCGCCGACCCTCACGGACGCGCTAGCCTATCTGCACGGCCTGGCGGCGGGAGATGCGCGCAACACGCTCGTCACGCCGCTGTCGCTGGCATTGGTGACGATCGGGCTGGCGATGCACGCGCTGCCGCCGCGCGGGCTGCAACGGCTTGCCGAGCGGCTGCGGTACTGGCCCGCACCGCTGGTCGGCGCGCTCGTCGCGATCGGGCTGCTGCTAATCGGCGCGATGCAGCCGGAGGGCGTTGCGCCCTTCATCTACTATCAGTTCTGAGGAGAGACGGCGTGACCGTGGGAGCCGAGCAGGGAGAAATCGCGGAGATCGGGTCGCCGGTGGCGCTGCCCCCCGCCCCGATCGATCGCCGCCGCCCCTGGCGCTGGACGACGACGAGCCTCGCCGTCGCGACGCTGCTCCTCGCCCTGGGGGATGGGCCGGCGATGACCGGCTGGGCCAACGATCTGCCGCCCGGCCCGGTCGCCGCGGCGTTGCGCGAACCGCTCGCCGCTTGGGCGGATGGCACCGCGCGCTGGCACCTTGACGCGCCGGGCACGTGGCTGCGGCAGCAATGGCTGCAAGCGCGCAAGGCCCGGTTCGGCAGCGAGGCGCCAGGCGAGGCGGGGGCGGCGGACGCCCCCTGACGCACGATCAGCGGTAGAAGACGTGCCCCGCAACTCGGGCGACCCGCGTCCGGTTCGGCATTTCGGAACCCACGGCGTGGAAGAAGAGCGCGCCCGGCACGACATCATCCCCCTCGCCCTTCAGCGTCGCGGTAGCGAGATCGACGGCGGTGTCCCAGCGATCGTCGTCGCGCTCGGGATGATAGGCGTCGACATCGAAGAACTGGCCCGGCTGCTTGATGACGGCGCACGCGCTCTTGGCGAAGCGGCCGTCTTCCATGCGGGTGCGGATCACCTGGGCGACGGCGAGCTGGCCCGCCCGCGGCTGGTTGCCGGCTTCGTGGATGATGACCTTGGCGACGCAGGCGACGTCACGCGGATTGGGCTCGTCGGCGGTCGATTCGGCCGGCTCGACCGCGGGCGTGGCGGCGGCGAGCGACTCGACCGATCGATCCTGTCGAGGCGGCGCCACCGACGGATTGGTGGGGCTCGCGGCCGAGACTTTCATGCTTGTCGTTCCACCGAGTATCACCGGCAAAAGACAAAGAACCATCGGGAGACGCTTGATCATTCTGCTCTTTTTCTGTGCGCGGGGGCGCCCTGCGCATCGAAGAAATGCAAGCAGGTAGAGATGCGCCGGGTAACCCCCACGTCTCGCCCCCGCAGCAATCCGCGCCGACAAGCGGCTCCGGACGGCATAGCGGCGGGCTGAACGAAGGCGGCCGGCTAGCAGCAATCGGCGCGCCCGTCAAAAATGGTTGCGCGCCGGTTAATTGCTCGAGCCGGATCACACGGCTCCACGGCGGCGAGAGACGCCCCCGAGATCGGGCAAGAGCCTGGGAGCGAACGGCGCTTCAGATCCTGGCGGGCATGCCCCCAAGCCTCTGCCGGTTAATGGGATCCCGACGTCGTGGGATCGAGGGCGCGGGTCCGCTCGATGCCACTGGTCAGATCCTCCGCGGTCCAGCCGCCGCCAAGCGCCTGGACCAGCGCGACATAGGCGGTCTGGCGGTCGAGCTGCGCCTGGATCAGCGATCGCCGGGCATTGAGAGCAGTCGCCTGCGCGGTCACGACGTTGGTGTAGAGGACGATGCCCGCGCGATATTGGTTGCGCAGCGCCGCCTCGGACTGGTCGGCCGAGGTCGATGCGGTGCGCAGATAGCGCTCCTGCCGCGCCAGCACTTCCTGCGCGATGAGGTTATCCTGTACGGTCTGGAACGCGGTGAGCGCCACCTGCCGGTAATTGGCGACGGCCGCGTCATAGGCCGCACGCGACTGGGCGACCCGCGCGCTGCGGGCGCCGAAGTCGAACAGCGTCTGGGTCAGCGAAGCCCCCAGCGACCACAAGGAGGTGCCGGCGCTGAACAGCCCGGACAGCGAGTCGTTCGAGAAGCCGCCGCTGCCGGTGAGGCTGACCGTCGGGAAGAATGCCGCGCGGTTGATGCCGATCGTCGCGTTGGCTGCCGCGACCGCGCGTTCGGCCGCGGCGATGTCCGGGCGCCGCTCTACAAGCGCGGAGGGCAGCGCCACCGGCGTGTCCGGCACCGCCGGGCTCCACGCCGCGTCGCTGGGCGCGAGCCGGAACCCCGCCGGGTTCTCCCCGATCAGCACCGCGATCGCATCTTCGAACTGCGTCCGCGTCCGCGTTTCGCCTTCGAGATCCGACTGGGCGGAGGCGAGCTGCGACTCTGCCTGGAACACGTCGGTGCGGGCGACGATGCCGGCCTGATATTGGTTGCTCGCGATCGCCAGCGAGCGCTTGTACGCCTCCACCGTCGCGGTGAGGCTGGCGATCTGCGCGTCGGTGGCGCGCAGGCTCAGATAATCGGTGACCAGCTCGCCCTGGATCGCCAGCCGGGAATTCGCGAGATCGGCCAGCCGCGCCTCCTCGGTGTAGCGGGCGTTGCGCACGGTGTTGGTGACGCTGCCGAACAGGTCCGGTGTCCAGCTCGCCTGCACGTTCACCCGATAGCTGTCGGACGTCTGGCCGTTGACGATCGTCGCGCCGGTGCCGCTGTCGGTCGTGTTGCGCACCCCGGCGCCGCTATGGCTGTGCGTCACCGATCCGGTGCCGCTCACCGTCGGGAACAGGCTGGCATGCGCCTCGCGGGTGGCGGCGGTGGCCTGCCGCCACGTTGCCGCCGCCTGGGCGAGCGTCTGGTTGTGCGCGTTGGCGCGGGTGATCAGGTCGTTGAGGGTCGCATCGCCGAAAGCGGTCCACCAGTCGGACCGGACCGCACCGTCATTGGGGTTGGCGGGGCGCCAGCCCTCCACCGTTTTCCATGCGGCCGGGGCGGTGCTCGCCTCGGGCCGGTGATAGGCCGGGGCCAGCGAGCAGCCCGCCAGCGTGCTGAGCGCCAGCAGCGAAGCGATCGGGCGTAGGGACATGCGATGGGTCATGCGGGGAGCTCACGAGCAGGCAGGGGAGAAGCGCGCCGGCGACGCCGCGCCAGGCGATCGAGCAGCACATAGATGACCGGCGTGGTGATCAGCGTCAGCACCTGGCTCGCGATCAGCCCGCCGACGATCGCCACGCCGAGCGGCCGGCGCAGTTCGGCGCCTTCGCCGAAGCCGATCGCCAGCGGCAACGCGCCGAGCGCGGCGGCGATGGTGGTCATCAGGATCGGGCGGAAGCGCAGCAGGCTCGCCTCGCGCGCCGCCGCTTCGGCCGAAAGCCCGCGCTCACGCTGGGCGGCGAGCGCGAAGTCGATGATCAGGATGGCGTTCTTCTTGACGATGCCGAGCAGCAGGAACAGCCCGATCAGCGCGATGATATCGAACTCCATCCCGCACACGATCAGCGCCAGCACCGCCCCGGTACCCGCCGCCGGCAGCGTCGACAGCACCGTCAGGGGGTGGATCAGGCTCTCGTACAGGATGCCGAGCACGATGTAGATCGCGACCAGCGCCGCCAGGATCAGCAGCGGCTGCGATCCTTGTTGCTGCTGATAGGTGAGCGCGGTGCCGGCAAAGGCACCGTGGACGTTGCTGGGCATCGCGATCTGCGCCTCGGCCGCCTCGATCGCCGCGCGGGCATCGGACAGCGCCTTGCCCGGCTTGAGATCGAACGAGATCGTGGCGGCGACTTCGGTGCCCTGGTGGTTCACGCTCGCGGCGGTCGGCGCCTGGCGCACGGTGGCGATGGCGGGGAGCGGCACCATTGCGCGCGCGCTGTTGCTGAGCGCGGAACCGGTCGAGGGGTTGCGCAGCGCCGGATTGGACGGGACGGCCGCGGTCGCGCTCGTGCGCGTTCCGCTGCTGCCCGTGCTCGTGCTGCCGGTGGCAGTGGTCGTCGTGGTCGCCAGCGGGACGGCGGCGTTGACCGTGCTGCCGGATGCACTCACCGTCGACAGGTTGTCGGTTGCGACCGATTGCGCGGGGATGCGGATATCGGGCAGCATATGCGGCCCGGTGGTCGCCGCGGGATCCCAGCCGAGGATCACGCTATACTGGTTGATGTCTTCGTAGATGGTGGCGACGTTGCGCTGGCCGAACGCATCGTACAGCGCATTGTCGACATCGCGCGGCGAGATGCCCACCCGGGCGGCCGCGTCGCGATCGATGGTCACGAAGCTCTCGACGCCGTTCTCGGCCAGGTCGCTATCGACATTGGTGAAGACCGGGCTCTTGGTCATCGCGTCGTTCAGCTTCTGCGCCCAGATCTTCAGGCTCGCGGTGCTGTCGGCCATCAGCGTATATTGATAGGTGGCATTGCCCGAACGCCCGCCGGCGCGCAGATCCTGCACCGGCGACAGGAACAGGCGGATGCCCGCCACCGGCTGGAGCGCGCCTTGCAGCCGCTGGATCACCACCGTGCTCGGCTGCCCCGGACGCTGCGCGATCGGCTTCAGCGCGATCAGCATGAAAGCGCCGCCGCCGCGGCTGCCGCCGGTGAAGCCCACCACGCTCTGCACCGCCCGGTCCTTCTTGATCGTGTTGACGACCTGGGCGAGCTTGTCCTGCATCGACAGGAACGACGCGCTCTGGTCGGCGCGGACGCCGGCGAAGATCAGCGGCGATTCCTGTTGCGGGAAGAAGCCCTTGGGCACGACGATGTAGAGATAGACGGTCAGCCCCATCACCGCGACGAGCAGCAGCACGACCAGCGGCTTCATCGCCAGCGCCCAGTCGAGCGCACGGGCGTAGCCGCGCTCCAGCCGCGTATAACCGCCCTCCAGAATGCGAGCGAAACGACCCGGCTGCTTCGGCGCCTTGTCCGCGTCGGGCTTGCGCAGGAACCAGGCGCACAGCATCGGCGTGGTGGTAAGCGACAGGACGAGGCTGATCATCACCGCCACAGACAAGGTGACGGCGAATTCGCGGAACAGGCGCCCGACGATGCCGCCCATGAACAGCAGCGGGATGAACACCGCGACCAGCCCGATCGACATCGACAGCACGGTGAAGCCCACTTCGCGCGCGCCGAGCAGCGCCGCCTCGAACCGGCCCATCCCCTGTTCGAGGTGACGGGTAGTGTTTTCCAGCACCACGATCGCATCGTCGACAACGAAGCCGGTCGCGACGGTGATCGCCATCAGCGAGATGTTGTTGAGGCTGAACCCGATCAGGTACATCACCCCGAAGGTGCCGAGCAGCGACACGATCGTCGCCACCGCCGGGATGAAGGTCGACCGCACGTCGCGCAGGAACGCGAAGACGACGATGACGACCAGCACCAGCGCGATCAGCACTGTGATCTCGATTTCGCGGATCGAGGCGCGGATCGAGCTGGTCCGGTCCATCGCCACGTCGAGATGGATGTCGCCGGGGATCTGCGCGCGCAGCGTCGGCAGCTCGGCGCGGATGGCGTCGACCATCTGGATCAGGTTCGCGTCGGGCTGCTGGGTGATGTTGACGATGATCGCGCGCTTGCCGTTGTACAGCCCCAGCGTGCGCAGGTCCGCCACGCTGTCGCTCACCGTCGCAATGTCGCCCAGCCGGACCGGCGCGGCGTTGCGCCAGGCGATCACCAGCGGGCGGTAATCCGCCGCCACCCGGCCCGTCGCATTGGTATAGATCTGCCAGGCGCGGCCGGTGGCGCTGCTCTGGAGCAGGCCCTTGGGCCGGTTGGCATCGGCCGCCTCGATCGCGGCGCGGACATCCTCCATCGAGATGCCGTAGCTGTTGAGGCGATAGGGGTTCACATCCACCCGCACCGCCGGCAGCGATCCGCCGCCCAGCTCGACATCGCCGACGCCGGGGATTTGCAGCATCCGCTGCTGCACCGTGTTCGACACCGCATCGTAGATCTGGCCGGCGGTCTTGGTGTCCGAGGTGAGCGCCAGGGTGATCACCGGCTGGTTGGCCGGATTGACCTTGCGATAGGTGGGGTTCTGCTTGAGCGTCGCGGGCAGATCGGCGCGCGCGGCGTTGATCGCGGCCTGCACTTCGCGCGCCGCGGAGTTGATATCCACCGACAGATCGAACTGCAGCGTGATCCGCGTGGTGCCGAGCGAGCTCGACGAGGTCATCTCGGTCACCCCGGCGATCGTCGACAACCGGCGCTCGAGCGGGGTGGCGATGCTCTGGGCCATCACCTCGGGGCTCGCGCCCGAAAGGTTCGCCGAGACGCTGATCGTCGGCAGGTCGATCTGCGGCAGCGGCGCCACCGGCAGCGAGAAGAATCCGGCGATGCCCGCCAGCGCCAGCCCGATCGTCAGCAGGATCGTGGCGATCGGCCGCCGGATGAAGGGCTCGGAGAGGTTCAAGCCCCCGCCTCCGGGCTCACATTCGGGTTGGCGCGGGTGCCCCAGCCATGGCGGGCCAGCTTCTGCTGCGCGCGATCGAAATAGAGATAGATGATCGGGGTGGTGAACATCGTCAGCAGCTGGCTGACCAGCAGGCCGCCGAAGATCGAGATGCCCAGCGGCCGCCGCAGCTCGGCGCCTTCACCCAGGCCGAGCATCAGCGGCACCGCGGCGAACAGCGCCGCCAGCGTCGTCATCAGGATCGGGCGGAAGCGCAGGATCGCTGCCTGGCGGATCGCCGCCACCGGCGTGAGCCCCTCGTCGCGTTCGGCGGCGATCGCGAAGTCGATCATCATGATCGCGTTCTTCTTCACGATGCCGATCAGCAGCACGATGCCGATGATGCCGATCACGTCG
>Ga0307412_10002530_pt1 | contig 10161 bp, 9 predicted proteins | sample DK1Cmetagenome_3_FD_203823 | JGI IMG/M metagenome (GOLD analysis project Ga0307412, IMG submission 203823) | Maize rhizosphere microbial communities from greenhouse at UC Davis, California, United States - DK15-C-1 | ecosystem: Host-associated > Plants > Roots > Rhizosphere > Soil | place: USA...
TCGAGCGCGACGACGAGGTGTGAAGGCATCGAAGACTCCGTGCTAGACGATTTCCGCGGCCTCGGTGCGGCGCGGCGAGTACGTCTCCCACTTGAGGCAGCCGGGGCAGCGCCAGTAATACTGCCGTGCGCGAAACCCGCACTGATCGCAGCGGTACATGCCGAGGCGCTTGATGTGCTGGCCGACCAGTCCCTTGACGAGCTCGAGGTCGCGCCGGCGCTCCGGGGGCGCGGCGAGGAGCTGCGCTTCGAGCAGGCGGTCGAGCCCGAGCAGCGTCGGCGTCTTGGCGAGCTCGGCCTTGACGAGCTCGGCCGCGGCCTGCGGACCCTCGTGCGCCAGCGTGAGCGAGAACAGCGCGTTCATGATGTCGAGCGACGGATAGTTCGCCTGCCAGTTGGCGAGCACGCGAACGCCCTGCTCGGCGCGTCCCGCCTTCTCGAACGCGTTCGCCACCCGTTCGGCGACCAGCGAGAGATACGCCGGGTTCTGCGACTCGACGCGCGACCAGGCGTCGATCGCCTGCGCCAGCCGGCCCTGCTGCTCCTCGACGTCGCCGGAGATCATCGTCGCGCGTGCGCACGCGCGGTATTCGCCGAGCGCGACGTCGATCTCGGTGACCGCCGTCGCGAAGTCGGACCGCACCAGCGCCGCCTGCGCCAGCTCGCAGTGATAATGCGCGATCTCCTTGTAGTGCGGCGTCTTGCTCACCGCCTCCATGCGGCGGGTGATCGCGATGGCCTTCGGCCAGTCCTTCTCGGTCTCGTAGATCGACAGCAGGAACCCTTGGGCGGCGTGCTCGTACGTCGTGCCGTCCAGCTTCACGAAGAGGTCCTCGGCGCGGTCGAGAAGACCCGCCCGGTGGAAATCCTGCGCGAGCTCGAACGTCGCCGCTTCGCGCCGGTCCCTCGGCAGATCGGGGCGGTCGAGCAGGTTCTGGTGCATGCGGATCGCGCGGTCGATCTCGCCCTGCCGCCGGAACAGGCTGCCGAGCGCGAAGTGCAGGTCGATCGTCTGCGGATCGACCTTGACCACTTCGATGAAAGACTCGATCGCCTTGTCCGGCTGCTCGTTCAACAGGAAGTTGAGGCCGCGGAAGTACGAGAGCGGCAACGCGCGCGATTCGATCAAGAGGTGCTTGATGTCGATGCGCGCCGCGATCCATCCCAGCGCGAAGAACAGCACGGGGATCGGCAGCAGCCACCACGGCTCGAAGTCCATGGTCAGGCCGAGTCCGGGCGCCCGCGCACGCCCCGCGCACCGCCCACGGACATGGCGCTACACGGCATCGCGAGGCGGAGACGCATACGCGCCGGGCGCGGCGCCGTGGGGGGCGGGCGGGCGCGGGGCGACTCGCGCCTCGCGCCGCAATCGATTGAGCTGGCGCTTGAGCCGCGCCGCGCGCGTCGCGCCTGCCAGAAGCCCGACGCCGACGCCGCAGGCGAACGCCACGAACACGACGAACGCGAGCGGACTGTCGGTGGAGGCGAAATTGAACAGGCGCAGCGTGACCGGCTCGGCGTTGGACAGCGCGAGGAGCAGCAGCGCGAGGAACACGAGCGCACCGACGAGAACGCGCAGCGCGCTCATCGGCGATCGGGTCGCGGTGGGCCGTGCGGAATCGTCGCCGCCACGCCGGCGCCTCGGCGCATGCCGGCGCTCAGGCGGGCGCCGACGGTTTCTTGAAGTCGACGCGCTCGCGCAGCTCCTTGCCGGCCTTGAAGTGCGGCACGTGCTTCTGCGGCACCTGCACCTTCTCGCCGGACTTCGGATTGCGCCCCGTGCGCGGCGGCCGGTAGTTGAGGCCGAAGCTGCCGAAGCCGCGGATCTCGATGCGCTCGCCCTTCGCGAGGCTTTCCGCCATCGCGTCGAGGATCATCTTGACCGCGAGCTCGGCGTCCTTCGCGACCAGCTGCGGAAACTGCGCCGCGAGGCGGTCGATCAGCTCCGACTTGGTCATCGCGTTGTTCAAGGGGATTCCGAATCGGTTGGAGTCCATCAGCGTTGACCCTGCGCCGGGCGCGGGCGGCCGGCCCGCACGAGCGGCACGGGGGCGCCGCGGTCGTCGACCGTGGTGCCGCCGTGCTGCACATGAACGCGCCGTCGCATGCCGCGGGAGCGTTTCGCCGACGTCGGCGCCTTCCGGCGCGTCAGCCGTTGCCCTTGTCGAGCTTGGCCTTGAGGAGCGCGCCCAGGTTCGTCGTGCCCGTGGTCACGCCGGCGTTGTCCGCCTTCATCGTCTGGATCGCCTCGCTCTCGTCGGCGTGGTCCTTCGCCTTGATCGACAGGTTGATCGAGCGGTTCTTGCGGTCGATGTTGATGATCATCGCCGTGACCTTGTCGCCTTCCTTGAGGTGCGAGCGGATGTCCTCCACGCGGTCGCGCGAGACCTCCGACGCGCGCAGGTACCCTTCGACCTCGCCGGTGATCAGCTCGACGACGGCGCCCTTGCCGTCGAGGCTCTTCACCGTGCCCGTCACGACGCTGCCCTTGTCGTGCGTGGCGACGAAGTTGGTGAACGGATCGCCTTCGAGCTGCTTCATGCCGAGCGAGATGCGCTCGCGCTCGACGTCGATCGCGAGCACGACGGCCTCGACCTCCTGCCCCTTCTTGTAGTCGCGCACCGCGGTCTCGCCCGGCGTCGTCCACGACAGGTCGGACAGGTGCACGAGACCATCGATGCCGCCGGGAAGGCCGACGAAGACGCCGAAGTCGGTGATCGACTTGATCATCCCCTTCACGCGGTCGCCCTTCTTGTGGTTCATCGCGAAGTCGTCCCACGGGTTCGGCATGCACTGCTTCATGCCGAGCGAGATGCGCCGGCGATCCTCGTCGATCTCGAGGATCATCACTTCGACCTCGTCGCCGAGCTGCACGACCTTGGTCGGATGGATGTTCTTGTTGGTCCAGTCCATTTCGGACACGTGGACCAGCGCCTCGATGCCCGACTCGATCTCGACGAACGCGCCGTAGTCGGTGATGTTCGTGACCTTGCCGAACAGGCGCGTGCCCGGCGGGTAGCGGCGCGACAGGCCGACCCACGGATCCTCGCCCAGCTGCTTCAGGCCGAGCGAGACGCGGTTCTTCTCCTGGTCGAACTTCAGCACCTTGGCCGTCACTTCGTCGCCCACCGACAGCACTTCGGACGGGTGCTTGACGCGCCGCCACGCGAGGTCGGTGATGTGCAAGAGGCCATCGATGCCGCCGAGGTCGACGAACGCGCCGTAGTCGGTGATGTTCTTGACGATGCCCTTGACCGTGGCGCCCTCGGACAGCGTCGCGAGGAGCTTCTCGCGCTCCTCACCGAGGCTCTCCTCGAGCACCGCGCGGCGCGAGACGACGACGTTGTTGCGCTTGCGGTCGAGCTTGATGACCTTGAAGTCCAGCTGCTTGCCTTCGAACGGCGAGGTGTCCTTGACCGGCCGGATGTCGACCAGCGAGCCGGGCAGGAACGCGCGGATGCCGTTGATCATGACCGTCAGGCCGCCCTTGACCTTGCTCGTGACGAGGCCCTGCACGACCGAGCCCTTCTCCATCGATTCCTCGAGGTCGTGCCACGCCTTGAGCCGCTTCGCCTTGTCGCGCGACAGGCGCGTCGTGCCGTAGCCGTCCTCGATCGATTCGATGGCGACGGTGACGAAATCGCCTTCCTTGACCTCGACTTCGCCGTTGTCGTTCTTGAATTCCTCGATCGGAATGAACGACTCCGACTTGAGGCCCGCATTGACGACGACGACGTTGAAGTCGACGCGCGTCACTTCGGCGGTGATGAGTTCGCCCTGCCGCATCTCCTGGCGGGCGAGGGACTCCTCGAACAGCGCGGCGAAATTCTCGGCGGGCGCGCCGGACTGCGTGGGAGCAAGCTGGGAAACAGCCATCGGGTTCGTTCCTTCGATCAAAGTGTCATGGGCCGCGCCGGCGAGAACCCTGTTTCTCGACGTCGCGGGCAGTTGTCGACTCCCGTGCGGCGTGCCGGCAAAGCGACGACGCGCGGACCCTTTGCACAACGTGGCGCCGGCCGGCCATCGTGACCGGCGCGCCGCTCAACCGGCGAAGAAGACGCGTCAGGCGAGGCCGGCGTCCCGCATGCGGGCGCGCACGGCCGCCACCGCGGCCTCGATCGTCATGTCAGTCGTATCCAGGATGAGCGCTCCGTCGGCGGCCACCAGCGGTGCCACCGCCCGTGCCCGATCGCGCGCGTCCCGATCCTGGATATCGCGCAAAAGACTTTGAATATTAACATCAATTCCGCTTCCCCTCAACTGCAGCCAGCGGCGCTTCGCGCGCTCGTCCGCCGAGGCGGTGACGAAGACCTTCACCCGCGCGTCGGGAAAGACGACCGTGCCCATGTCGCGCCCGTCGGCGACCAGTCCCGGAGGCTGGCGAAAGCCCCGCTGGCGCGACAGCAACGCGGCGCGCACGGCCGGGTGCACGGCCACCCGCGAGGCGATCGCCGAGACCGATTCGTCCCGCAGCGCATCGGTGACGTCGCGCCCGTCGAGCATGACGCGCGAAGCGGCGAAGCGGATGTCGAGCGCCGAGGCGAGCGCGGCGACCGGAGCTTCGGCATCCGGGTCGGTCGCCGTGTCCAGCACCTTGCGGGCGACCAGGCGATAGAGCGCGCCGCTGTCGAGGTAGTGGAAGCCGCTGGCCGCGGCAACGCGCTGCGCGATCGTCCCCTTGCCCGACGCCGCCGGGCCGTCGATCGCCACGACGGGAACCGCGTCAGCCGTCGTCATCGGCAGCGCGGCCGGTCAGGCCGGACAGCACGGCGAAATATTCGGGGAACGTCTTGCCGACGCACGCCGGGTCGCGGATCGTGACCGGGACACCGCCGCAAGCGGCCAGCGAGAAGCACATCGCCATCCGGTGGTCGTCGTAGGTCTCGATGGTCGCGGCGCGCAACGCGGGCGGCGGCGACACGCGCAGGTGGCCCGGCCCCGCCTCGACCTCGGCGCCGAGCTTCGCAAGCTCGCCGGCCATCGCCGCGATCCGATCCGTTTCCTTCACGCGCCAGCTCGCGATGCCGGTCAGCGTGGTCGGCGCGTCGGCGAACAGCGCCACGATCGCCAGCGTCATCGCCGCGTCGGGGATCGCCGTGCAATCGATCGTCGCGCCACGCAGCGGACCGCTGCGCCGCGACTCGATCCAGTCGTCGCCGTAGCGGATTTCCGCGCCGATGCTGCGCAGCACCTCGGCGAACGCGACGTCGCCCTGGATCGAATCGAGGCCGACGCCCGTGACGCGGACCGGGCCGCCGCCCAGCACGCCCGCCGCGAGGAAGTACGACGCGGCGGAGGCGTCACCTTCGACGTGCAACTCGCCAGGCGAAGCGTAACCGGCCACCGCGGGAACGACGAACGTAGAGGCATCGGGCGACGCCACGTCGACGCCGAAACGGCGCATGAGGTTGGTCGTGATGTCGACGTACGGGCGGGAGATGAGGGGCGTGACGACGCGGATCGTCGTCGCCGCGTCGGTCGCGCCGCGTGCGAGCGGCAGTGCCATGAGAAGCGCGGTGAGGAACTGGCTCGACACGTCGCCCCGCACCTCGATCGGTGTGCCGGCGCGCGCGCGACTGGCACCGATGGCGAGCGGCGGGTAGCCGGGCGCCGCGAGATAGCGGATGTCGCAGCCGAGCGCGACCAGCGGGTCGACGAGATCGGCGATCGGACGCTCGTGCATGCGGGGCACACCACGAACGACGTAGTCGCCGCCCAGCATCGCGAGCGCCGCCGTCAGCGGGCGAACGGCGGTGCCGGCGTTGCCGAGGAAGAGGTCGGCGCTGGCCACGGGGAACCGGCCCTCGCAGCCGTCGACGCGTACCTCCCCGCCCGGCCCCGCTTCGAGGCCGACGCCCAATGCACCGAGCGCGTTGCGCATGTGCGTCACGTCGTCGGCATCGAGAAGACCGTGGAGCGTCGTCACGCCTCGCGCGAGCGCGGCGAGGAGCAGGACGCGATTGCTGATGCTCTTGCTTCCCGGCAGCGCGACCGTGCCTCGGGCGGCCGCGATCGGCGCCACGGTGAGCGCATCGTGGGCGAGTGGCGAGGTCATGCCGGCGGCCGCGCGCACCAGGGAACGCATGCCTGCGGCCGTTGCGCGCCGGCGCGGTCGCGTTGCGGATCGGCAGCGCACGGAACGACGCGGATCTCACCGATGAGCGTCGCCACGACAGTCGCCACCGCGATCATGCGTCGCCGCGCGACCGAAGCCACGCCCGACGCGCATCGCTCGCCGTCACCAGCAGCTGGCGCAGCGAGTCGCCGCGCGGATCGCGCAGCGCCTCGTCCAGCACGTCGAGCGCCCCGCGAAACGCGGCGAGCTCGGCCACCAGCGCTTCGCGGTTCGCGAGCGCGATGTCGTGCCACAGCTCGGGCGACCCGGCGGCGATGCGGGTGAAATCGCGGAAGCCGCTGCCGGCGAGGGCGAACAACCGCCCGGCGTCGGGGCGCACGGCGAGATCGGCGACGTACGCGGCGGCCAGCACGTGCGGCAGGTGCGACACCGCCGCGAACACGCGATCGTGCTCGCCGGCATCCATGGTGACGATGCGCGCGCCGCACGCGCGCCACAGCTGCTCGACCTTTTGGCGCGCGCCGGCGTCGGTGTCGGGCGCCGGCGTCACGATCACGTTGCGTCCGTCGAACAGCTCGGCGAACGCAGCCGCGGCGCCGGACTGTTCGGTCCCAGCGATCGGATGCGCACCCACGAAACGTGGCATCGCGTCGCCCAGGTGCTGGCGCGCGGCGACGATCGCGTCGCGCTTCGTGCTGCCCGCATCCGTGACGATCGTTCCGCGGCCCAGCTGGTCGCGCATCGCCGCGAACACCGCGGGGAGCTGGGCCACCGGCGTCGCGATCACGACGACGTCGGCGTCGCGGAGCTCGCTCGTCCATGCGCTGGACAGCAGGTGCGCGCGATCGACGATGCCGGCGCGCAGCGCAACGTCGAGATTCGCCTGCGTGCGACCGACCCCGACGATCGCGCCCACGTGCGCGAAGCGGCGCAGCGCCAGTGCCAGCGACCCGCCGATGAGGCCGACGCCGACGACGACGAGCTTGCCGAGCCGCAACGCTCAGCCCTCGAGCACGCGGCCGAGCGCGTCGAGGAAGCGATCGTTCTCCGCCGGCAGCCCCACGGTGACGCGAAGCCACTCGGGCAGGCCGTAGTTGGCGACCGGACGCACGATCACGCCGCGCTTCATCAACTCGCTGTTCACGCGCAGGCCGTTGCCGACGTGAACCAGCACGAAGTTGCCGTGCGACGGCACGTACCGCAGGCCGCGCTTCGAGAGCCCGTCGACGATCTGCCGCATGCCGGCTTCGTTGAGCTCCCGGCTTTCCTCGACGTACGCGTCGTCGTCCAGCGCGGCGAGCGCGGCTGCCTGCGCGAGCGAATTGACGTTGAACGGCTGGCGCACGCGGTTGAGGAGGTCGGCGACGTCGGCATGCATGACGCCGTAGCCGACGCGCAGCGACGCGAGCCCGTACGCCTTCGAGAACGTGCGCGAAACGACGAGGTTCGGGTGCTGCGCGATCCAGCCGACGCTTTGCGCGCGCTGCGACGGCTTCAGGTACTCGTTGTACGCCTCGTCGAGCACGACGATCACGTCGCGCGGCAGCGAAGCGACGAACGCCAGCATGTCGGCCGGCGCGACCCACGTGCCGGTCGGGTTGTTCGGGTTGGCGACGAACACGATCCGCGTGCGCGACGTGATCGCCGCACGCATCGCGGCGAGGTCGTGGCCGAAGTCGCGGGCCGGCACTTCGATGCCCTTCGCGCCGCGCGCCTGCGTCGCCAGCGGATAGACGACGAAAGCGTGCTGCGCGTATACCGCCTCGTCGCCGGGCTGCAGGAAGGCGAGCGTGACGAGCTCGAGCACGTCGTTGCTGCCATTGCCCAGCACGATCTGGTCGGCGGGGACCGACAATCGCCGCGCGAGCGCGGCCTTGAGCAGGAAGCCGTTCGCGTCCGGATAGCGCGGCAGCTCGGCGACGGCGTCGGCGATCGCCGCGCGCACCCGCGGACCGGGCCCGCGCGGGTTCTCGTTGCTCGCGAGCTTGACGATCGTCGCCGCATCGAGCCCGAGCTCGCGGGCGAGTTCGTCGGTCGGCTTGCCTGGGATGTAGCGGCTGATGCTCCTGACGTGCGCCGGCGCGGCCGGTGCGCCGCCGTCGGGGATGCGGGCGTTCATGCGAAGGTCTCCGGGATGGGTCGCGGGCGACGCGCGCGAGGGCACTACGCCTGGCCTGCCGGATACGAGCCGAGCAGCTTCAGGAACGGCGCCCGCTGGGACAGCTCGGCCAGCGCGGCGGCGACCGGCGCATCCTCGCGATGGCCGGCGAAGTCGACGAAGAACAGGTATTCCCACAGCCCGGTCCTCGCCGGACGCGACTCGAAGCGGGTCATCGATACGCCGTGCCGCGCGAGCGGCTCGAGCAGGTGCAGCAGCGCGCCGGGCCGGTTGGGCGCCGACATGACGAGCGAGGTCTCGTCGCGTCCCGATGGACCCACGGCATGGCGACCGAGCACCCAGAAACGCGTGGTGTTGTTGGGCTCGTCCTCGATGTGCCGGGCGAGCATCGGGAGGCCGTAGATCGCCGCGGCGTTCTCGCCGGCGATCGCCGCCGTGCCGGGCTCGGACGCCGCGAGGCGCGCCGCTTCGGCGTTGCTCGCCACGGCGACGCGCGGCACGCCGGGCAGCTGCCGCGCCAGCCACTGCACGCACTGCGCGAGCGACTGCGCATGCGAATAGACCTTCTTCACGTCGGCGAGCGAAGGGCAGTTGGAGAGCAGCTGCTGCTGGATGCGAAGCTTGATCTCGCCGCAGATGGACAGCCCGGTCGTGCACACGAGATCGAGCGTGCGGCCGACGGCGCCCTCGGTCGAGTTCTCGACGGGAACGACCGCGTAGTCGGTCTGCCCGCTTTCACCCGCGCGGAACACGTCGTCGATCGTCGCGTACGGCACCGCCTCGACGAACGCCCCAAAGTGGCGCGTGACCGCCGCGTGGCTGTAGGTTCCGGCCGGCCCGAGGTAGGCGATCCGAAGCTTCTGCTCAAGGGCGAGGCACGCGGACATCACCTGGCGGAACACGCCGCTCACCTGCTCGTCGGTAAGCGGTCCGTCGTTGGCATCGCAGACGCGCGCCAGCACCTGCGCCTCGCGCTCCGGGCGCCACGCCGGCACGCCGCTGCCTGCCTTCAGCATGCCGATCGCCTGCGCGTGTGTCGCCCGCTCGTTCAACCGGGCGAGGATCTCGAGGTCCAGCCGATCGATCGCCGCGCGGTGCGACGCGAGGTCGTCGTCCTGCTCGCTCATCGCCGCGGGCGCGTCACGCGCCCTCCACGTCCTCGTCGCGCTCGACGACGCGCTCGAGCCCGGCCAGCTTCTCGCCCTCGCCGAGGTTGATCAGCGTCACCCCCTGCGTGCTGCGGCTCATCTCCCGGATCGAGCTCACGTGCGTGCGGATCAGCACGCCGCCCGTCGAGATGAGCATCACCTCGTCGTCCGGATGCACGAGCGCCGCCGCGACCACCTTGCCGTTCCGCTCGCTCTGCTGGATCGCGATCATGCCCTTGGTGCCGCGCGCGTGGCGCGTGTACTCGACGATCGGCGTGCGCTTGCCGTAGCCGTTCTCGGTCGCGGTCAGCACCGACTGCTGCTCGTCCTCGGCGACGAGCATCGAGATCACCGTCTGGCCATGGTCGAGCATCATGCCGCGCACGCCCGCGGCGTTGCGTCCCATCGGGCGCACGTCCTTCTCGTCGAAGCGCACGGCCTTGCCGCCCGAGCTGAACAGCATGACGTCGTGCTCGCCGTCGGTCAGCGCGACGCCGATCAGGCGGTCGCCCTCGGCGAGATCGACGGCGATGATGCCCGCCGTGCGCGGCCGCGAGAACTCGGAGAGCGGCGTCTTCTTCACCGTGCCCTGGCAGGTCGCCATGAACACGTACTGGTTGTCGGTGAACTCCTTGATCGGAAGGATGGCCGTGATCTTCTCGTTCTCGATCAGCGGCACGAGGTTCACGATCGGCTTGCCGCGGGCGCTGCGCGAGCCCTGCGGCACGTTGTAGACCTTGAGCCAGTAGACGCGGCCGCGGTTGGAGAAGCAGAGGATGAAATCGTGCGTGTTCGCGATGAACATGCGGTCGATGAAGT
>Ga0307412_10002531_pt1 | contig 10160 bp, 14 predicted proteins | sample DK1Cmetagenome_3_FD_203823 | JGI IMG/M metagenome (GOLD analysis project Ga0307412, IMG submission 203823) | Maize rhizosphere microbial communities from greenhouse at UC Davis, California, United States - DK15-C-1 | ecosystem: Host-associated > Plants > Roots > Rhizosphere > Soil | place: USA...
TTATCACTGAGCAGTCGGACCCGGTGGCTACTTTCCATGAGTTCAGCAGGCGGGCTTCCCGTCTTGCTTCCTAACAGAGAGGGGCTGGGATGCCTTACCCAAGTCCAGTAACGTACCCCAGCCCCTCACTCTTTCCGGGTTTTACGCATGGTGGGCGTGGCCGGATGGTGGCGCTCAACCCGGATTTCATTCTGGGTGACACGGATTCGTTCGGGGTTCGCTGGTCGCTGACGGTGATGGAGGGCTACGACGGTTCGCCTTCCCCCACTCTGGAGCTGATGCAGCGGGCTCGCGGGCATGGGGCCACGGAATCCGAGTCTTACATGACGCCTCGGATCATGACTCTTGGCGGGCTGATTCACGGGAAGGATGTCGCGGACATTGAGGCGGCGTTTGACCGGTTGAACGCGGCGGTGTCGTTGGAGCCGTTCACGATGTTGGTGTTGGAGTCTGGGCGTATCCGGCATTTGGTTGTGCGGCGTAAGGGTGAGGTTCTTCCTACGTGGCATAGCGACAAGTTGGCCGGTTATTCGGTCCTGTTGTCTGCGAAGGATCCGCGTAAGTTCGGTGACTTGGTGACGGCGACGACGCGCCTGCCGTTCAGTAACGGTGGTCTGGTGCGCCCGTCTACGTGGCCGCGCACATGGACCGGGGTTAGTGGTACGGGCATGGTGACGATCAACAACCCCGGCAATACGGAAGCCCCGGTGTGGCTCAGGGTTGATGGTCCTATGCCTGCTGGTGGCTGGTCTGTGACGCATTTGGGTAAGGGGCGGACGCTGACTTTCGGTAGCGCCCTGGCGTTGGGTGTTGGCGAGTTTTTGACGGTGGACATGGACCGGCGTGAGGTGTTGGCGCAGGGGCAGTCTGCACGGTCTGGGTATGTGACTTCGCGTGGCTGGTTCACGCTTGATCCGGGGGATAACGTGATCGCGTTTTCGTCGGTGAATTATTCCGAAACGGCGTCGCTGACTGTGACGACAAAACCAAGTTGGAGTTGACTCATGACGATTACTTTTCTTGCCCCGGATGGGGTTGCGATTACGGCGCAGCAGGAGCGGCAGGCTAAGGCGGCACTGTATGCGCCGGGGCGTGGGCGTCGTCTTGGTGGGCGTAGCGGGTTCCGGGTGGACACGCCGGACACTGTACTGACCGCCACGAGTACGACGTGGACGCTTGGGCCTTGTGCGGCGATGATCGACCCGGAGGCGGCGACTCACCAAGGGTTTTATGGGTGGGCGAATGACGCGAACGTGACCGGGTCCGTGACGGCGGCGCATGACACGAACCCGCGTAAGGACATTGTTTACATTCAGGTGAATGATTCCGGGGTGGATTCGTCGGGTGAGAAGACGGCGAACGTCAAGTACCTTGCCGGAACCCCTGCTGTTACCCCGTCTGCCCCTGCCCTGCCGGCGCGTTCGTTCCTGGTGGGGACGATCACGGTCCCGCAGGTTGGCGGCGGCTCCCCCACGGTGGAGATCAACAAGACCAAGTTCGTCGCGGCCGGCGGCCTGCTGCCGGTGTTCTCGACTGCTGACCGGGCGGGCATTGTGGCCCCGTATGTTGGGCAAGAGGTTCAGCGGATGGACCTTACGCAGTTGTCCGCGACGGGCATCAAAGAGGTTTGGAACGGGACGAACTGGGACCACTTCGGGCATACCGAGTTCACGGCGGGCCCGAACACGGCGGCGGCTAACACTGCCTGGGGTATGGGCACTTTCAACCGTGACGCGACCCGCAGCACGGACAGCCTGTTTGTGACCGTCAACGGCACGGACACGCTAAAGGTTCGTGACGCGGGCCTCTACTCAATCACAATGCTGGTCACGTTCACCGAACCTGTGTCGGGTATCTCGTGGATGTCCATTGATGGGTCCTACACAGTGACTATGGGTGGTGGTCTTCAGAACTTCGTGGCGACCCTACCAAATGTGATGCTCGCCGCGAACCAGATCCTGAACCCGATCCTCGCCCACGGAACCGGGTCTAACCGTACTTTCTCATCGCGGATCCGTATTACGCGTATCGCTTGATTTAGGGGGCCAGACGTGTGGACCTGTCATGGCTTGGCCCGGTGGGCACTTTCCTCGCAGCAGTGGGCACATTCCTTGGCGTCCTTGGCGGCGGCGTGGCTTGGTGGTTCAACCGGATCGACAAACAGCGTGAGTCTCGGGAGGCGCAAGTGATCCAAACACTGAAGGACCGCATTGTGGAGCTCACGAAGAAGCTTCAGTGGTGGGAGAAGCGCGATAACCGGCGGACACGGACGGGTGATAAGTGGCGTGAGCAGCTTATCGAACACCACATCAAGCCTGACCCCTCGGAGTGGCCGGAGGACCCTGAGAATGAGCAATGAGGATCTGGGCCTGGGGCCGGAGTTTGGGAAGCAGGAAGCGGAACTTGCCAAGATGCAGCGGGCGCAAAGGCGCCGGACTGTTGGCATGGTCGTCCTTTCTGTTATTGCGCTGATTTTCGCGCTGGTGTGCCTGTATTTGGCGATGGATAACGCTCGCCTGGCTGGTGCGGCGGCGACGTATGGTGATGAACAGGCGCAGGAGAAGCAGTCGCTTGCGGAAGAGTTCGACGCGGCATGCAAGTCTGCTGATTTTCAGCAGACGCCGGCGGGCTCGAACATTTGCCAGAAAGCGGAGCAGGTAGCCGCTGAGCCGTCTGGTTCACTGGTTGGGCCGCAGGGCGTGCAGGGTGTTGCTGGTCAGCGTGGCGAGCAGGGTTTCCCTGGGCCTATGGGGCCTCAGGGGCCTCGTGGCGAGGCTGGTCCTGTTGGGCCTCAGGGTATCGCCGGTTTGCTGGGTTTGTCTGGCCCGGCTGGTAGTGAGGGGCCTCCTGGTCCGTTGGGTCCTGTTGGTCCGCGTGGCCCGCAGGGTGAGACGGGCGCTACGGGTCCTGCCGGCCCGGCTGGTCCTGCTGGCGCTGACTCGACCGCGCCGGGTCCGCCTGGCCCACAAGGAACCCCTGGTGAGACGGGTAGAGGCATCCAGTCCGCTTACTGCGGGGATGACGGTAACTGGCTGGTCACGTACACGGATGGCACGACGTCGGACGGCGGTAAGTGCCGCGAAACCATCACACCACCAATCGGGGGAACACCATGATCGCGCCTGTTGATTACGCGCCGTCGCAGCGTTTCGGGGAGAACCCGACAAGGAACCTGCCACCCTCGGACTGGATTATTCAGGCGTTCGGGAACTACCAGCCTGACGGGCACACGGGCGTTGATTACCCGTGCCCGATTGGGACGCAGGTCCGGGCTGTCACTGGCGGCACGGTGTTGCATGTGGGTTGGATGGCCGGGACGTATGTGGATAACCCGTGGTGGATCAACCCGGGGTTTGCGGGCTACGTGTACGTGGTCGATCACGGTTCGTTCATTGGGATCTACGGGCATTGCAAGGACGCCTCTAACTGGGTAAACAAGGGCGACCGGGTCACTGAGGGGCAAACCCTCGGACTCTCCGGGAAAACGGGCGCGTCTACCGGCCCCCATCTGCACTTCGAGGCCCTGCCCGATGGGTACGTCCTCAACTCGTACATGTACGGGCGGATCGACCCCGCAACCCTGTTCACCGGCTCGCTGTCCTATGCGAGTGCCGAATCCATCAAACCGCTGACACCCGAGGGGGACGAATTGTCTGCACAAGAAGTACAGATCATTGTGGACGCGATCAATCATGCGTTCCACCGCACGAAGACGGAACTACCCGGCGATACTACGAAGGCGCTCCTTGATTTCAAGGTGGATGCGGAGAAGACGGGCGGGCAGATCAACCTTGGCGCGTTCCTGGCTGAGTACCGGCACAACAATAACCGGGTGGTTGAGACTACTTCGGAGTGGATCCTGCCTGAGGTTGTGGCTTTGCGGGAACTGGTGAAGCAGTTGTCCGTGGCGCAGGGCGTGACCATCGATTACGAGGCCATCGCCAAGGCCGTGAATGATGACGCGGCTAAGAGGATGCAGGGCTAATGACCACCCAGCGTCTCGCGTTCCTGTCTTTCACGGGTGGGGCGTGTTTCGGGTTGGGGATCATCGGGGCGTGCGCGGCCCGAACTGTTTACGCCGTCAGCCGGGGTCACCGCTGGGGCGACGTACGACGACTCATAGGAGTGAAATGAATATCAATCCGAAGGTTACTGCCGCGGTTCTTGCCGCCGCCGTGACAACCCTGATCGCGTGGCTGCTGACCCTCGCCGGGATCACACTCCCGAATGAGGTTCAGGGCGCGATCACAACGATCTTGGTTTTCGTCGCGGGGTATCTGACTTCCGCTGACGGGTCCAAGGGCAAGTACGAAGCTTAGGAGGTTCTGCGATGGCGCTGTCATGGGTGAGCGTGAATGCGACAACTGGCAGCGTCGTCGCTGACCTCCCGGGGTTGCGGGTGGACGGCAGCTTGAAGCGGACGATCGGTAGGCACGAGTCGCAGACTGCGGTGCTGCCGTTGGATGGGGCGCCGGAGAACTGGCGGGACGCGACACGGGAAAAGGCTGTGTTCCTGGTGGCGCTCACTGACGCTACCGAGAATGACCCGCGAGGGCGTCCGATTTGGGGTGGCTTCATCACGGAGGTCGATGAAAATGACGGCGACTCAATAAGCATCTCCACTGTCACGGCTGAGGACTACCTGAATGACCGCTACGTGGGCGATGAGAACTACAGCCATGAGCAGAACATCATTGTGGCGAACCTTGTTGATAAGTACGTTGCGCCGGGAAGCCTGCCCATCCGTGTTGTGATGCTCCCTGGCGCAAACCCCGTCCGGCAACGCACCTACCTGGATAGGGATGATAAGACCGTTGGCGCGTTGATCGATGAACTGTCAGGCGTGAGCGGCGGGCCTGAATGGACGATTGACTGGGAATGGATTGACGAACGCAAGCTAGGGCTAGTCCTGTACGTGGGCGAGCGTATCGGCTCCCCTGCCCCTGCCGATCTTGGCCCGTCTTCATGGTTCTACCTTCCCGGCAACGTGACCCGTGCGAGCCTTGTCCGCGGGTTCCGACGCGGTGAGGGCGCTAACGATGTTATGGCGGTGTCGTCCGGGTCCGGTGACGCCCGGCCTCAGTCGTCCAGGCATGTCGCGCCGGCGGATGGGCGCCCCAAGATTGAGTTCCGCTGGTCCCCGTCCACCTCGATCACGGATCAGGACACGCTAGAGTCCCACGCCGAACGCGCCTTGAATGCTATGAAGGGCGGCACGCGCCAACTCTCCATCACGGCGACCACGGATGAAACTACCCCGTTCAATCTGGGCGATGAGATCGGCTTTGATTTGCGTTCGAGGGCTTGGCCTAACGGGATCACAGGAACGGCCCGTGTCATGGGCATTGAATGGACCGACACTACCGTGACGCCCGTGCTCGACGTAACCCACATTGAAGGGATCAACTAATGACGCAGCCTGGGCAGTTTCAGCCGCGTGGTGAAGACTGGATGGTGCGCGAGTTGCAGACCCTTCGCCGGGAACTGAACGAACTCCGGGCAGCCAATGTCTTTGGGCGTACTGGCATCATGCCTCGTGACGGTGGCACGGACTTTGAGGGCTACGTCAACATCAACGGCGAGGGCGTCATTAACGGGCCTTTGGAGGTCAACGGTGACTCAGAGTTCAACGGGTCCCTATCAATCAACGGGCCGCTATTTCTTCAGCCGGGAAGTATCGAGAACGACGCGCTCACGAACCCGATCAAGTTTGACGTGGGCGTGAATGACACTACCGCCGGGCTGAACGTAACCCTCGCAGAGCAAACCGTCTGCACGTTCACCCTGACAGTCCCCGCAGGATTCACTCAGGGATTCGTTTCCGGGTTCGGCTCAGTGGGCATCATGAACCCCACTGCCGCGAACTCATCTATCGGCGGGCGCGTCTACATTGACCGGCCTAATGGGCAGGGCCCGACGTGGGGGCCTCGCAGGTTTCAGCAGGCACTCGCCGGCGCGGACGCATCAACATTCCCGCTCAAGCAGACACTAGTGACGGGTCTGAGCGGGGGGCAGGAGATTACTTGCCGCCTGGTTGTGCTGAACACTGGCCCGACTGACTGGGGTCCAACGACGGGCGGCGCGTCGCTGAATGTGTCGGTGTACTGGACTCGTTAGTCCTTGCTGGCTGCGTTGCTGGGGTCACCGTTGGCTGCGTAGGTGCCGGGGACTGCTACGGCGGTCTGCGGCGGCAGGTTGTAAACGGGCTCCGGTGCGGGTGCGGGGGCTACGTAGACGGGTTCCGGCGCGACGTATACGGGTGCGGGTTCGACGTAGACCGGGGCGGGGGCTTCGGCTACGGGCGCGGGCTCAGCGACGGGTGCCGGTGATGGCTCAACGGGTGCGGGTTCGACTACGGGCTCGGGCGTGGGTTCGGTCACGGCGGGCTCCTGTGCAGGCGCGGGCGCCTCAGTAGTAACAACGGGGGCGGGTGCGGGCTGGTTCTGTGCGTTCGCGGTAGCAACAAGCCCGAAAGCCATTCCCCCGAGAAGCAAAGTCCCAACAGCCCCGAGGGCGAGAGATTTTGTTTCCATGCAGGCAAGTGTAACTAAACGGTGGACTGATTAATAGTCAGGAGTACCAATGCCACTAGAGGACTGGGCGAACGGCGTACTGGGCAATACGCCCTTGGACGCCGACCGCCTCAACGCGAGGGATAGGAAGTTGCAGGAGTCTCTTGTGCAACTTGTCCGTGACCCTGAAAGCCTCTTCGCCGGTTACATCACACGTGACGCTGACGGCGCCCCGATCTCGGCCGTTGTTGAGTGGCCGGATAAGGAGGACGGGCAGCCGATAACCGGTACTTATTCAGGTGTTGCGTCGGTCCAGTTCCCCGGATCCATTAACCGGTACACCATCACGCGGGTAACGAATACGGGGACCGTCACCTACACCCAGCCGACAGTGACCCGCGATGGCGTCACCGGCCAAGTAGTCAATCGCCCACCCATCGAAGTTAGCTAGGAGTCCCGCATGGCCTACCCTCCCGGGGTTACTACATGCCCCGTGTCACTCAAAGCGCCCATCACGTTCGGCGGTGAAGACGCGACGGTGCACCTCACCATCACACCGAAGATTCGGCTAATTCACACGGCGACCGGGCAGACGTTCGCTGACTTCGCAGAACAAACCGTCACAGCAGTTGGCGGCACCGCAACCATCGAACTCCCCCACAACCAACCCGGCTTCCAAGACGAAGCCGGGAACGTGGTCCTGTCCTGGCCTTACGAGGCGCGGGCCCGGTTTGAGTACGGCGGGAAAACGAAACATGCCCCGCTGCGGGCGTTCACCATCCCGGCGGACCAGCCAGCCGTTGACCTCGCACTGATCCCCGCCGGCACCGCAGCACCCCTGCTGACGGCCCCGGCTATGGCTGTGACGACGGTGAACGGGGCTACTGGTGCGGTCACTGTGGAGGGCCTGGATTACAAGCTCCTGGCCCGCGATCCCGAGGCCCTGTTTGTTGGGACGATCACTTACAACAACGGCGCACCTGTAGCCGCAGCGATCATCTGGCCGGACGGGGTTGAAGGAACCTACGCGGGCACCCCATCCGCAACGTTCCCCGGCTCCATCGATTCCTACGTCCTCACCCACGGGACCACCACCTACACCCAGCCCGCCGTCACCCGCGACACCGCGGGCAACATCACCAACCAGCCCGCCATCACGGAGGTAACCGCATGAGCATCCTCGACCCCAAACCCATAACCCCGGCCGGGCTCGACACCGCGCTAGCTGGCAAAATCGCAGACCCCGACAGCGACACGCGAGGGGAACTAAATGCCACTTATGCCCAGACGGACGCGGGCAACTCCACCAACCTCCGCGGCCTGTCTGCCGACGTTCCGACCTTCGACAACAGCTTCACGTTCGAGAAGATCAGCAGCAACCAGGACGGCTGGCTGGTGGTCAAGGACCTGAACGTGACCGGCGGCTTCGGCGGGCAGGTCGGGCAGGGCGGACCTATTTCCTACTTCAAGGCGGTAGGCATCGCGGCTCACCACTCCGGGCAGGGCAACTATGACCACTTCTGGGGCTCGCTCTACCACGACGGCACCCGCGAAGCGGGCATGTTCATTGGAGACATCACCGCCCGCCGCGGCGGCAACGCCTACGGCGGACACTTCCGTGTGACCTCACAGACCACCGCACCGCCGTTCCTCGTGGGCCTGTCACTCGAAGTCGTGCCCAACGTGCCCAAGGGCGTCCAGAGTACGGCGACGCTGGCAACCACAATCCCGGCAGGTTCGGCCCGGACCAGCGTGGAAGTGACTGCGCCGCTACAACTCACGTCGGGCACGAACCTTGAGTTTACAGCCGCAGATGCTTCAAAGGTGGTCGCTTACGTCTCCACCACGATGGCGTCCCCGTCCACGACAATCCCCGTGACATCGTTTACCACCAGTTCCGTCATCAACTCAGGCGGAACGGTGACGGTGGGCGTGAACTCAACCTACCTCGGCCTGCTGATCGAACAGAACGGCTCAGAAACCGCCTCCGCTGGCATCTCGATCACGGGTCCCGGTAGCGCCGCGACGCCGTACAACTTCGGCATCAACTTCGACGCGACTGCGGCGGCACCAGGCGCTACCGCAATAATGATCGGCGGTTCCTGGGGATCCGGCATCAATATGAACGCCAACAGCATTACGTCCGTTGGTTCGATCACCAGCACGGGCACATCCCCCAACCGTGACGTACGCCTGGCGGACAACATGGTGCTGGACAACAACCGGCACATCAAGTTCAAGGACGCGGGCGGCACCAACCGGAAGATCATGAGCGTCACATCCAGTGACAACACCCGCTTTATCGCCGCTGGCGCTACCAAGGAGTGGGAGTTCTACGACTCCACCGAAGCCACCAAGGTAGCCAGGATCACCGGTTCGGGCCGCGCCGACTTCTCGGTTGCCGGCGTCACGACCAAGTACACGTCCGGCGCCACACAGCCCGCCTTCCTAACAAACGGCCAGGTTGAAGTATGGCATGACACCGGGACATCCACTGATTACCTCATCGTGAACGTCAACGGCGTCTCGAAGAAAGTAGCCCTCTCATGAGCAAACTCCGCATCTCCCACCTCGTTATTCAGCCTGTCCTAGTCCTTGACGATGGGGATGAGTTGACCCCCGGCCCGCAACTCGAAGCCGCCCCGGTGGTTATCTCGCAGCTTGAGGACTACGTGGCGAAACTGCGCGAGTTTGTCCAGCAGAACCAGCCAGGGCAGAGTTCCTAGCCGCCCACTCAGGAAGCCGCTTCAGATCAAGGTCTGAGGCGGCTCCCTTTGTGCGTGCCGGGGCTTCCTTGCGGGATGCAGCGGAGAGGCCGACCACGAGCATGAACACGCCCCATGTGGCGGGAAACTCGAAGATGTCAAAGACCAGGAACACGCCGAAAGCGGCAAGGACTACGGGCTTCAGCGCCCGCTCCGCCCGTACATAGGCGAGAACTGGAATCAGCATCCAGACCAGCACGCCGAAGATGCCGGCGACGACAAGCAGCGCGATGTACTGGTTGTCGATGGCCACAAACCCGTCCGCCTGCAACAGGCCACGGTCATAGGCGCTCTGCCGCGAGTGGTAGCCGTTACCGAACCAGACCAAGTCTGACGGCTGCTCAGACAGCAGACGAGGGATGGACTCAACCGCCCCCTGGCGGTGCGTCAGCGAGCCTGAGCCTGTGAACCGCTCGACAAGGTCCGAACTTAGGAACGAGCTGGACAGCACCAACAGGCCAAGGACCGCCGCCAATGCCACGCCGCGCAGCCATGCGAATCTGCCAGCCCCGTATGCGAATAGGGCCAGCGCAATCATGATCAGTGCGGCGCTACGGGAGCCCGCAGCAACCGACGCGATGAACAGCAGACCCACCGCGGCGGGCCGCATGACCCTGCGCTTGAATGGGAACCGCAACGCCAACCCCAGCGCAACGATCATCACGAACGACAGCAGAAGCGGGTGCCCGAAGCTGCCTTGGGACCGGAGCCCGCCAGCCAGGATCTCGTTGGCGAGGCGCGTGTCCATCCACTGCCACTGTTCAGGGACGGGCGAGGCCCACAGCACTTCGGGCTTCATGGCGTACTCGTACAGGGCGTAGGCGGCTTCCGCGACGCCCACGGCGATCACGGTCCCCATGATGGTTTTCCGCTCGCCCTCGTT
>Ga0307412_10002533_pt1 | contig 10155 bp, 5 predicted proteins | sample DK1Cmetagenome_3_FD_203823 | JGI IMG/M metagenome (GOLD analysis project Ga0307412, IMG submission 203823) | Maize rhizosphere microbial communities from greenhouse at UC Davis, California, United States - DK15-C-1 | ecosystem: Host-associated > Plants > Roots > Rhizosphere > Soil | place: USA...
CATGCGTGCGCGCAACGGCGCGCCGAATGTCCGCGTCGCCCGTCATATCCATGTTGACCTCGACGAAACGCAAGAGATCGCGCGCGCTGGTCTTCACGCCATACGCCTCGGCCGCCAGCACGCCGGAATTCACGCGGACCGGCGCATCCTGCTTGTTGTAGCCCTGGGCGTAGCCCGCCATCGCGGCGGCCGGCACGTCGATATACGTGTGCGTCAGGCCCAGCTTCGGAAACAGCGTTTTTTCCATCGCCTGCACGAACGGCTGCTCCAGACTCCTGGCGGCCACTACGCCCAACATGCCGATGCTGGGATTGGCGTAAGTGCGGGACGTGCCGGCCGGAACCTGCGGCTTCCAGGTCTTCAGGTAGTCCATCAACTGCGCGTCGTTGCGCACGGCATCGGGCACCTGCAACGGAAAGCCGCCGCCCGTGTGCGTACCCAGATGAACCAGCGTCAGTTGCGCGAACGCCGAACCTTGCAGGGCGGGCAGGAAGCGCGCGGGGCTGTCGTTCAGCGACAGCTTGCCTTGCGTTTCCGCATAGGCCGCCAGCGTCGCGGTATAGGTTTTGCTGATCGAGCCCACTTCAAACAGGGTGTCGCGGCTGACCTTGGCCTGCGTCTGCCGCGATGCCACGCCGTAGTTGTAGAACTGCTGCCGGCCATCCTGGGTGACGGCAATCGCCAGGCCCGGCACGCCGAATTCGCGCATCACCGCCTGCGCGGCTTCGTCGATATGGCGGCGGGCTTCCGCTGACCCCGGCGGCGCGGCTTGCCCTTGCTGCGCGGTCGCGCCCAAGGCGACCAAGGCCCCCCACGCCAGCGCCGACAAGGCGGCGCGGCGGGTTCGGTCAACGCGCTTTCTCATGCTTGCATCCCTTCTCTTGCCGTCTCGGTTGAATGCCCGACATAGTACTTACCCTGAATTCAATTCGACAAGAACTTGGCTATTCTGTACCCCGTCGATTCAAAACCGCGCAGAAGAGACCGGCACTTGTGGCCGGCGCCGACGGAGCAACCGCCCCGGAAACTCTCAGGCAACAGGACTGCGCGCGTCTAGACAATCTGGAGAGAGGCGCCGTGCGCGCCCACCGAAGGGGAACCCGCCGCCGTCAGCGCCGCGGGTGAAGCTCTCAGGTACCAAGACAGATGGGGTGCTGCGGCCATATCGGCCGCGGCCACCCAATCTGGAGCCACCATGCCCCGCATCGCCATCATTGGCGCCGGTATCACCGGCGTCACGTCCGCCTACGCCTTGTCCAAGCTCGGATACAAGGTCACTGTCTACGACCGCCAGCGCTACCCGGCCATGGAAACGTCCTACGCCAACGGCGGCCAGCTGTCGGCCAGCAACGCCGAAGTCTGGAACAGCACGGCCACGGTTCTGAAAGGGTTGCGCTGGATGTGGCGCAAGAACGCGCCGCTTTTGCTGAACCCTAAATTCAGCTGGCACAAGTATTCATGGCTGGCGCAGTTCATGGCGCAGATTCCGAACTACCGGGCAAACACCATCGCCACCACGCGGCTGGCGATCGAAGCGCGGCAGCATCTTTTCGACATGGCCGAGGCCGAAGGCATCGATTTCGATCTGGAGCGCCGCGGCATTCTTCACATCTATCACGACGCAGCCGGCTTCGAGGCCGCCCGCCGTTCCAACACGTTGCTGCAGGCAGGCGGCCTGGAGCGCTTTGCCGTGTCCGGCAGCGAAGCCCGCAACATCGAACCCACGCTGCAAACGGATTGCTATGGCGGGTTCTACACGCCCTCGGACGCCACCGGCGACATTCATAAGTTCACCAGCGGCCTGGCGCGGGCGTGCGCACGCCTTGGCGTCACGTTCATGCAGGACGCCGACGTCGGCCAGATCGGCCGCGGCAACCCTTCCTATGTGCTGGACGTCCTGCGCGATGGCGGCACGGTGCGTGAACAGCACGAGGCCGATGCCATCGTCATCTGCGCCGGCGCGGTCAGCCGCAAGTTCGCCGGGCAACTCGGCGACTCGCTGAACATCTATCCCGTGAAGGGCTACTCCATCAGCGTGCATCTGGACGACGCGCAAAGCCAGGCCGCCGCACCCCGCGTCAGCCTGCTGGACGAGGCCGCCAAAATCGTCACCAGCCGGCTGGGCGACCGCTTCCGCGTGGCGGGCACGGCGGAGTTCAATGGCTTCAATATGGACATCCGCGCCGAACGGGTGCAACCGCTGGTCGACTGGACGCGCAAGCACTTTCCCGGCATCCGGACATCGCGGGTGGTGCCATGGTGCGGCCTGCGTCCCATGACGCCCAACATGATGCCGCGCGTGGGCCCCGGCAAGCGGCCCGGTGTGTTCTACAACACCGGGCATGGCCACCTGGGCTGGACCTTGTCGGCCGCCACCGCGCAGATGCTTGCGGCAAGCGTCGGAAAGACGCTGCCGCTGCCTGGATAAGGCGTCCGATCAATACCGCCAGGTCACGCCCACGGAGCCGGCATTCTCGCGATTGCCGCCGCCGTACTGGCCGCTGTAGGTAACGCCGATGGTGGCGGAACGCGATACCGCCAGTTCCACGCCCAGCTCGGTGAACGCCGCATCGCGCGCCAACGGCGCGCCCGAGACCGTGAACGGTTGGCTGCCATTGAACGCCAGACGGGTGCGCGAATCGACGTCGCCGAACGCATGGCGCCAGCCCGCTGCGGCACGCAACACGCCTTCGGTCTTGCCCGCGGTGAACGCCGTCTTGCCGCGCAGGCCAAGCGTGGTCGTGGTCAGCGAATTGCGGTTGCTTTCGCCGCTAAGTGCCGCCACGCCGCCCGATTCCTGGAAGCCGCGGGTCCGCGTATCGGACCACGCCACGCCTGCGAAGGGCTCCAGCTGGGCGCGCTCGGCCACCGGCAGGGCATAACCCAGTTCGGTGAAGAGCTGACCCGTGCTGGCGCCGTAATCGGCGGTCAGCTTGTCTTGCTGGCCCGCGACCACGACATTGCGCGTGGTGGAAATGTCGTGCCAGGTATAGCCCGCGCCGACCAGCAGGTTGAGCTTGCCCGGTCCGGCCTGGAAGGCCTTGCCGCCGTAGACCGTCGCGCTGTAGCTATCGACATCCGCCTTGGACGAGTTCGCATCGACACGGATGCGGCTGTCGGTGTAGCCCAACGCGCCGCCCAGGCGCCAACCGCCACCCACCGCATGGTCCGCGCCGACGAACACGCCGCCGGTACGCTGATCCACGCGTGACGCGTTGTCGTTACCACCAAGCGTCTGCCAGGTACCGACAAGCTCGGCCCACGCGGGTTGCGCCTTCGAAACCGGCAACGCCGAGGCCGGCGTGGCGCTGCCCGCTTGCGCGGTCGCCTCGCCCGCCGCCAGGCCGGCATCCAGATTGGCGCGCAAGCTCTTGAACGGCAGGTTCCTCGACAGCCCATTCAGGTTGTTCAGGCTGGACGTCACGCTGGCGTGCGCCTCGCCCGACAGGTTGTCGAAGACGTCTGCGGGTGCGCCTTCCGGCAAGGTCAACACATACTGGTACAACGGATTCGCGCCCGACAGGCTGTCCAGCGCCGTCGCGGCGGCACGCTGGTTCGACGTGCCTGCCGCGTCGGCAAAACGCATCGGACGCGTGCCCGGCGTGGAAGGCGTGGACGGGTCTACGGGCACGCGTTTGCGATCCAGTCGCAACGTGACGGCCTGGGCGTCATAGCCCAGGTTCGCATCCAGATAGGCAAACGTGGACGAGGCGGACGAAAACGCCCCGTTGATGCGGTTGGCGGTCAGAATCGTGTAGCTGCGCTCGCCCGCCAGATTGCCTTCAGGGCCCACGTGGAGTACCGAACCGCCCAGGTTGGCGGTGCCGCCGACGGCGATGCGATCGCTGTCATTGGATAGCGGATCTGCCTCGACCCGGTACACGGAACCGGCTTCCAGCGTCAGGTCGCCGGCCACATGCAGCGTGCCGATGGAATTCCCCGGCGCGATGATGCCGCCTGCCTGCACGGTGGCGCCACCTACGGAACCGGTCCCTTGCAGCACGCCATTTTGGGCGACCGTCACTTGGCCACCAAGTTTGCCCTGCCCGTTAACGCCGACCGACAACACCCCTTGTTCGACACGAGTGCTACCGGCAAAGGCGGAACTATCGCCGGTGAACGCCAGCATGCCGGCGCCGGTCTTGGCGAATGCGCCGGTTCCCGACAAAACGCCTGAATAAGTGCTCGATTGTGGCGTGTCCAGATTCAGCGCCCCGGCAGCCGCCAGATTCACGTTGCCGGAAAAAGCACCGCCCGTCGCCGCCAGCGTGCCTGCCGCGACGCGCCAGGTCTGCGCGCTGCGGCCCGTCAGGGTCAGCACGCCCGCGCCGGTCTTAGCGGCCTCGCCAGCCCCCGTGATGTCGCCGGCGAACGTGCCGTTGCCTGCCTGATCGAACACGACGAAGGCATTGTTCTGCAGGCTGCCGCGGATCGAGTCTGCGTTGCCCACCAGCGTGCCCGCTTCGACACGCGTGTTGCCGTAGGCGTTGTTGCCTGCCAGCACCAGCGTGCCCGCGCCAAGCTTGACCAGATCGCCGGCGCCCGACAGCGCCTGGCTCACCGTGAAGCGATTGGCGGCCGACGCGATATCGAACGCCCCACCCTGGGCGCTCCATTGCAGGTTGCGCCCGGTCTGCGAGAAAGTGTCGCCGGTGACCCGCAACGTGCCGCCGTTGAAGGCCAGGCCGCCTGAGCTGTCACCCAGGCTCGCATCCTGCGACACACTCAGCACGCCATCCGACAGCCGGGTGCCGCCCGTGTGGCTGTTCGCGCCGTCCAGCACCAGCGTGCCGCCGCCCGTCTTGTCCAGCCCGCCGCTGCCCTGGATCGGCGCACCGATGGAGGCGGTCACACCTGCCAGCACCCGCAGCTCGCTGCCGTCCGCTGCCGTCTGCAAGGAACCGCCAACGCCGGCGAGCGGGCCGATCTGCCAGCCGTCGGTCAGGAATTGCAGGCCCTTGAATGACTGGGCGCCAGAGACCGAAACCTGCCCGGGAGCACCACTGAACACCGCATGCTGTTGACCCCAGGCGCCAGACCAGCCCGGTTGGCCATCAGCCTGCCACTGCAGCCCGCCAGGCCCCCACGTACCAGAGCCCCCTGTCCACACCAGCAAGGCGCCAGGCGTCGTGGCAGGCGCCACGCGCAAGTCCACGAAACCGGCACGCGTGGTGTCGATCGAGAACTGATCCCGCGTGTGGTTTGCCGGGATCGTGTCCAGTGTCAATCCGCTTCCGCTCAACGCGCCGCCGTATGCGAACAAGCGGTAATAGCCGATGGTCGGCTGCGCATTGTCGCGAATCTGCAGCTTGGCGTTCAGGTCAAGGTTGCCGACCACCCGGGTGGAACCGGTCGTACCGGCGTTGGCCGCGTCGGGGCCAGGATCGCCCAGGTAGTAGCGGAACGTGGAACCGTCCTTGAGCGACAAGTCGCCATTGATCCGCAAGCGGGAATAGCCCGAACTGACCAGCATGCCGCCCGCCAGGATGTCCGTCGTCCCGACGCGGCCGGTGCCCTGCAGGCGTCCGCCGGCGTTGACGGTCACGGTGCCGCCCAGCGAGCCGTTCGCCAGATATAGCTCTCCCCCGTCGACAATGGTGGTGCCCGAGAATCCGGAGCCGTCTCCCGAATAATGGAATCGGGCTGCGCCGGTCTTGCGGATCGTCCCCTGCCCTGTAAACCGTTCGCCGGACGGAAAAATCTCGGCGTTATCGAAGACCACTTGCGCACCCTGGGAAACATTGATGTTTCCCGGAGGGATCATCGATGAACCTGGCCCGTTCACGTAACGGATCGTGCCGCTCTGGATGTCGACCAGCGAATTGAACCCGCCCGTAGAACCCGTGACGGTCATCGTTCCGGCGCCCTTTTTGATAAGCGTCGACTCCGAATAGGTCATGCTGTTGGCCACGGAAAAATCGTCGGCACGGTTGAAGATCAGAGTGCTGCCCGTAGTCGTGAACACATGCCCCGTTCCCAGGCTGCCGGTCGTGCCGCCGGTGCCGATTTCCAGCGTGCCGCCATTGGTGATCTCGGTGCCGCCGCTGTAGGTGTTGTCTCCCGACAGCGTCAACCAGCCCGGACTGCTGTGAAATACGGCGCCGTAGCCCGAGATGCCGTTGGCGATGAGCGTGCGGCCGGCCCGTTGATTGCTGAGCTTGCCGTCATTCAAGACTGCACCCGTTCCCAGCGTCCTCGACGAGTCTGCCGGCGCACCCGCGTCGGCAAGAATGATCTGCGAGGTATAGTCGATCTTCGTGGTGCCGGTGTAGGTGTTCGTTCCGGTCAGCGCGGCCATCGAGCTTTCTGTCGCACTAAGGCTGCCCGAACCCGAGACATCCCCCGAGACTCCGCCCATGAACCCCCTGAACACAAACGAACCGTTATTGAGGATGCCCTGTCCCAGACTGCCGTAGCTTCCCGTCCCGCCCACTTGCAGAGACCCGTCCGCGATTTCTATCGCGCCGCTGATTCCCTGGTCATGTTGGAGCACAAGCGTGCCGGACGAGACCTTCTTGAACTTGGACCCGCCAAGCAGCGCGCCCGTAAAGTTGCCCTGCTCAACGACCAAGGCTTCTTGCGAACCGAAGCCGGCATTGACGGTTCCACTTCCCTGAAGGTTCTTGATGTAAGCGGTGCCGCCCTGAAAGTCCAGTGTGCTGTCCCGCCATACAACGGTCAACGTCGCTTGGCGAGTCAGCATGCCAAGCGCGTCTTGCCCAGCGGCATTGGCCAAGGTACCGCCCATTAGGATCAATGAACCCTGCGCGCCGACGGAGATCGGCCCGCCATCCGTCAATTGAATAACACCCAGGCCCCCCATTTCCCCAAACTGCGCGATTCCCTGCAAATCCACGCCGCCGCCAACGGTAAGGGTGGCGAATTGGTCGGCCTTCACCGTGCCCGCCATATTCGCGTCGAATACCAGTTTTTGCAGCGGCGAAAGCGCAGCATCCAGATGCGCCACTAATGTGCCGCCCGCCATATGGACCGGCGCGTCGTCCAGATGATTCATTGGCAGCATCAGGATATCGCCGACACCGATCACCGTGGCATGCGCCATCGCAGAACCCAGCAGCATCGCGCCGCCGATCGCCCATGCCGGGACGAAACTGCGGGAAATCGCCACCGCCAGCGGGCGGCGCGTCATACCCCGGGGAAATTCATTTCTGGCCATACCGCCATATTGCGTGGCGTAATGCGGTGCTTTCTTGTTTCTCGTTTTCATACCGGATTTTTATAATCTGAGGGTTATTAACCCAGGCATATGCCTGATGCGGCTCATACTCAACTCACGCAAGCCGCGAAATAATAACCCACATTTTTTTACATTGACTCTTAATCCGATACATCTGCCTGACGGTATTCCGATGACGGCCGTCGGCGGCCGCGCGCCGTCCGAGCGTGATCAGCCGCCCCGAGCGGCGGGGACACCGCCGCCCCCCCCCGGCGCCCGACAGCATCCCGCCCTGCGGCACAGACTCATTGATAGCGTTCGCGATAGCCCACGGGCGACATGCCGCAGTACTTATTGAAGATGTCGCGAAAGGCTTTGGTGTCGTTGTAGCCCACCTCGTACATCACCTCCGCCACGCTTTTTCGCGACGACTCCAGACGCTTCTTCGCCGCCTCGATACGCACCCGTTGCACGTATTCCACGATGCTGTTTCCCGTGGCTTGCCGGAAGCGGCGTTCCAACGTGCGGCGGCCCATTGCGTGGCGGCCGGCCAGGTCTTCCACAGTAATCTTCTCGGTGTAGCGGCCTTCGATGTAATCCTGCACCGCGCGCACGACCTCATCGGCGTGGCCCTTCTGCCCTGTGAACACCGAAAACGGCAACTGGCTCTGCCGGCTCCAGTCCAGCTGGAAGTACTTGGCGCACCAGATGGCGGTGTCGCGGTCCGTGTATTTCTCGATCAGATGCAGCACCAGATGCGCCGCCGAAAACGCGCCGCCGCTGGTGTAGACGCCGTTGTCCGCCATGACGACCCGGTCGCTGACCCATTGCACATTGGGGAAAAGGCTGGCGTACAGGTTCTGCGCCACCCAATGCACCACGGCTTGCTGCCCGTCCAGCACCCCGCCCGCCGCCAGTAACGCCGCCCCCATGCAGAGGCTGGCGACTTCGCCCCCCTCGCGATGATGCCGCGACAACCAGTCGATCAGTTCGCGGTTGGACAGCACGGCGTCCGACACCGCGCCCAGCAGCGGCGGCGCGATGCAGATGTCGATGTCGGTGGCGTCGGCCAGCACCATGTCGGCCTGCACCTTGATGCGCCCGTCGTCCAGGCTGACCTCGCGCGTCAGCGCCAGCGTGCGCACCCGGAAACGCGGCTCTTGGCCATGCGCCACCAGATATTCGTTGGCGACCAGGAAACCGTGGCGCGCGGTCTCCAGGGAAGCGATGTTCGCTCCCGTCGGCAATAGAAAAGCGACGTTTTTCATGGGAGGAAGATCCGCGCGACAGGCACCGCGGAGCGGCATGTTTGATGACACCAAGCATACGCCTGCGAGCTGACGCAATCCACCCGCAAGAATGTCGCATTCCCCTATCTGAAATCGTCGCTGATCCCGATACAGTGACATCTGCCGGCTTCACCGCCGGACGGCGGCGGACGTGACCAGCGGGCATGCCTCGCGCCGGCGAAAACAACATGGACCCAAGGAGCGTCTGATGGAAAATTACGTAGATGGTTACCTTCTCGCCGTCCCCAAGGCGAACCTGCCGGCGTACAAGAAAATGGCCGAACAGGCCAAGGAGGTCTGGCTCGAACACGGGGCGCTGGACTACCGCGAGTGCGTGGCGGACGACATCGACATGGAAGGCTTTGGCTCGTTCACGGCCGCCGCTGGCGCGAAGGAAGATGAAACCGTGGTGTTCGCCTGGGTCTTGTTCGAAAGCAAGCCCGAGCGCGATCGGATCAACGCCAAGGTGATGGCGGACCCGCGGCTGACCGGCATGTCCTGCGAAGGCGTGTTCGACTTCAAGCGCATGTGCTTGGGCGGCTTCAACACCTTGGTGGGCAAGTAAAAAAAACGGGCGGCGTGTCGAAACCGGCACCTCCCGTTCGTCGTATCTGCAGGAGCCGCCGGTCCACATCGACGCGGCGCTCCGTCCCCCTGACAATCAACGATTCTGGAGACACGCCATGGCTACGCCTGCAACGAAGCCCATCCCCGACGGCATGCACACGCTGACCTCGCACATCGTGTGCGAAGGTGCCTCGGACGCCATCGCTTTTTATAAGAATGCCTTCAACGCCGAAGAGCTTGCGCGCTTGCCCGGGCCCAACGGCAAGATCATGCACGCCGCCATCCGCATCGGGGATTCCGTGCTGATGCTGATGGACGACTTTCCGGAATGGGGCACCCTGGGCCCCAAGGCGCTGAAAGGCTCGCCGGTGACATTGCACCTGTACATGAACGACGTGGACGCCGCGATGAAGCAGGCCGTGGCTGCGGGCGCCACCGTGACGATGCCCGTCGCCGACATGTTCTGGGGCGACCGCTACGGCCAGGTCGTGGATCCGTTCGGCCATCGCTGGTCCATCGCCACGCATAAATTCGATTACTCGCCCGAGGAAATTCAGCAGAACATGGCCAAGATGGGCGAAATGACCGGCTGCGGCGATGCGGCGGCGGCAACTGCCGCCAAACAATGAACGCAGCGCGTCGGCACGTGGCAATGTGAAAGCCCGCAGCGGTCGGACCCTGGAGGGTCCGGCGGCTGCGGGCTTTTACTCCGGTCCGAGACTTACTGCGGATACGGCCCCAGGAAATCCAGCTTGCCGATCTTCACGCCCGCGTTGCGCAAGATCGCATAGGCAGTCGTGACGTGGAAATAGAAGTTGGGTAGCGCAAACGTCAGCAGGTAACAATCGCCCTGGAATTCCGGCTTGAAGTCGCCGAAATTCACAACGATTTTGCGGCTTTCCGCGCCCTCCACCTGTTCAGGCGTCACGCTTTGCAAATAGGCGATGGTGTCGGCGATGCGTTGCTGCAATTGCGCGAAAGTCGTCTCTTCGTCGGGAAACTTCGGGGCTTGCCCCTGGGACAGACGCTGAACCGCGAACTTGGCGGCGTCGCTGGCGCGCTGAACCTGGCCGGACAGCGGATACATGTCGGGCGCCAGGCGCGCATTGACGAGCACGGCGG
>Ga0307412_10002535_pt1 | contig 10150 bp, 12 predicted proteins | sample DK1Cmetagenome_3_FD_203823 | JGI IMG/M metagenome (GOLD analysis project Ga0307412, IMG submission 203823) | Maize rhizosphere microbial communities from greenhouse at UC Davis, California, United States - DK15-C-1 | ecosystem: Host-associated > Plants > Roots > Rhizosphere > Soil | place: USA...
GCCTCTTCCTTCCCCTTCGCGACGCGATCCTTCCACCAGTTCTTGAACCAGTCGCCGAGGTTCCCATCCAGCGCGGCGCGGAACCCGCCCCGGATCGTGTCGCGCCAGATCCCCATTTGGTTGGCCTGCTCCATCTGGAGCGCCTCGGTAGCGGCCTGCGCATCGGCCTCCGGCTTACTCATCGGCGCGCGACCGTCCGCACCGCGCTGCAGATCCTCGGAACGCTGCTCAATCTCGAGCTTGCGCTCCATTGCTTGGATTTGTGCGTCTGTGTCGCCGCGAGCCTTGGCGAGATTGATCTGACGCTGCTGCTCAGCCTGGTCGGCAGCACGTTCTCTTTGGGCCGCGATCTGCGCGTCCAACTGCATCTGATCGGCAGATGCGCGGCGCGTCGCCTCGGCAAGATCGTGAATCTTCGAGTACCAAAACGCGATCCGCTCTTGCAGATATTCTTGGCTCTTGAGCGCTTCCACGAGGCGACCATTCCCGGCCACCTCGGCAAGCTTTAGCTGAAACGCCAAACGATCGTCAGCGATCTCTTTCGCTGTCTGGATGGCGCGCCCGTCGGCGATCAATTTCCGATCGCGCTCAGCGTTCGTGGTCGCCTCGGCGAGAGACAGCCCGGTGCGCTGGTAGGCCTCGATCTGCTTTTGAAGGGCGAGCCGATCCTCGATCGCCTGGATAGTCGCCTGATCATTGGCGAGCCTCGCGGCCTCCAACCGCGCCTGCGTTTCAAGCTCAGCGCGGTTTGCGGCATCGTATTTGGTGTCGCGGCCCTTCGGCTCTCTCTTTTCATTGTCCGGCTTGTGAAGAGTTGGTGTTTTTTTCGGCGTGAAGGCTGCCTTGACCTTGTCGAGCCACGACGGCCCTTGCGGCTCCGCAACTGTGATCTTCCCGCCGAGCCCCAGCGTCTGCTTCATCCCCTGGTAGACATCCGAGATGTATTTCGCGGCGCCTTTGATCCAAGTCAGCACTGCACCGAACTTGTCGACCAACCACGCCTTAACGCCGGCGTAAACCGATGCGGCTGCTGTCACGATACCCGGGAAGGTGTCGCCGATATAGTTGACCATCCCGGCAACCGCCGTGCCGAGCCAATTCCCGATCTCCGTGAAGCCGTCGGCCAGCCACTCCTTGGCCGCCGTGTATGCTTCCCGCAACGGCCCACCCAGGCCAGGCCCCAGTGCGTCGATGGCGTTGATCACGGCATTGCACGCGGCATCCACGATATCGCCAGCGTCGCCCCAAGCGGCCGAGAAGTCCCCGCGGAGCAAGTCGCTAATGAGCGTGACCATGCCGCTCACGACGTCGAGAAAGCCGTTGATTAGTGCCCCCGCAGCACCGAGTACGCTGACGATCACATCGCCAGCACCGGCCACCGCGCCCGCGAGCAAAGTCCCGATCACATCGGCAACGACACCAACGGCGTTCGCGAGCCAAGTCAGAGCGCCGCCGATCGGGCCGCCGGTGATCTTCGCGAAGATCTCCTGCACCTTCTGCATCATCGCCTCGAGCGGGGGGCCGAGCGTGGTGGTCAGCTTGTTCCAGATTTGCTCCAGAACCGGGATCAGCTTGTCTTTGAACAGCAGGAACGCGGTGATCGCCCACCCGATTGGGCCGGCAATGCCGAGGAACGCCCGACCGATTGAACCCAACACGAAGCGTAGCGCCGAGGTGCCGGCAAAGTCGATGAAGAGCTTCAGCAGCGTGTCTAGCGGTGCGAACAGGAACGAGATGGCGCGACCGATCAACCCGAACCCGGCCGCGAACCGCACGGCGAGGAAGGTGCCGACGGTCCCGAGAAGGAAGACGATCGGCCCGAGCAATGCGGAGAGGCCAGCGAAGACGGCACCCACCTTCATGACCCAAGGGGGCGCCTTTGCGATCGTTTCGAGCAGGGAGGCGAAGGCGTTCTTGATCGAGGTGATGATGTCGAGCAGGCCCGTTTCGCCGATCGCGATCTTCACGCTCTCCCATGCGACCGCGATGCGCTTGGTCGCGGCAACATCGCCCTCCATGCGCTTGGCGATCTTTCCGCCAACGTCGCCATTCTCGATCGTCTTCTGAAGGTTTTCGAAGCCCTCCCGGCCCTGGTTCATGAGGCCGATCGCCGTGCGCGCCGCATCGGCACCGAAGATGGTCTTCAGGGCATCGGTTTTGGACTCATCTGAGAGGTCGCCAAGCTTGTCGCGCAGAATCTGCGCCTGCTCCGCGAGCGGCTTCATGCGATGGGTCGCCGCGTCGTAGAACTCGATCCCGAGCGCCTTCATCGCGAATTTCGCGTCCGCGCTGTTTCCGACCAGCGACTGGATATAGGTTTTGAACGAGGTGCCGGCGTCTGAGCCGCTGCTGAACTGCGTGCTGGTGGCGGCGATCGCCGTCGAGAAATCCCGGAAGCTTATGCCAGCCTCTGCCGCGATGCCGCCACCCTGCGAGACCGCGAGCTGGAAATCCTGAAAGCCAAACTTGCTGGCGTCGAGCGCACCAACGACATTCTTGACGACATCGGGGAGATCCGCGGCCGTCTTATGGAACTGCCCGAATACGTCGGTCACCAGCGAGGCGGACACGGACGTGTCGACCATGCCAGCCGCGGCGAGATCGAGCGTTGCCTTGAGGCCGCCGCCGAGGATGTCCGAGGTGCTAACGCCAGCCAAGCCGAGCGCTTCGATACCCGAGGCCGCCTCGGTAGCGCCCTTGCCGACCGCGGGGCCTAGATTGCGCGCCTGGTCGGACAGGTCCTTCAACTGCTTGCCGGTGACCCCGTTGAGTGCGGCTTCCACCCGATTCATCTGCGCTTCGAAAGCGCCGGCTCCCTGATCAACCGCGCGCACCATGCCTGCGAATGGCAAAGTGATGCCAACGGTTATGCCGGCGCCGATGATGCGGAGGCGTTTTTCGACGTCGGTGAACTTGTCGACCAGGCGGCCAAGCACGCCTTCAACGCCTTTTGCCTTGTCATCGAACTCGGAGGTATCGGCACCAAAGATAACGCGCGCGGCGCCAACGACGGCATTGTTCATGTCGGGCCTCCATGCAGAAAAGCCCCGCCGAGGCAGGGTGTGTTGTTTAAGATTCGGGCGGAGGGCCGACGGCGCATCGGTCGGCGCGAATGTCGGTAGCGATGAACTTTTCGGCCTTGCTCAGCGATAAAAAAGTCGATCCCTCGACTCCTTAGCGCGCGGCGTTAATCTCGATCCGAGATCCTGCGTAATTTACAGGGGGATGAATTGCCTGCCAGAATGCGACGGCTGCGAACCAAAATAAAAATATGGCGGCGCCGATCGCTACGCCGGCTAAGAGGTAGAATAGCGTCACTATGGTCCCGCACATCCATTGGACTAGGTTATGCAAGAAGGTCATTAGCTTTTCTCGTTTCTGCTATCGGGATTGCTGCTTCCGCACTCGCGATTTATTATGAATATCGACAATCCGAACCATCTATAGACCCTGACTCTGGCATTTCGGATCAATACCTAGATTTACCAATAACTATATCTAACAAAGGCAACATTTTCCGCGAGATAAACCTTCGGATGCGATGCGAAATCCATGAGGTTGCGTGGGTGCTTCCTGGCGGCCAATTCATCCGGAACAAGGAAAAATGGGTTGCACCCGCATCGTATAATGCACCTTCACTAGATCCGGGTAACTCAATTTCTCTGAACTGCAGAAACGCAGACAAATGGGGCATGACTATAAAATCTATGCCAAGCGGTATTCCAACCAAGTGGTATCCATCCTACATTCTTGTGAAGGTCGTGATCGAATACAGAACAGATGTCGGGCCGCTGCATATTGAGAGATCGGTCGTGTCACAGTTCTTTACGTGGAAGCTAGGACCGAAAGGATATTCCTGGCTGAAAGGCGACGAGACATCATTGCCATCATACTATCGCGCGCCGCCCGGTTTTCCTTTGCCACTCTCTGACTACAATTTGCAGAATTAGAAATAGCCGCCGGAGATCAATGTCGAGGCGCGCGCCGGCGCCCGCGCAGCCATCGAAGCCGAAAACGAAGTGAACCGCTGGGTAGGGCTACTCCATAGAGCAGCCCTACCCTCGCGACGCCTAGGCCGCGCCGCGGCTTTCGCCAGGCTCTGCTTTCAGACCACCGCCTGTGCCGAGCCCGCCCAGACCTCGGCGATCGCGAGCATTTTGCGCCAGTCAGCCGGTTTGGAACTAACCGGCTTCTTCGGCGACAGCAGTTCTTCGAGCCTCGGCGGCTTTTTTGCTCGTCCCAGAACGGCTGTGAGATACGCAGCTTCAATCCGCCGGTCATTCTCATATCTCGCCGCTTCCGCTCGTCCGGCGACCGCTAAATCGAAAAGGCGTGGGGTCAGGCGGAAGAACACGTCCGGGTCGCTGCCGAAGCGCATCTCCCACCAAATTTTTAGCGCCTTTTCAACGTTCCAGCCGGCTTCCTCACCGGCGCTTTCGGAGGGTTGCCGGTGCCCTTGGCCGCCTCCGGGAACGCCGCCGTCAAGGCCTCGGCGAGCAATTCGGCCGCGCGCGTCGGGCCGATCTCCCCGATGATGCGGCCGGCCTCGATGTCCGTCATGTCGCCGTGCTTAGCGGCGAGCCCGATGCGGAAGACAGATCGGATCGTCGGCGCGCTGCCGGAGAGCTTTTCCCCGATCTCGTCGATACCGATGCCCAGTTCGGAATCGATCGAGCAGATCGCGTTGAAGTCCATCACCAGCGTGAACGGCGTTTCGAAGGAGGTGAAGGCCACCTCGCCCTTGAGCTTGCTCGCCATAATCAAGCCGCCGGGGTCAGGACGGGCTTGCCGCTGATCTTGAACGTTGCGGAGCCGATCATTTTGTCGTCGATCGGCGTCGCGCGGCTGTGCTTGGTCGCGAACCCCTTGAAGACGAACTTGGCGCCGTTCGGGAACAGGATCTGCCACTGCTCGACCAGGCGCGTGGCGAGATGCGTCGCGATCACCAGATCATCGGCGAGGCCGGGGATCAGGTTGTAGCTGATCGGAAGCTCGCCGGCGTCCGACAGGCCCGGCTTGAACTCGCGATGGAAATCCGGGCTGCCGAAGTGAGTGAAATCGACCGAGTCCCGCGATGTCTCGGGGGTGCCGATGTCGGTCAACTCCGCGAGCGGCGTGAAAACCGAACCCACGAGTTTGCCGAATTGAGTGAGGAAACCGATATCGGTTGCCACTGCTGTCTCTGCCATTGCTTCCTCCTAAGGGGCGACGCGGCGCCCAACGTGGTTCAATCTTCGGTTGTGGATGTGTCGGAGGCCCCCGCTTGGTCGCCTCCGATCGCCTCGGCCAAACCGAGGTCGATGAGCTCCGCACCGCGTTCGGCGGTGACGGTGAGTTTCGTGCCGGCCTCGACACGACGGTCGTCTTCCGGCTTGGTGAGGTCGTCGAAGGTGTGAAGGATCTCGATCCTCATGGGGTCACTCCGTGGGTAGAGGGATGTGCCAGGCCATCACGTCGAGGCTGGTACGGTGGACGGGACCGGACGCGTCGGTGTCGGTGTCGCTGCGCCGGCCGATCACGAAGGTGCGAAGGCGGAGGCCAGGAAGATCGCGGCGCAGGCCGACGAGCAGGCCACCGTCCGGATCTGCGAGGATGTCGGCAAGGTCGCGCGCGGCAAGGAAGGTGCGGCCCCAAGCATCGATTTGGATGCGGTCGCGGCTCCAGCCGCTCGGACCGGAAAAGGTCATCTGGGGCACACCGGACACCAAGAACAGCGTCAGCGCAGGCAGCGTGGCGCCTTGCGATCTCACCCCCCAGTCGACGCGCTGCCCGACGCGCGCCGACAGCGCCGCTGTCCCCAGCAGCAGAGTGCGTATCGCCTCTTCCATGCTTAGGCCCTCTTGGCGGCTTCAAAGACGACGTCTGCAGCATCGTCGGCAATATCGATCATCGCTTGGCGGACGTTCGTGTCGAACGCCGGACGAATAAACGGATGCGGCTCTTCGTGGAAATTGCCGAACTCTTCTTGAATGGCTTCCGGAAGCGGCCCCGGGCCTGCGTAAACCTCAATCTCTGCGAACCGCTCAGCGAGCGCCGCCTGGTTCGGCGACAACTCGGTCCCGACGGTCACGCTATTCGCCATCCTGCCGCTACGCCGGCGCGCATGAGAGCGCATGTCGTCCGCCATCGGCTGAAGGCGGTCTTCCATGATCGGGACGAGAGTTTCTCGGCGGAGAGCCGAGCTCATCGCCAGCAGCTTGCGGCGAACGGAATCGGTTCCGACGATGCGGATAGTTGGGCGCATCTGCTCAACCCGCCGGTTGATCGGGGCGTGCAACGGCAGAGATTTCGAGGCCGTCTTCGCGCTCGAGACTCTCTTTGGCCCCCGTGATCTCGTATCGAACATCGCCGCCGATGGAGCGGTAGATCAGCACGTCCTTGCCGGATATCGTTCGCGTTAGCGCATCCGCTCGGACGAGAAAACGGCTTGTGATCTCCTCCGACTGAGCAGCCGCGCGAACTCGCTCCGCGTCGCTGACATCGGTCTTTTTCGCCCAGCGCGAACCTATCGGGGTTGGCACGCCCGGCACAGTGACCGTGCCATCATCAACGGAAGCAGAGCGCCAGAAGGTTATTCGCTTGTCGAGTTCGCCCGGGGTGATCCTCATCAGCACCATACCCGGAAGGGAGAAAGCAGGTTCTCGACCGTCGTAGACATCGGCACAGCAACGGCGCCGACCGCCGCGACAGTATCGCGGTTGCGGTAGAGGTCGCCAACCATCAGCAAGATGGCCGAGCGCAGCGCCGAGGGTAGCGTCTCGTAGCCAGCGCGATAGCGAATGCGGACGGTTTCCCCATCTCCGCCCCGCCATGCAGGTTGAGGCCAAACGGTCGGCCAACGCGGGCGGAGCAGGCTTCCCCGGAGTTCGCCAGCGTCCGCCGGCAACACGACTTCCGCGCCATCGTCGCCGACGTAAGCGATCTCGGCGATTTCCAGCGCGGGCGGAAATGGAAGGGCGATTGACGTGGCGCCGAACGCGGGCAGATAGCATTCCAGCGTCTGAGGACCGAGCGCGCGACCGAGCCAGCCATGCGGGCCGTCCAGATGGCCGACCGCGCCTTCAACCATGCCGGTAATCACCGCGTCATCTTCGTCGTGCTCGACTTTGAGGTGAGCCTTCGCCTCGTCCAGCGATATGATGGGAGATGGCGGGGTGACGACAACGGTGCGCATCGTCCGGCTTATTTCGCCGCCGGCTTGGCTGGCTTGCCCTTATTCTCGGGGACGACGTCGGCCTTGTTCTCGAGGGGCGGTTCCGACTTCGTGCCGCCGTTCGTGGCAGCGGTGGCGATCGCGGTGGAAATCTCCTTTTCCGTGCTCCGCGACGCGTAGCCGCGGGGCGGATAGTTGGCGGCCGGATACCCGGCGGCGACAAACTCCTCGATGGTAGGGCCGTCGGTGCGCAGACCGGCATCGTCCGCATCAGGGTCGATCAACGTCGTGCCGACGAGGTGCTTGACGATCGATGGATCAGCGGCGCGGGTGTCGCCAACCTCAAAGAACTTCTGCTTCACACCGTCGTCGGTGATCTCGTCGCCCAGGTGGCCGCGCGCGACGGTATAGTTGACCGGTTCGGCCATGACGGTTCTCCTTGCTTGGTGATTGCGGGGAAGGGTGGCGCGTCCGAAAAACGGACGCGCCAAATTCAGCCCAGGTGGCTTACGCGACTAGGCCGAAGTCGCCGTAGATCAGCGCGCCAGGCTTCTTGTTGGCGAGCGCGACGCGCTCCTCGCACCGCATGGTGTAGAGGTTCTTCTCGAAGTCGTCGGCGTTCTCCGAGGCGATCACGACCTCGGGCGACATGCGATCGTACAGCGTCTGCAGCTTGAAGCCGCCGGCGAGGAATTTGTCGATCGTCTGGGCCGGGGTCGAGACGACGGGCTTGCCCCACATGCGCGGGCCGCCGAGCTGGAGCGGATCTGCCCAGACGTAGCGGCCCTGGCCGTCCTTCTGGAGCTCAATGCCGGCCCAGTCGCCTGGGTTCAGCACGATGCCGTCCGACGGGTAGAGGGCGAGCTCGGCCTGCAGCAGCGCGAGGCGGAGCATGTCGATGCGCGTCGGGCTGGCGATGGTGATCGGCGCCACATACGCGGTGGCTGCCGGGACGAGGCCGGTCAGGTGCTGGCCGGTGCCGTCGCCGTTGAGGAGTTCGCCCTCCTCGGCGAGACCGAGGCCGTAGCGCATCTCGCTCTCGACTTCGCCCTGAAGCTGCACGGCGTCGTCGATCGCCTGCCGCGTCAGCTTCGCCAGATGGGCGATGACGCGGACCGGGGCGTTCACCTGCTCCCAGATATAGCTGCTGGTCGGCTTGGTCAGACCCTCGCCAACCACCGCCGCATTGTTCGTGCGGGTGGTCTGGCGGGCATAGTCGACCGAGCCGCTCGACGTCCGCACGACGGTGAGCAAGCTCCGCACGGTGAGCGTGCGGCGCGGCAGGCTGGTGACGGTTGTGTCGCGATCCGACCAGGCCGTACCGGCCTGGGCCGCCGTGATCGCCTTGATGTCCATATCGGTCGCCTTGAGCGAGATGCGCAGATTGCCGCGCGCGCCGCCTTCGACATACGACTTGTAGTGGTCGGACTCGGCGACCTGTTCGCCATAGGACTTGACCTGCTCGCCGTCGCCGCCCGGCTTGCGCGCCATCTTCTGCTCGATCTGCGAAAGCTGCTCCTTCAGCGTGTTCAGTTCGAGCAGGGACTTGTCGACGGCGCTCTTGGTCTCCTCGGCGAGACCGCCGGTGCGCTTGGCCTCGGACAGCGCGTCGTCCGCTGTCTTCTGGATCGCGTCGGTCTTCTTGTCGATCGACTTGCGCAGTTCGTCGGCCATCTGCTCGGCCGACTTGTTGCCGCCACCACCGTGGTCGTCGGGACCGCGCATGTAGCGACCCTTCGCGCGTTCGGCAGCCGTCATCGCGCCCAGCGCAACAGCGCGGGCCATATGGAAATTACGCATCGGGAAGTGCTCCTGTCTGGAGGTGAAGGTCAGGCGAGCATGGTCTTCAAAAACCGGCTCAGTTCGTCGTCCGCCTTGGCTTCAGGTTCCCCCCGAAGATGCGGTGCGCAGGCGGAGGCCATCGCCTCCGCCTTGCTCTTCGAGAAACCGAGCTCCCGCAGGGTTCCTTGAAATTCTCGGATCGTCGGCATGCCGCCGGCGTCCAGAAGGTGCTTGACGGTCTCGACCCGCGCGCGATCGTTAGAGGCGAAGGTTACAAGCGAGACCTCGCGCAGCAGCAGCTTCTTCAACTGGATGATGCCGGGCTTGGTCGGGTGCGGATCTGCGTCTAGCGTGCGATAGCCGATCGACATGCCGTCCATCGCCTCCGCCTTCAGTAGCGCATAGGCTTCGTCGGCGCGGGGCACGTTCTGCTTGATCAGCAGCCGGCCCTGCACCCACAGGCCCTTCGAGTCCTCGGCCATGTCGTCCCAAACGCCGATCGGCTGCGTCCGGTCGTGCTGCCACAGCATCTTGATCGAGCGGCCGCCGCGCTTCGCGTCGACCAGCGACTGCGTGAAGGCACCCGGCATCACGATCTCATTGTCGGAATCGACATTCCCGAAGATCGACCCGTAGCCCTCAAAGGTGCCATCGTCGCCGACGGCTTTCACATCGAGCGCAACGCCGCAGTTCTTGGTGAGAAGCGTCATATCGGCAGTCCTACGAAGCAGGGAGGGTGGCGGTGATGTGCTGGGGCGCCGCCGTCATCGTGATGGGCGTGTTCTGCATCTGCATCCGCGGAACTTCGCCGCCCTCGACGGGCGGCATATTCTCCAGCGCACGGACTTCGTTGATCGTGAACCAGCCGTTTTGCAGGCCAGCGTTGTAGAAGGCGGAGCGCTCCGCCGGCGAGCCGCGCATCAGCCCGTCGAGGTTGATCTCGATAGTGATGCCGCGGACGATATCCGCAGGCGTCAGTAGCTGCTTGCGCAGCGCTGCCTCGATGCGCTTGAGCCGTCGGCGTAGCGTGAACATCACGAACCCGCGCGTCTGCTCGGTTATCGAGCTCCCGAGTTGCGTGTTGCCGGCCGTATGACCGATCATGTGGGGCGGCACGCCGAACAGGCGGCAAATTTCTTCAACGGAAAAGCACCGAGCCTCGATCATCTCAAGATCGTCGGGTGCCATCGAAAGCTGTTGCCATTTGAGGTCGTG
>Ga0307412_10002536_pt1 | contig 10149 bp, 9 predicted proteins | sample DK1Cmetagenome_3_FD_203823 | JGI IMG/M metagenome (GOLD analysis project Ga0307412, IMG submission 203823) | Maize rhizosphere microbial communities from greenhouse at UC Davis, California, United States - DK15-C-1 | ecosystem: Host-associated > Plants > Roots > Rhizosphere > Soil | place: USA...
TTTCGGCCTCTGACAGCGATGCTTCCAATCCGAATAATGAAGGCGCATTACTTACAGCCCTGGATACTTTCAGAAGATCAGCAGCATTACAAAACACCAAGGTTACAACCCTTACGTACGATCCTCTGATCGGGGTAACGAACATGATCTCCTCTCAGGGTATCAGGGAGACCTACAAATACGACAGCGCGAACAGGCTTGAAAAAGTCTCTGATCAGGAAGGAAAAGCGTTGAAAGACATTATTTACAATTACAAACACTAACAGACGATGAAAAAACTCATAATCCCGATAGGTATCCTTGTTGCATCAGGCTCTGCCTACGGACAAACAACAGTACCGAGCAGCACAGAAAATTACGTGTATACAAAAGTTCATTTGTCTGATCCCTTAGAACCGGTACAGAAACAGGTCGAAACCGTTCAGTATTTTGATGGCTTGGGAAGGCCAAAACAGGCGGTGAATGTAAAAGCATCTCCTTTAGGAAGAGATGTGGTGAGCTATATGGAATATGACGGATTTGGAAGACAGGTTAAAGATTATCTTCCCGTTCCACAGGGGGGAACACTGAATGGAGCTATTGTAGCTTCTCCACTCTCCAATGCTCCCAATACTCCTTACGGATCTGAAAAGATTTATTCCGAAAAAGTGCTGGAAAACTCACCTTTAAACAGGATACAGCAACAGATACAGGTGGGCACAGACTGGGCGAATAAGCCTGTGAAGTTTGACTATGAAGCCAATACCGCAGCAGATAATGTAAGAAATTATCAGACCACCACGACCTGGGATGCTAGCAATAAAATGTTTGTCAGCTCGGTGCAGGCCTCTGCGTTTTTCCAGGCTGCCAAACTGTACAAGAATACCGTGACTGATGAAGACGGCAACAAAACCATTGAGTTCACCAACGGAAGAGGACAGACTTTGCTGATAAGAAAAGTGCTCAGTGCCACTGAAAATGCAGATACGTATTATGTGTACAATGAATACAATCAGCTGGCTTATGTGATCCCGCCACTGGCTTCTGTTTCAGGTTCAACGCTGCAATCGACGTTAGACAACCTTTGCTATCAGTATAGATACGACAGCAAATATAAATTGGTTGAAAAGAAAATTCCCGGAAAAGGCTGGGAGTATATGGTCTATGACAAAGCAGATCGATTAGTATTAACCCAGGATGCCAATATGAAAGCCCAGAATAACTGGCTCATGACCAAATATGACCAGTTTGGAAGAGTTGCCTATACAGGAATAGTCAATTCCGGAGGAGAAAGGATCAGCTTACAGAATCTAATTAATGATCTGGTTATTACCGAGTCAAGAGATAGCGCCGGATTTACAGCAAACGGCATGAATATTTATTATTCGAACACCTATTTTACTTCTACTATTACCGCTATTCTCAGTGTTAATTATTATGATACGTATCCGGCATACAGCTTCAATCCTGCCTTTCCGTCTTCGATATTCGGAAAACCAATATTGACGGATAGCCCTGCCACAACGGGGAAAAGTACCAAAGACCTTCCTGTGATGACCCTGGTGAAAAACATCGAAGATGATAACTGGACCAAGAATTACAGCTATTATGACAGCAAAGGAAGACCGATCGGAAGTTACTCGATTAATCATTTGGGAGGTTACACCAGAACGGAAACCGAGCTTGATTTTGCAGGAACAGCCAAACAGACCAAAACGTATCACAAAAGATTAGACTCGGACACTGAAAAAGTGATCACGGAAACTTTTACGTATGATCACCAAAACAGGTTATTGGTTCACAAACATAAAATGGACAACAATACGGAAGAGATTTTAACGCAAAATACCTATAACGAACTTTCCCAGCTAACCAATAAAAAAGTGGGCGGAACAGTTGCTTCAACTCCTTTGCAAAGTATTGATTACGCTTACAATATCCGTGGGTGGATGACTAAGATCAATGATCCTGCGAATCTGAACGGAAAACTGTTTGGATATGAAATGAAATACACAAACCCTGTCTATTCATCCTTAGCATCCGGTAAGTTTAACGGAAATATCGCAGAGATAGACTGGAAGACTTCCAGTGATGGAGTACTGAGAAGATATGACTACCAGTATGACGCTCTCAACAGATTGCAAAAAGGATTGTACTCTGAGCCAGATTCGTCAGTTCCTCAAAACAATTTCTTCAATGAGTTACTGACTTATGACAGTAACGGGAATATGACCAACCTGAAAAGAAACAGTAAGAGCCTCTCAGGAACAGCGGAATTAATTGATAACCTGAACTACAATTATACCGGAAACAGATTGACCTCCGTTAATGAAACACAACTGAATTACAGGGGGTATCCCGATGTTTCCGGAAATACCATTGCATATGATGATAACGGAAATATGAAAGACCAGATTGATAAAGGTATTTTGAATATTAACTACAATATTCTTAATCTTCCGAACGCCATAAAGTTTGACAAATTATATCTAACAAGAGGAGTTTGGCAGAATGTAAACACCAGCTATACCTACAGAGCAGATGGAGTAAAACTAAGAAAGATCTATAAGTACAGTGAAGATTCTGTATTTAAACAAAAAAACACCGAGTATCTGGATGGTTTTCAGTATGAAATAGTTTCTACAGCTACTGATCCTACGATAAAATTTGTACCAACCTCAGAAGGTTATTTTAATTTTGAAAATAATAAGTATATTTACAATTATTCAGACCATTTGGGAAATGTACGTGTAAGCTACTTTAACAATGGTTCCAGCGCAGAAGTTCTTGAAGAAAATAATTATTACCCTTTTGGATTAAAACATGAAGGATATAATGCTTTAGCCGGAAATCCTACATACAATTACAAGTACAATGGCAAGGAATTACAGCAGGAATCTGGGATGTATGATTATGGGGCGAGATTTTATATGCCGGACTTAGGACGTTGGGGAGTGGTGGATCCACTGGCGGAGAAATCAAGAAGGTTTTCTACTTATACATACGCTTTAGATAATCCTATAATGTTCGTTGATCCTGACGGCAGAGAAGCTGAAAGATGTTGCACTTGGAACGATGTGAAGGCTTTCAGCAGAGGAGCTTGGAATACCACAAAAGGAATGGCTAAAGGTTTAGTTCAATCTAATACAGTTTCAGTAATGATGAATGCGGGTAAACAATGGGGAGGCGTTTATGATGCTTATCAAAAAGGAGGTGTAAAAGCAGCTGGGAAACAATATTTAAGTACTCTATATGAAAGTAGTGGGGCTAAATCTATTGTACAAACTGCAAAAAGTGTTGTAAATGGTGATCCTGAAGCAATTGGATCTCTTGCCGTTACTGTTGGAGCAGTAGTTGCTACTCATAAAGCTGCTGGAATAAAGGGAGCCTCAGTTGTTGAATCGGAAGGAACCGCTTCAATAAAAACATCAGCTCAACTTTCCAGACAAGAAATGAATGTCATCGCAGGCGGTAACTCTGATGCAAATGTAGTAAGAGGTGGAACTTGCTTGGCATGTCAATTCGAAAATGGTTCAGGAGTAACAGTTAGTTCAGACGGCTTATTAAATGGAGTTTCAGTTAATAGTGTAGCAGGATTAAGTGTAGAGGAATTGTCTGCTGGAATACCTAATGGAAAAATTGGAACAACCACTGTTAGTGAGATTGAAGGACTTGGGGGACAAGTGACATCATCTCCAACAAAAAATAATCCCCACCATGCCACTTTATCTGGAATAACACCGCAACAAGCAGAACAATTATTTAATCCTACTATAAAAAACCCTACTAAAAAGTAAATTATGACAGAAATAGAATTGAAGAATATACTTGAAATATGCAATAAGGCAACAAATGCTCCTTGGACTTCTTATATTGAAGGAAGAGATTTTGATTCAGGTTCGAGTTTTATCATGACTGGTAAAGATGAAAATAGAGATTATGATATAGAATTTATAAAAATAAAACCTGAGGATCAAGATTTTATTGCTATGGCAAGAAATGTACTTCCATTATTGGTTAATGAAATTATGAAATTAAAAAACAGCCAATAATTGAAGTAATGGATAATGTTTCAGATGTGTTGGTTTCCTTTATTAATGAATTGACAAATAAACAATTCTCATTATTGATACAAAAAGGATAATCATTTTTGTTTCTCTTTTTATTTAGAAAAAAGGATTATGAAATTTCCAAATTTAAAAGAACATCAATTTTCTGTTTTGATGTCTAATAGTGAAACAGGAATCGTTTTAAATATTGATCTCGACATTCACAGGCAGGATGAAGAAAAAGATGCATATATTGTATTTGAAAATATAGAACAAACGAAAGAATTTATAAATAAAATATCTTTGATAAATAATAAAATTGAGTTTGTAATTTACAACCCCAAACAGGAAGTCATTGAATTTATTGCAGCTAAGCAGTAATGCATCTGAGGTATTGGATATATGAAAAACAACAATAATTAAATAAAAAGAGTAATCAACTTGGTTACTCTTTTTATTTAATTAGAATAATTTATTTACAACTATACAAACCATTTGGAAATGTACGTATCAGCTACTATAACAATGGTTCCAGCGCAGAAGTTCTTGAAGAAAACAATTATTATCCATTCGGATTGAAGCATGATGCTTATAATGGTATTGGTGGTAATACTGCTTACAAATATCAATACAACGGTAAAGAATTGCAGGAGGAAACAGGGATGTATGATTATGGAGCGAGATTCTATATGCCGGATTTGGGAAGATGGGGTGTGGTAGATCCGCTGGCAGAAATAGGTAGAAGATGGTCGACTTATAATTACGCTTTAGATAATCCAATCAGATTTATTGATCCGGATGGAATGTGGCCATATCCTGTAACCACAAGATCTTTTGCTCCGTTTAAATCATTTGGAGGTTGGTTTGCAGGAGATAATCGAGGGTTTTCTACTTCCTCTTCTGTTAGTTCCAGATTATCTCATAGTTATGTAATGAATACTGATAATCATACCTATACTAATCATGGAGCAAGTTCAAGCCCATCTTCACATCCGTTGCTAGGCTCTGCTACTGCAACAGACGATCGAGGCGTTATTACGAATGCAGTATATACAACAAATAAAGATGGAAGTACAACAACATCATGGACTTCTACAATGTCAGGACACAATCCGTTAGTTCCGGGTTCTCCAGATATTGATGTAAAAACTAATTTTAGTTTAACCGAAAACAAATCGGCAGGTATGTTAGGAGTTAGTGTTACTCAGACTGGAGATGCTTTTCCTTCAGCTGAAACTATGATTGGAGATACAAGTGGGAATCAATTAATGGTAGGTGTTAGCCCTGCAAGTGGAGATCCATATAGTAGTTTACCAGGAGATGGAAGCAAGGCAATGATGAGCAATAATTTTACTGTTACAATGGATGAGAATGGAGTATTTACAGGCGTGCAACAAGGTGATAAAACATACTCTGTAAGCGATTGGAATAAAGCAATGCAATCTACACCGGCGGTAAAGCAAGGAGATCCAAATGAACAGAAAAAGCTAAATGACATGATGGATAGAGGACATAGAGAATAATAATTATTAAATTAAATACAATGAAAATATTAAAAACAAATTGGATAAATATATTAGGTGTTTTTATAAGCGTCTTGTTTTATTCCATTATTTATAATCTCACTGTTGATGACGGTGTTACGAGAAATTTTTTTCAGTCAATATTTGCTGCAATATTTTTGGTACTCTTATATGGTCTAATGTTTTGGGCAGGTTATATTTTAGCACTTATAGTTTTAGATTTAATTATGGTTGTACCTAACCAAAATAATCTTAAGGTAAAACTATTAGTAGAATGGGCAATAATTAGCGCGCCTTTTATATATTGGGCTATTATATATGAGAGGCAAAGGAATATTTATATTGTTGCTGTAATCGTTTTTCTAATCACACAATTAATAAGAGAAAAATTAATAACAAAAGCTACTAAGTAGTGTTCCCGCTCTCGCACGATTTTATCGTGTGAGAGATAATAAGTAACCTCGTATTTTATGAGGTTACTTATAAGTATAACGGCAAAGAATTACAGCAGGAATCTGGGATGTATGATTATGGAGCGAGATTTTATATGCCGGATATTGGAAGATGGGGTGTGGTGGATGCTTATAGTGAAAAATACGCAAATAATAGTGGATACAATTATGCTATTAATAATCCTGTATTTTTTACGGATCCAGACGGAAATAAGATTATGATCTATTCGGGGAATGATAGAGAAAATCCTGAAGAGTACACGTATAAAAAAAATAGAGATTATTCTAAAATGGATTCTTTTTTAGCAGATACGTATAAAGCGCTTGATGCTTTATATATTGCTTCAAATATTGAAATTGATGGAAAACAAGTAAATGTATTAGAAACGGTAATGAATGATTCTAGAGAACTGTCTTTGGTCCAAGCTTGTGAAAACTGTACAACTTCTTTTATTTCGGGAAGAAATATTAAAGATAGAGAAGAAGATAAAAAGAATTTTAAGAATATTGGGACTCTGTATTTTGCGAATACAAAAGGCGTTTTATTTGATGATATTAACGACTATACAGAAAATATACTACAAGAACAACTGAACCAGGACAAGTTAGGACAGACTAGTAAAGTAAATTCGCCAACATCAACTTTAGGACACGACTTAGCACATGCTTATGATTATACTACAAGTACAAATAATACAAAAAAAACTAATGAATATCAGGCTAGAGTAGATGATATTTCTACTAAACAGGGATCTCCATATTTTAAAAATGGACAAGAAAAATATGCAACAGAAATTTCTACAAAAATAAATATGAATTTAAAAGAAAATCCGAGATTAAATAATCTTGGTACACCTGTCAAAACTACTGGGGTTTTATCAAATAAAATAAAAAAATAAAAAATAAAAAATGAAAAAAATAATTCCATTCATATTGCTATTATTTATTTTTTCGTGTATTACTAAAAATAATAGCAACACAGATTCAGATTCGACAAAATCACTGAAAATAATAAAGTTTATGGGGGTTGGTATGTACTCCAGTGGAATAAGTAAAAATGTATTTTGGACTTATGATGATGAGCACATGCTTATGTATATGAAAAAAGGAGGATTTCTTACCGATATAGAGGATTATAAAAAGACAGGAGCTAATTCTCTTAAAGAATATGGATATGCCTTTATAAAGGGAAAAGATACGATATATTCTGACAGTGATCTAAAAGTATGGGAAATTACTAGAAACAAAAAAAGTACATATTATTATGATCAATCTGGCGAAACTGCAAATTTTTTAAAAAGATATCCTTTTTTTAGAGATTGCCCATATGTTCCTGATAGTAAGTAAACTATTGGAAATATTTTAGCCGTGTTGATTCCAAATTAAAATGCTTTACAATAATTAATACAAAAGAGTAATCGTATTGGTTACTCTTTTATTTTGTTAGAATAATTATATTTACAACTATTCCTTATTTTCTCGACTAGGATAAGCATAATAAAAATCTTTATCTACAGATAAACATAAAAATTAAAAATGGGAATCTTTGAAGTTATTTTTCAGGTTATTTTTACTCACCTTATAGGAAATAATGTCTATTATCTTGTGAAAAAGCTGATCGGTGATAAACGTAGTTATAAAGAAATTGTTAATAGCCAGAAAGAGGATGGATGGAGATACGGTACAGGAATGTTTGTGATGTTCGCCCTTATTATATTTTTAGTTAAATGTACTTCATAAAATTTTGGATATATTTTTGACTATTCAACTGGTAATAATTAATCTAAAAAGGGCTGTTTTACTTAAACAACCCTTTTTTTAAGTGATATTAAATTTTCTTCACTAAACCACGAGCTTGTTCAATTTATCAAAAAAACACTACTTTTGGTTTCCTATTGTATTCTTTAAATTAATTAACACTAATCATAATCTGTACCATGACTATTACTATTAAAGATGAGACTTTCTCTGGTAAGGTACTTCAGGAGATTGATCTTGAATTTCCAACTGACATTGTTACCGTTCAAGATATTATTACCGGCAGGGTAACAAGAGAAGTAGAAAACTATAACAGTAAACTGCCTGCTTACTTTAATGGACTGATTGAGCCTTCTGATGCTGAAAAAACATTAAATGGCTATAAATTAAAACCAAAAAAAATAATAGATGCGGAGAAGCAGGTGTATGTTGCGCTGGACGCTTTTCAAAGAAACGTATTTTTTGTGTTGATAGATAACCTGCAATCTGAAAGTCTTGAACAAATGGTTGAGCTTAAAAAAAGCACGGCAATAAGCTTTATTAAATTAACACCCTTAGTAGGCGGATAGTTATGGGATTGATCAATAAAATTAAAAGCGCTTTGTTTAATAAAGATCTGGTAAATAATGCCGGCGAAATGTCGGAATTTGACCAGGTAATCACAGCATCTAGAATTGAGTGCATCAAAGAAAATCTCAACTTTTGGGATGTCAAACTAAGCAAGGTTAAAGTATATACTGAGCAGGTAGCCAGTTGGGATGATAAAAAGAGAGTAGGCCTAATCGTGTACTGCGTTAAGGAGATCGCCCAGTTTTCAAAAATAAGGAGTAAGGCCGAACCTCATCAATCTGAAGATAATCTGGTTAGAGAGGCGTATGTTTCACATTTATTGAAGACAAAGCTTAAAATTGATGAAGATAGCCTTGATAGGATTGTAAACACGTTTATTGAAAATAATAAATTTGAATGGGCCACTATTGTTCAATGGCCGGTTTCTTCGTTACTGAACCAAGTGGCTAGTCAGTATAAGACGGCTGGCGTGTCGGATAAGATGAAACTCTCCTTATCAAAATTGAAATCAGCCTTTGAAAACGCAAAAGATGTATATGCTGAAAAGATAAGGTCAAAAGTTATTGAGAAACTTGATCAGCTGCTGTTCGAAAACGATGGCTCAGGCCTAGTAAAACCGACATTATTCATAGGTAAAGATGACTTCGGTACTTACGCCAATTCAACTATTGACTTAATACCTTCAAGTGAACAGCAGATATGGTACAAACTGATTGGTAAAGCGCAAAAGGCCGATGGATCAAAGCCTACTAAAAAGTACCTGGATGAGACTTTGGTATTGGTTAAGGAGCTTGGTACGGACAAATTCAAGAAAGTTGTGAATGACTGGTTTCAGTTTGTGATCGACTTTAAAGAAAAACCTGTTGGGACCTATGTGTATACCCATTGGGAATTCCTTAGTGGTATTAACCTGGATGTGATAAAAGGTTTTGTATGGATGTGTGCCCATTTTTACGATAACGATACTTTGAGTACGGTTAGCAGACTTGCGGAAAGGTGTTTCCGGAAAGTTCCTGGACGAGGACCAATTGCTGCAAGTTTGGGTAATGCCTGTTTGTATACCCTCTACAAGTCGAAAGGCTTAGACGGAATAGGACATCTATCCAGGTTAAAACTTCGGATTAAACAAAGTAGTACCCAGCAACTCATTGAAAAGTACATAACTGAGACAGCCCATACACTCGGTGTCTCAACGCATGAGATTGAAGATATGGCAGTAGATGATTTTAAACTCGTGATGGGAGCTAGAAGTTATCTGTTTGACGATTATACCTGTATATTAAGTATTACTGGAGTAGGGAAATCGGACCTTCAATGGTTTAAACCTGACGGGAATGTGCAAAAAACATTACCATCATTTGTTAAAGAAAAACATGCTGCAAAATTAAAAAAACTTAAGGAAACACAAAAGCAAGTAGATCAAACCAGCTCTGCTCAAAGAGACAGGATAGATCGTATGTTTAGAACAGGCAGAAAGTTAAGCTATGCTGATTTTAAAAAGTTCTATCTGGACCATGGTCTGCTATCTGTACTTGCAAAAAAAATCATTTGGGTATTTACAACAGAAACTTCAACAGTATCGGTATTATGGAGTGATGGTGAATGGATAACCAATGAAAAGCATCAGATTGTACCAGAGGAGAATAGTATAGTCTCTTTATGGCATCCTGCCTTAAGTACAATTCAGGAAGTGAAAAACTGGAGAGCGTTGTTGATCGACCTGAGAATTCAACAACCATTGAAACAAGCTTTCCGGGAGGTTTATTTATTGACTGATGCAGAGATTAATACAAAATCATATAGCAACAGGATGGCTTC
>Ga0307412_10002537_pt1 | contig 10148 bp, 7 predicted proteins | sample DK1Cmetagenome_3_FD_203823 | JGI IMG/M metagenome (GOLD analysis project Ga0307412, IMG submission 203823) | Maize rhizosphere microbial communities from greenhouse at UC Davis, California, United States - DK15-C-1 | ecosystem: Host-associated > Plants > Roots > Rhizosphere > Soil | place: USA...
GAGAGATAAAGTAAGGAGGATTCCTACGCCTTGGCTAAAGCCGGCGAATGCAGCTAATGGATCCGCTGAATTACGTATTTGCAGTAAGGCCAATAAAAATAAAATAAAAAAACCGACTGTTCGCCAAGATATACCAATCCTACGTAGTAGTAGAATTGTCAGGCTTGCATGCCCCATAAACATGGCCATGTCTGTCAGTCTGACAGAAAGTTCGCTCTTAAATATATAAAAAAAGCTGTAGATTACAGGCCAAGGTAAAAGTATTCTTCCGTATTCAATAAGCCAAGAATGGATCACTCTGCTTGAGAACTCAATGATGTTGGAGTCGAAGCGATTGATCAATCCCCATATCTGACTATTCAAGGCGTCGTCAGCCCAGAAACCGTTTTTTGAGTAAGGCAACAGAATGATAACTACCAGAATGGCAAAAGCTGATCCGAAAGTTATTTTTGCTAAACTTTCATATGTTATACGCATTGCTCGTTGGGCTCGCACGGATGGGGTGGTTAAGACATACTAGACTAAGCAGGTGTTTCTAACTAGCTGAACCTGGCAATCGGGATTTCTTCGAAGGGCATACGCAAGAATAGAGTCTCACATTAACGTCCCTTGCCGCCATGGTGCAATCCGTGGTGCTCGATCCCGCAAAAAGCCGGCCTGGTCTATGATGCCTTGGTCAAATAGCAGGAGCGCTGAGTGGTTGACTTGGCCGGACAGATAACCGCAAAGCACTGATACTGCAGCTCTATACGTGTGAAGCGAGCCCAAGGAGGCAAAGCTCTTGTCGATCGAGCGGTTGAGCGACTGGCCATTTTGATTAAATCATGCTAAATTTTTTAAGTTTCTATATCGATTCTTTGATATTAACTGGATCTAGACTTGGTTAGCAATGAATAAGCCACTTTATTATCTTCATATTCCAAAGACTGCTGGTTCGTCGTTGACTTCATTTTTAGACGCGCAATTCGATCGTTCTAAAATATGTCCTGCTCAATTGCTTCCCGACTTATTTAAGCTGAGCCGTGATTCCATTTCAGCATATGATTTTTTTCGGGGGCATCTTTGGTTCGGCTTGGATAGTTATGTGGGGGCGGATCTAAGTTATATAACAATGTTGCGAGATCCTGTGCAGCGCACGATTTCATGGTACTCGCATGTCAAACGTGATGTAGGTGCGTATCGTCATGATCGTGTCGTTAAAGAAAATTGGTCATTATTTGATTTTGTTGTGGATAAAGAAACGCAATGGGACATGGTGAACGCTCAAACTATATTTCTTGCCGCGGATCTAGATTTCGAAAAGCTTTCTAAAGATCCTGTCGGTTATGGCAGGGCTGTTATTAAAAGTTATGCTGTGCGTAGCAACGATCGAGAGTTGCTGGATTTGGCTAAATCTCGGCTTGAAGGATTCATGTTCTTTGGTATCACGGAGCGAATGAATCACTCCTTGCATTTGTTATCACATGTTTTAGGTGTTTATCCTCAATTTTCCCGTGAAAAATTGAATGTGTCGGAGAATCGACCGGTTGATGATGAGATATCGATTGATGCTATTCGTGCCATCAGAGAAATAACATCATTGGATCAGGAACTATACGATTGGGCGGTGGAAACCTTTGATTCAAGATATAGTGAGTTGGTTAATGCACTGCTCTTGAATGAGTATATAACTAGTCCGAAACACGCGGATAAGGCTTGTATTGTTCAATTGTCCCCTGAGGAAAGGAAGGGTCTGCAAATTAGCACGATATCCTTGCCAGAGGTTGTTGAGCGGGGAGCTACCTTTGTGGTTGAAGTCGAGGCGGCCAATAATTCGAAATATCGCATCCAGAGTAATGGTCGCTACCCAGTTAATGTTTGTTATCATTGGATAAGTCCGGTCACGGATGAGGTCATTATTTTTGATGGGGTTAGGACCAAGATCGAGCCGACTTTGCTTCCAGGGGAAACCCTGAAACTCAATGTGGAGGTTAATGCTCCTGAATCGCCGGGGTTATTGATTCTGCGGATGACTTTTGTACAGGAAGGAGTGGCATGGTTTGATGAGCCGCAGAGTGCGATTTTTTCTGATAATGAGGTTCTTGTAAAATGAAAACAAGCGAGGGTAACCTTACTTGGCATTACGGAGCCTTGACCCGTGAAGACCGGGAGCTCCAGTTGGGGCAGCAGGCCATTACCCTTTGGCTCACCGGGCTTAGTGGCTCTGGAAAATCGTCCTTAGCTTATGCATTAGAAAAAAAATTAGCAGCCCAAGGTAAAAAATGTTTTGTTCTGGATGGTGATAACGTTAGGCACCATCTTAATAAAGATTTAGGATTTAGCCTGTCCGAAAGATCGGAGAATATACGAAGAATAGCTGAGGTGGCAAGGCTCATGAATGACGCCGGTCTGATAATCATCGTAGCGATAATTTCTCCGATTATTGAGGATCGTGCTTTAGCAGCCAAGATAATTGGTTCTGGCTGTTTTCATGAGGTTTATGTTAATACCCCTCTCAGTGTTTGTGAAGAAAGAGACCCCAAGGGACTTTATCGGAGAGCACGCAGCGATTCTTTAGGGGATTTCACAGGCATATCCTCTCCTTATGAGCCACCGTTGACGCCGGCATTAGTTGTCGACAACTCTAGTCTGTCGGTGGAAGAAAACGTAAAAACCATAATGCGATATCTGGAGGGCTAATCCATTCGCTAGCTTGGCCGAGCATCTTCTGATCTGTTTTCGGAAAAGCGTAATGGAGGCTGGGAGAAAACGTTAATATTTTAAGTAGAATGCCCTGTTTTTTCGCCAGGGCATTTATGTAGGGTGAGCTCCAACTGTTCAGCTGGTTAATACGAATTTCTTGGTTTGAGCATTGTGGTGAGTTTTTATAGCTCAAGTCGAAGCGAAACGAAACCAATTCCAAGTTTACGTTTGTCGCTATTGATGCCTAATGCCCTAGGGGATATTGGTTTTGATGGCAGGAATAACATTGTATCAGTTGTCTGCCCCATTAGATCCACTTGGATGCGAACCTCTGATGCTGCACCCTCAAGTTTTATCTCGTACTCTCGAGTACCAATTAAGATTTTTACAGGCTTGTCGACGTTAGGTCCGAAGGCTTGTGCTGTAATTATCAGCGTGAACGTTTGGGGGAGTGGAGAGGTAAAAACCAAGCGGGGATTCCCTTCAGACCAGCGCCCCCACGGCTCCAGGGCTGAAAAACCAGAAACAGTTTGAATAAACGCCGGCCAACCGGGGCGAGTAAAAGCTATCCCGTCTTGTAAGTTGGCGGAGTACCTCGGACCCAGCTGGTCTGCATAGTAACCCGACTTCTCCATTATTTGGTTAGGGCTCAGGCCTGCTAAATTGGTACTTTCAGTCGAGGTTAATCTAAAGAACGCGAGCTCACCATTTGAACTGTTCAAAAGTGGAGGAGAGCCAAGCAGCTTGGTTAAGTTTGTGATCAAAGCATTTGCATTGTCCGCGTAACCACGACGATCTATGTAGATGCCATTGAAGCCCATACGCTTAATGACTTCCAATTGTTTTTCTATAGGTTCATTTGCAAGCGAGCGATAATACATATCGCCATCCCGGCCCTTCATACCACCAAAGCTCCAATGAAGGTTTTTTGAATGAACAAAGCCTGCGGCCAATTGATACCCAGCTAACCGGTTTATGGGCGGGGTCTCCGGGAATGCAATATAGGGTAATTGGTAAATGGCAGCACCTTTAGGTAATGAGCGCTCAATATCTTTTACAAAGTTCTTGTCGTTCTCATATTCCAGCTTTTGCGGCGTCCTGCATTCTTTGCATGGAGGCACTGTTTGGTCATACATGCCGACGGCGAATACAATTGCCGCTGCGAGTAACGAGTAGGAGTGAACCTTCGAAGAACATCTCTCTAAAAATAACTGGAGCGACAGAAAGAAGGCAAGAACGCAGCCGAAGGCAATGAAGATGCTAGCTCTGTTCCACCCTCTTATTGAGGGTGAGATGGCATAGGAGAAGAGTGCGCCCAAACCGCCGGTAGTAGCAAACAAAAACAATACAAGTGTAGAGGCAGCCAAAAAGGTTAATCTGTAATCAATTCTAGCTCCGGAAAGAGAGGCCATGACATACAAAAAACACGCCAGTAACCCAAAAGATCCAATAATACCTAAAGTTGACGTAGTGTTTTCGTTTATCAGAGGAGATGCGGCGTTATAAGATTGTGTAAATTGCCCCAAGTAAGATACGCGATGGTCGGCTCTGGGGAGTATGAGCTGCATTAATTTAAGGGCGTAAATCTCTGACTCTACGGGTGAACGGATTGCTACTTCCGAGTTTTTGCCTTGTTCATGCTTTCCAATCAGATTTGGGGTTATATTCAGTAATACGCCACCACAGAGGATGGCTGTTATAAGTAGCGCGCGCTTGAGTCCAAAGGGCTTCCTGGTTTTGATAAGGTTTAGGGCGCCTGCCAAAGAAATTAGAATTACGCCAAAGAGCGTGTAGTACACACCAAAAGAAGAAATCGCAAGCAGTGCAAGAGTAAAAAGTGTGTACTTGACCCACGGTTTTCGTTTTGGTGTATTTAACGTTTGGTTACTTGAGGTTCGAAAAACAGAAAATGCCAGATAGAAAAATATTGGAGCTACGAAATACCAAGTATAGAAAAGGTGGGAAATGCGTTGAAAGTGGAATGGCATGAATGTGAAAAGTAGTGCGCCCACGAATGAAAGAACGCGCGAGACGCCAAAGGTCCTGATAACGCAGAAAGAGGATATGAAGGCAGTTGGGAAACTAAACAGGAAGAATAGGTTTGTTGCAGTGAAGCTGCTGCCAGACAGTAGAAAAAATGCTTTGATGATTAAATGGCTGCCGAAGTCGGAGCCTGGGAAATCAATAAAATTTGAACCAAAAGGGTACCCAGTTCTGGGGTTATTAAAAAGCCATCCCTCTGAAACGCTTTTGGCCATCCAGGCATGGAAAAGACTATCACCTTGATAAGAGTACGGGTAGGAAACATCCGGCCATAGCCCTCCCGGCCAGCCGCTAAGCCAAATACTTGCGAGAATGAAGGATATAACAGCGCCTGAAAGTACCAACTTCCAGTTTTCCACGAGTACTGCTTGCAACGATTTTAATGGCGGTTCCGCATTTAATATGGCTTTTTCAAGTGGTGCACTATTTGATGTCACGATTGTCAGTCATCCATAAGTCAATCAAAGTTTACACGTTCAGACTCAACCACTAACGGCATGTTACGTATCTGCGTATGCACCGAACCCAGGTATTCCCCCAGCATGCCCAAAAATAATATCTGTACCGAACTGAAGAAGAACAGAGAAATTAGCAAGGGGGCGATGCCCACTTGGAACGAGTTCCAGAAGAGCAGTTTGGCCACAAGGAACCCGAATGCGATCAACAGGCTGAGTCCCGCCAGCAGTCCACCTCCCATGACCATGAGGCGCAACGGTACCTTGGAGTGATTGGTGATGCCCAGCATCGCAATATCATAAAGTGTGTAGAAGTTGTTCTTGGAGATGCCGCGCTGACGCCGTGGTTGCTTAAACGGCACCGTGGCGATTGGGAACCCGATTTCACACAGCAGGCCGCGAAAATACGGATAGGGGTCGTCGATCTTCTTCAGGATATCCAGCACAGCCCGGTCAAATAGGCCGGCACCCGTGGCATTCTGCACCAGCGGCACTTCGGAAATACGCGTAACAAAGCGATAATAAGCCCGACGCATCAGGAACATCAGGCGCGACTCCTCGCTCTCCGGCTTTACCGCCATCACAGTCTTGAAGCCTTCTTCCCACTTCTTGACGAAGTCTTCGATCATCTCGGGCGGGTCTTGCAGGTCGGAGGCGATCAGCACGGCGGCGTCGCCACGCGTCTGCAATAGGGCATGGTATGGCGAGCGGATGTGGCCAAAGTTACGGGCATTGAATATCAGCTTTACTCGCTTGTCTTGCGCGGCCAGGGCGCGTAATTTGGCGTGGCTATTATCCGTGGAGCAGTTGTCGATGAAAATGTGTTCGTAGTCATAGTCAAGACGTGACATCACCTCGACGATGCGGTGGTACAGCTCGTCAATATTGGCTTCTTCGTTGTAGCAGGGTGTCACTATGCTGATAAGCTTACGCATAATTGAAAACGAACCTGTTATTAATGACGAATGAAAGTAAGGCCATTGGCACGATCAAGGCCATGCCAGCCAAGTAGGGGTCGGCGCCCAGTAATTTGAACGCCGCAATGCCTGCCACATTGGCGCCATAGACGACGCCATAGCCGGCAATGAACCTGAAAATCAGCTTATTGTTCTTCGAGCCGAATACAAGGGCTCCGGTGCTTTTAAAATTGAAGGCTATGCCTAGTATCGTGGCGAGCAGCAACGCCGCACTGTAGTGGAGCCCGAGATAGAGAAAACCGGCAAAACAGCCATAGCCGAACGCGGCATTCATCAACCCCACACACAAGAATCTGAACAGTTTTACTTGTAGAAGCCTACCTAGCATGGAGGGCGCTTTTTTAGTCTCTTGCATTCAGATACTGCCTGATTTCACGCATGACACCACTTAGTGAAGAATCGCAGGGCACATAGCCAAACAGTTGCGCGGCCTTGCGATTGTGCGAATAGTAATGGGCTTTGGGGCCTGTGGCATTGATCCTCGCTTGGTCACCCACAATTGCGTATTGCAGGCCGAACTGCTCGCTCAAAGCCGTCAGCAGTTCAAACTTGCCGATGGGGGCCTGGCTATAGCAGTCGACCACCTCGTTGCACGCTGGCGACTGCAGGATCCGGTCAATCAATTGCAGGAAATCGGCGGGGGTGAGGTAGTCCCGAAACATGTCATCGGGTGCAACCTCCAGCACTGTGCCCGCTTGCAATGCACGCAGAATATCGCTGAGGAAGAAGCGAGCCTCTACAGCCTGGCGATGGCTGAAGTAACTGAACACCCTCGCATCGACAATGGTGGCCTCAGGCAACGCTCGATGGCGGCACTCGGCCTGGAATTTTGCCGCGCCGTACCAGTCTTGCGGCTTTAGTCCATTGATCGCGAATATTGCCTTCGAGGCCTCGGTTACAGGTGTTTCGAAGTTGGTACCGTATGCAGCGCCACTGCTCAGGTAGATGTACCTGCATTGAGGATGGTTCTGCAAGTACTCCAAGGCAAGATTGTCATACAGTTCGGTGACGCTGAAGATATCCTTGCCCATCTGTACGGCTCGGGCTGGATCACCAACACCAACAAAGTTGATGATTGCATCGAACTGGCAACTGGCATCGAACCCGGAGTAGCTGAGTACGGCAAATCCCTTGCGCTCAGTAATGGCCCGAAGTTCGGCATCGAGCGAGCCCGGTGCGCGCATAAACAGGTTGCATTGATAAGCGGTATGTTCAGCGATGTTGGCTATCAGATCTTTGGCGATATGACTGTTTGCCCCTAGGATGGCAAGCTTCATTTACCTAGATCCAGCGGTGGCGACTGCTCATCGATCGGGCGGCCAAACTCCAGGCGGGGCCGGCATTCCCTCGCATCTGGCATCATGACTTCGATGAGCATGGGTTTGCCGTTGGCAAGAAACTCTGCCACAGCGGCCTTGAATGCCGCCAGATTGACCACGCTTAGCGAACGTATGCCATACGCAGCGCCAAGGGCCTGGAATTGCGAGGTATAGCCGTTCCAGTAAGTCGAGGAGTTACGGCCCTCAAAGTACATTTCCTGGAAGCCGCGGACCATTCCCAGCGAGTGATTGTTCAGTACGATAGTCAGGATCGGTAACTGGTCGCGGGCAATGATGTCGAGCTCCTGGATATTGAGCTGCGCACCACCATCGCCGGTGATGACGACAACCGGTTTGTCAGCTGCAATGCTAGCGCCCACGGCGGCAGGAATGGCAAACCCCATGGTGCCCAGACCGCCTGAGTGGTGCATGGCTTGGCCGGGGCTCAGGCGCAAGGTATGCGCGGCCCACATCTGGTTGTTACCAACGTCGGCAACATAGTCCAGGGTCCGGTCGGCGGCCAGGTCGTTGAGAACGTTCAGCAGCTCGAACGGGCTAATGTTCCACGCGATGTACTCATCGACGAACGATTGCTCAAAGACCTGTGTCAGGTGAGTGCGCCATGCCGCCGGAGCGGGTTGCAGCTTGGCTGTATGGGCAATGAAATCGGCAAACACCACGTCCAGGTCGGCATGGATAGACTCTTGGGCCTTGACCCTGTTGTCCAGCTGGGCCGTATCCAGATCGAATTGGATTATGTGAGCATTCGCAGCGAACGTTTCGGGTTTGGCCCCGGTCTGGCGCACGTCCATGCGGCTACCGAACACTACTAGCAGATCGCAGTGCTGGACGGCATGGTTCGCTGCACGGGTGCCATAGGCACCAAGCATGCCGAGGTACTGTTCGCTCGCTGTGATCTTTTCGGCGCCTTTCAGACTGGCAACATGGGGAATGCCCAATTTGCCGACCAGGCTCAGCCATTGGCTGAACGCAGGGCTGTTTACCGCGCCACCTCCGATCAGGAATACAGGTTTTTGAGCTTTGGCCAGTGCCGCCCAGACGTCGCTAAACGAGGTGCGCTGCTTGGCAGCAGGCATTATTTGATTGGTTCGGGCGTTCGATAATTGGTCCAGCACCGCCTCATCGATCTCGGCGCGCTGGATGTCCATGGGGATGTCCAGCAGGACAGGACCCGGACGGCCTTCCCGAGCGATGCGGATCGCTTTGAGAAGACAAGGGATCAGTTCATCAACATGGGTGATCTGGTGAGCATACTTGGTGATGCTACTCACTAAGGCAACGCTGTCGAGCTCCTGGAAGCCCTGCTGACGTATTGGCCTGTCGCCCTTGAGTTCGTGGGTGTTGACCTGGCCGGTCAGGAACAGGCATGGGTGACTGTCCAGCCAACAGTCTGCAATTCCGGTGATCAGGTTGGTGGCACCGGGTCCACTTGTACCCAGGGCCACGCCCATGATCTTGTGATGGGTCGCACGTGCGACAGCAGATGCAGCAAAGGCGGCGCCTTGCTCATGGTGCATTGATACCAACTTGGTTTTTCCGAGCAAGTTAATACTGTCAACCAGATGGGTAATCATTCCACCGATGAGCTCAAAACCATACAAGACGTTATTGTCTGCAAGTACTTTTGCTACTGCATCTGAAGCTTTCATATGTTAGAAACCGATCCCGAAGAACTCTTCCAGTTTTTCACCGACGTAATCGAAATGCTCTTGGCCCAGGGAGGGTTGGACGCCCAGCCAGAAGGTCTGATTCATGGTCCGATCAGTATTGGTCAGTTCGCCTACGACGCGGTACTCGACGTCATGGAAGTACGGCTGGCGGGTAAGGTTGCCGGCAAATAGCAGGCGGGTACCGATCTTGTTCTGATCCAGGAACTTGAGCAGGTCGACACGCTTGACCCCGGCGCTTTCCTTCAGGGTGACTGGAAAGCCAAACCAGGACGGGTCGCTGTTAGGGGTTGGTTCGGCGATTTCAAGGAAATCGCTCAAGCTCGCCAGGCGTTCCTTCAGCAGCTTGAAATTTCGCTTGCGAGTTTCGATGAACTCGGGCGCGCGGTCAAGCTGTGCCAGTCCGCAGGCCGCTTGCATGTCGGTGATCTTCAGGTTGTAGCCTAAGTGGGCATACACATACTTGTGATCATAACCTTGTGGCAGGCTCCCAAATTGCTGGCCGAAACGGTTGCCGCAGGTATCATCGCAGCCGGGCGCGCAATAGCAGTCGCGTCCCCAATCACGGAACGATTCGGCGATCAATTTGAGCTGAGCGTTATTGGTGAACACCGCACCACCTTCCCCCATGGTGATGTGGTGGGCAGGGTAGAAACTCAGGGTAGCGATGTCGCCAAAGGTGCCAACCAGCTTGCCGTCGTAGGTCGCACCGAGTGCATCGCAGCAATCCTCAACCAGCCAGAGATTGTACTTTTCGCACAGGGCTTTGACTTTGCCCAGATTAAAAGGGTTGCCAAGGGTGTGGGCGAGCATGATCGCCTTGGTCTTGGGGGTAATGGCAGCTTCGATCAGCTCAGGGTCGATGTTGTGAGTCGCCATGTCGACGTCCACAAAGACTGGTATCGCGCCGAACTGGACGATGGGATTGACAGTGGTAGGGAAGCCTGCAGCCACGCCAATGACTTCGTCACCTTTCTTGATGGC
>Ga0307412_10002538_pt1 | contig 10147 bp, 9 predicted proteins | sample DK1Cmetagenome_3_FD_203823 | JGI IMG/M metagenome (GOLD analysis project Ga0307412, IMG submission 203823) | Maize rhizosphere microbial communities from greenhouse at UC Davis, California, United States - DK15-C-1 | ecosystem: Host-associated > Plants > Roots > Rhizosphere > Soil | place: USA...
GGTCGGCCCGTTCGGCCTCGGACAACTCCGGGCGGGTCAGGCGCAGGTTCACCGCGCTGTAGCGGGCGCTGCGCGAGTGCGAACGCAACGAGCGGCGGCCGATCCAGGCACCCATGGCATGGACGGTACGCAGAGGGAACAGGCTCACCAGCCTGAGCAGGAGATAGAGGAGATAGATGTCCGGGCGCATTCCGCGAAGTGTAACCCGCCTGCCAACCGGCCTCGTTCGCCATTAAGCTTGGCGCCCATCCGCCGCTAAGCTTGTCCATGATTGCAGTGATCCAGCGGGTCGAGTCCGCACGCGTCGAGGTCGACGGGGAAACGGTGGGCGCCATCGGTGCCGGCCTGCTCGCACTCGTGGCCGTGGAACCCGGCGACGGCGAAGCCCAGTGCGTGCGGATGCTGGAGCGCCTGCGCGGCTACCGGGTGTTCTCCGACGCGCAGGGCAAGATGAACCTGTGCCTCGCCGAGACCGGGGGCGGCCTGCTTCTGGTCAGCCAGTTCACCCTCGCCGCCGACACCCGCAAGGGCATGCGCCCCAGTTTCACCACGGCGGCACCCCCCGAAGAAGGGCGCCGCTGGTTCGATCGCCTGGTCGCACTGGCGGGCATTGCCCACCCAGGGGTGGAAACCGGCCGCTTCGGTGCCCATATGAAGGTTCACCTGATCAACGATGGCCCGGTCACCTTCCGTCTGGAGGTGCGCTGAGGTGTCCTGTCCGAGGGGCCGAGCCCCCATCCTTCCTCACCGCCACGTGAACGCCCCGGCCCGAACAGGCCCTCTGGCGCGATTTTTGCGTGGTGCTGGTGAGGCCGATCCACTTGAAAACTGGTCAAAAAATCATCAGATGACTATACTGATCGGTTCCTGTAACCCGCGGCGGTCGGCATGACTAATAAAGCTCACGAGCAACAGTCTGAAATCAAACAGCTCATCTCCAAGGGATTGGAGCAGGGCTACCTGACCTACGCGGAAATCAACGACCACCTGCCCGACGACATCGTCGATCCGGAGCAGATCGAAGACATCATGGCGGTGCTCAAGGGCGTCGGCATCGAAGTCCACGATTCCGCGCCGGACACCGACACGATCTCCGACGGCGCCGCCCCCGGTGCCAGCACCGACGACGAGTCCGCGGCTGAAGAAGCCGTGGCGCTGCTGTCCGCCGTGGACGCCGAGGTGGGCCGCACCACCGACCCCGTCCGCATGTACATGCGCGAAATGGGCACGGTCGAGCTGCTGACCCGCGAAGGCGAGATCGCCATCGCCAAGCGCATCGAGGAAGGCCTCGGCCAGGTCCAGACCGCGCTGGCCAGCTTCCCGCTCACCATCCAGCTGCTGCTCGAGGAATACGACCAGCACGTGGAAGGCAAGCGCCGCCTGAGCGAGATCCTCGCTGGCTTCGCCGACCTCGAAGAAGCCGCCGACGCCGCCCAGGCCGAAGCCGACGCCGCCGTGGTGGTCGACGGCGATGCCGAGACCGATGACGAGGAAGTCGAGGGTGCCCCCGCCGAGGAAGAGGAAGCCGGCCCGACCGGTCCCGACCCGGAAGAGGTCAAGCGCCGCATGGAAGAACTGCGTTCGCTGCACGCCAAGTTCCAGAAGGCCGCACCGAAGGCCGAGATCAACGACAAGAAGGTCGCGAAGATCCGCGAGCAGATGTCGGAGGCCTTCCTCAACCTGAAGCTCCCGTCGGCGCTGATCGACAGCTTCGTGCGCAAGCTGCGCGAAGTGGTGAACGACATCCGTCACCACGAACGCGTGCTCATGGACATCTTCGTCAAGCAGGTGAAGATGCCGCGCGCCGAGTTCCTGAAGAGCTTCCCGTCGAACGAAGGCAATCTCGAGTGGGCCGCCGAACTGTCGCGCAAGCGCCAGAAGTGGTCGCCGAACATCAAGAACTACCGCGAAGCCATCGACGCGGAGCAGGAGAAGCTCGCCCAGATCGAGCGCACCCTGTACCTGCCGCTGACCGACATCAAGGAAATCAACCGCGCGATGTCCGTCGGTGAGGCCAAGGCCCGCCGCGCCAAGAAGGAAATGGTCGAGGCCAACCTGCGCCTGGTGATCTCGATCGCGAAGAAGTACACCAACCGCGGCCTGCAGTTCCTCGACCTCATCCAGGAAGGCAATATCGGCCTGATGAAGGCGGTGGACAAGTTCGAATACCGCCGCGGCTACAAGTTCTCGACCTATGCGACGTGGTGGATCCGCCAGGCCATCACCCGCTCGATCGCCGATCAGGCGCGCACCATCCGTATCCCGGTGCACATGATCGAAACGATCAACAAGTTGAACCGCATCTCCCGCCAGATGCTCCAGCAGTTCGGCCGCGAGCCGACGCCGGAAGAGCTGGCGAAGGAAATGGAGATGCCTGAAGACAAGATCCGCAAGGTCCTGAAGATCGCGAAGGAACCGATCTCCATGGAAACCCCGATCGGCGACGACGAAGATTCGCATCTTGGCGACTTCATCGAAGACACCAACGCCAGCTCGCCCGTCGAGTCGGCGACCGAGACGGGCCTCATGGAAACCGTGCGCGACGTGCTCGCCGGCCTCACCCCGCGTGAAGCGAAGGTGCTGCGCATGCGCTTCGGCATCGACATGAACACGGATCACACGCTGGAAGAAGTCGGCAAGCAGTTCGACGTCACCCGCGAACGCATCCGCCAGATCGAAGCCAAGGCCCTGCGCAAGCTGCGCCACCCGAGCCGTTCGGAAACGCTGCGCTCGTTCCTCGATATCGACTGATCGGGTGACGTGACCAAGTGAGACGAAAATGCCCGCGCAAGCGGGCATTTTCTTTTCCGGGTGCCGGTTTCCTGTAGGAGCTCGCGCCGACGGCGCGGCAACCTCTCCACCTGCCCGGCGCCATCCGCTACACTCCTTGCGCTGCAAGGGCCTATAGCTCAATGGTTAGAGCAGAGGACTCATAATCCTTTGGTTCCAGGTTCGAGTCCTGGTGGGCCCACCAGACATTGTCGAGAACGGATGCGCCCCTGCGCGATCTCTCATAGTTTGGCCGATTTGGCCAAACCTTGATGGACGTCTCTCAAGTTTGTCCTCTGGCGCACGGCGCTCGAATACCACCCTCTCTGATCGCTTCATCATAAGTCGTCCGGCGCTGCCAACTTATGATGATGCGTCATCAAAAGTTGGCCGCAGAAGGCAGCTGGTCAAAGCAGCATGGTTAGGTCACTGAAGCGCCCCGGGTTTCACGGAGGCTCCTGCCTTTGACAAGATGGAGCCATGAACAAATCGAGCAAGTTCTCACCTGAGGTCCGCGAGCGCGCCGTTCGGATGGTGCTGGATCATCGCCGGGAATACCCATCGCTATGGTTGGCCGTCGAGTCCATAGCGCCCAAGATTGGCTGTGTGCCGCAGACGCTGCTGAGCTGGGTGCAGCGCCACGAAGTTGATTCGGGCGCGCGTGCCGGGGTCACGACAAGCGAGGCCCAGCGGGTCAAGGAGCTGGAGCGCGAGGTGAAGGAATTACGCCGCGCCAACGAGATTCTGAAGGTGGCCAGCGCGTTTTTCGCCCAGGCGGAGCTCGACCGCCGATTGAAATGATGAGGGATCTCATCGATCAGCACCGTGGCACGTTCGGGGTCGAGCCGATCTGCAAGATCCTGCAGATTTCCCCGCCCGCTTATCGACGTTACGCTGCGCTTCGGCGCGACCCGGACAAGCGGTGTGTGCGTGCCCGACGCGATGACGTCTTAGCCAGCGAGGTAGAGCGCGTCTGGCAGAAAAACTGACAGGTTTATGGTGCAGATAAAGTCTGGCGACAGCTGGCTCGCGAAGGCATCGCCGTCGCTCGCTGCACGGTCGAACGGCTGATGCGCCGACTCGGTCTTCAAGGCGTGAGGCGAGGCAAGGCAATGCGAAAAACGACCTTCGACCAACCGGCCTCACGCCCGCTGGACAAGGTCAACCGGAAATTTCGGGCCGATCGGCCGAACCAGTTATGGGTATCCGACTTTACCTATGTTTTGACGCAGCAAGGCTGGCAGTATGTGGCCTTCGTCATCGACGTTTTCGCCAGGCGTATCGTGGGGTGGCGCGTGAGCAGTTCCATGCGTACCGACTTCGTTCTGGACGCGCTGGAGCAGGCGTTATATGCAAGGCAGCCTGAGCGAGATAGCAGCCTTGTCCATCATTCCGACCGCGGTTCGCAATACGTTTCCGTGCGCTATAGCGAGCGACTGGCGGAAGCAGGCATCGAACCGTCTGTCGGCAGTAAAGGAGATAGCTACGATAACGCGCTGGCTGAAACCATCAATGGCCTTTACAAAGCCGAGGTCATCCATCGCCGAACGGTGTGGAAGACCAAGGAATCATTGGAGCTGGCTACCCTGACATGGGTCGCATGGTTCAACGAGCATCGATTGCTAGCGCCGATTGGGTATATCCCTCCCGCAGAGGCTGAAGCAAACTACTATCGGAACATCGCCGAGCAGGCCGCGCTAGCAGCCTGACTTAAACCAAACGGCCTCCGAAGAACCCGGGGCGCTTCACCCAGGGTCCGCGTTCGCCCCATTGCGGACCTTTCGGAAGTGTCCGGATCGAGCAACAGTAGCAGGGCGTCCGCCATCGCGACCACAACCGATCCGCTTCGATAATCTATGGTTCGCGCGACCGGGAGTGCAGCGCGGAAGGTTCGGTCGATCCGGCATCGACGAAGCATTGCCGACGAGCCGTTGTGGCCGCCGAGTCAATCCGAGGATTGCCCGCACCACTGCACGCGACTTGTCTCTTCCTATTTTACCCGGTCTAAATTCATCAGTTAGCTCGTTTCCGCAGGGAAAGGTGACGTTCTGCAGGGTTGACGTGGAAACTGTTACACCCCCTTACATCGAATATGCCGGAAGATTCCACTACGGCGCTGACGTTACCCGTGACCGAAATGAGCGTCGATTTCGATATAGTCGTACCTAGTGTCATCAGAGGCAGATCAATGTCCGTGCGGCCCGAAGCGTTTATTGAACAGGCGGAGTACCTGGACCGCCAGTCGTTTATCGATTGGGGTGCGGATCACCCCGACGAGTCCGCAATTCTCAGAAAGCTTACGCAAGGTGGCGCGAAGCTGATCAGCGGGCCGCGGGGTTGCGGTAAAACGACGCTAATGCTCAAGGCGTACAACAAGCTGCTGCAAGATCATGCAGTGCTGCCGGTATACGTGAACTTCAAGCGCTCACTTGTGATCGAGCCACTATATGCCGCGGGCGACAAAGGAACCTACGTCTTCAACCAGTGGATATTGTTGAAGATGTACGAAGGGCTATATAAAACTATCGGCGAGCTTGGCGAGAATATCTCGTTGTCGATTGACGCAGCTGACGCTGCGGAAAGAATCGCCGCCCTGGAAATGTCAAGGTTCGAGCTAGTTCCTAGCTTGGATCTAAATATCAATCGACTTGAGCTTGATTTGCTTCGGGTCATTGACAAGTGCAGCCGCTTGCGGTGCGTACTGTTGCTTGATGACGCCGCCCATGCGTTCTCGGCTGAGCAGCAACGAGACTTCTTTGACTTCTTCCGCCAAATCAAGAGTCGAGAAGTGTCTCCGAAGGCCGCTGTGTATCCAGGCGTAACGTCTTACTCTTCCTCCTTCCACGTTGGTCATGATGCCGAAGAGATCGACGTCTGGGTAAAACCCGATCGTCCGGGCTATATCGAATTCATGCGAAGAGTAGTTGAAAGCCGCTTTCCTGCGACGATCTATCCCGCCCTGTATGCAGATCGAGAGGTTCTCGACTTCCTTTGCTATGCGGCTTTCGGCATCCCGCGCGCGTTCCTTAACATCCTTCAGGCGGTGGTAGATTCCAGTGGCGACGACGACGAGACGTTCCAGGGATTTAAGCGTAGAGCAGTTCTGCAGGAGGTGAAGCTGCATTACCAGAACACGCTCAAGCTGTTTCGGTCCCTGAAAGATAAAGTGCCGACGTATCGAAACTTTATAGAGCACGGCGAGGTTGTTCTTACCAACGCGATTGATCTCGTTAAGGATTACAACCGAAGTAAGTCCGTTGGAAAGCAAAGCGTCTCAATTGCGATTAATGCATCGGACATGACCCCTGAGCTCGTACGACTGTTTGGTCTTTTTCAGTACGCCGGACTGTGCATATCGAAAGGCGTCGTTAGCCGAGGTGAGAAGGGGCGCTTTGAGATCTTTGTTCTTCACTACAGCGCGCTAGTCAGCGCAAACGCGCTGCTGGGAAAAAAGGCGGTCAACCTCAGTGACTATGTAACTGCGTTCGCCTCAAGAGATGCGCATGAGTTCACCAGAGTGAGCCCTTCTACGTTAACCGGGGGGAGGAGCGTAGCGACGCTGTTTGAGCTTTCCCTTCCGCCCTGTTCGGTATGCGGAGCGCCCCGGAACAACCGGGATGCCAGGTTCTGTGCAAACTGTGGTTCAAAGTTAACTCTCTCGTCGACGTACACGCAGTTGATTTCGCAAGACATCGCGGCCCTCCCCTTGACGGAGGCCCGGGTGGCGAAGATCAAGGAGCAGTCGTCTATCAGGCAGGTAAAGGACATCCTGCTCGACAAGGAGCATCGTGAGCTGCGCGGCGTTGATCGCATTGGCCCTTACTGGACGGGACGAATTGTTCGATTGGCGGAAGAGTTCGTCGAATGACTTGGAAGAATTCGGTATCGAGGGCGGGGAGCGCAGTCGCCATTGCGGACGTGAATGCATATGTGTCGAGTGCATCCGGGGCAGCCAGATCGCCGATGGATAGGTACTACGCCGCGACAGAAGGCATCCTTGTGAAGGTCGATTCGGCCTACTTCTCGGCTTACCCTAAAGAGATTTCGTCGTTGCTCTATGTAGGATTGATATCAGCGACAGAGAACTACTTCCGGGATACTTTGGGTTTCATACTCAGGGTTTGCCCAATCGCACGAACGAGGGCGGCCGAAGAAAAGGTTCAGTTTGGTTCGTTTCTTTGGGGTGGCGCAGATCTTCATAGTCGCACGGCCTTCGACTTCATTGCGTTCTCGTCGGCGAAGAACGTGTCCGAGACGCTGGCAAAGTTCATTGGTCATCAGATCAAGAAGAACGGGGTGTGGAGCGCCATGCTCCCTGAGTACGACCGGCTTTGTGAGATTAGGCACGGCATTGTGCATTCGGGCCTGGTTCTTTCAGGGAAGAATGCGCTCCGCCTTGATCTCGTTCGGACCAAGAAATCGATGGTAGTGGCTCCGTCTTATGCCACGTTGCAGGAGGCTGGCGACATCTGTACGACGCTTGTCCAAGCGGCCAACAATGAGCTCTTCGAGGCGATGGTTGGGCGGTGGGCTGTGGATTGGCGAAAGCTGCCAAGCTGGGATAAAAAGAAAGCGCGGACGGTGCTGAAGGAAGTTTTCCTTGGGTTTAGATCCGATCGGGATGCGACTATAGGGGCAGTGTCGAATGCGCTAGACTTCGATTCGTTCGTTAAAGAAATCAAGGTTGACTTCAACCTCTGAAAGACTTGGTGCATTTCGCGAGGCGCCAGTTCGGCCTCATTAGTACGAATGCCTAGTGGTTGACTTACGAACATTGGCCAAACTATGCGAGATGCTAGCGGTCAAACTATGTGAGATCGCGCAGCCCCATCACTAGATAATCTAGAAAATATCCCGTCCTTCCGTCAGATTCATGAGCTTTGGAAAAACGTAAAGCCCGGGGCGCCGGCCCTTACCGTGCCTGATCATACGGACGACGTTCGCATCGAGGAGTTGCTGAACGATCTTGTGCGCTGATGCCGTGGGCACGCCAGCCTCCTGTTCTAACGAGGACACCTTGAAGATTGGGCGTTTGAACAGCGTGTCCGTGATCATGGCCGCGTATTGGGATTTAGTCGCGCCTTGAACGGTACCCTTCATCTCGTTGTAGAGTTCGTGTATCTGCGATGCAGACTTCTCATTAGCCATCGCTTGCGTTGTTACGGCTTCGAGAAAGAAGATCACCCATTCGTTCCATTGCCCGTGGTCAGTGATCGCTCGTAGACGCGTGTAGTACTCGTCCCTGTGACTCTCTAAGTAGCCCGACAAATAGAACATCGGGCGATGAATCCGGCGTTTGGAGTAGAGAAACAAAGGAATCAGGAGACGGCCGATTCGGCCGTTGCCGTCGATGAACGGGTGAATGATCTCGAACTGCGCATGTACGACGGCTGCCTGAATGAGCGGGTCGAGATCGTTACCGGCAATGTACGTTTCCCAGCGCTCGAGATGCTCCATGACAATCATTGGATTAGGCGGAACGAAGTTTGCGCGTTCCATCGGACATCCTTTCGGCCCTATCCAATTCTGCTCGACCCGGAAACGACCCGGATCCTTGTCCTGGCCACGAACGCCGTCCATCAGACTCTGGTGCAGTTGCCTGACCAAGCGCAGCGATATCGGGTGATCGTTCAGCAAGTCACTTGCAGCGCGAAGTGCTCGCCGATAGTTAAGCACTTCTTCGACATCGGCGCTCTTGTCTTCGTCGAACTCTTCCCCGACATCGCTTTCCAGCACATCTCCTAGCGTCGCCTGAGTGCCTTCAATACGAGACGAAAGCACAGCCTCTTGGGTGAGCAGAGGGGAGATCATCAGTTCGGCATTGACCATACCTTGGAGGAGACCGTCATAGCGACCCAAGGCGTCCGTCGCTCGACCGAGCGGCGTAATCAGGCGTCCGGCATCAAGCTGAACGGGAAGTTCGTCGGGGATCCATGGCTTCATGGTTCTAAGATACAGAGACTATCTATCTTGTGTCTACAGAATGCCATTTCTGTAGAGACAACCTCCATAGCGTCTAGCAGAATAGAATCAACCGAGCGGACCTAGGGTTTCGGCAACGGCGAAACACAATATGTTGTGGTTAACCGCCAAGCTCAACTTGCCTAGCCGTCGGCACATTCTTCGCTGAGCAAGATTGACCCCGGGGACCGCTGCTGGGGCTAGGCCCCAGCGATCTTGACGCTTTGTACAAAGAGTGACGAGAAGGCGTAACTACACCGACCGCCGATCAAAGTATGAAACCTTGTTCGCGATCTTCCATTCATCGCCTACCTTCAGCAGCAAGAAGTAGTCGGTAATCACGACAGCACCATAATTCAGGGTGACTCGGGCAGTGCCCGCATTGCCCGAAGCATCCATGAAATCGACGGTCCGCACGCGCGACGCTTCATTGTCAGCCACCTTTCCCTTGAAGAACGCGCAGAACTCATCCAGGGACAACGAGGTGAACTTGCCGTCGCGCACGCTCTCGATTCGAGCGCTTGGCAGGAAAGCCAGACGCATGTGAGATGCCTCACCGGTGGCTTGTCCGCTGAAGTAGTGCTGGATGGCCTGCCTCATGCCTTCCTGTGCGGCAGAGTCCTGCTGCGCCGCTTGGCCGGTTGCGGGCACATCGACCGGCAAGGCCTGCACGCGTGCGGTGAGGGTAACGAGGACGACAGCGAGGAGGCTGCGAATCCATTGCTGGTTCATGGCGCGTCTCCGTGGGAAGTCGACGCAGGATGTCCGGCGATAGCCCCTCGGACAATCGCTTTCACCGCGGATTTCGCACGCTTCGGCGCAACGCCTTTCGGCGCTCCGTCATTTGAACAATACGAGCCGATCGCGATAACTGCGTGACAACTTGAGTTCCTGCCCACAGTCCAGGGTCAGGAAGTACTCGCCGTTTAGGTGCGGTCTTAGCGCTACGACGCGGTCGGCATTGACCAGCGTCGAACGGTGGATGCGCGGAAAACGACTCGCGTGCAGGCGCTTCTCTAGCTGCCCAAGGGTGGCGCGTAGCACGTGGGTATCACGATCGGTGTGGATGCAAAGGTAGTCACCCGCTGCATCGATCCAACGAATGCTGGCGCGCGACAGACGCAATGTTCGCGCACCGTCGCGAACGGCCAGCGGCGCTTCAGGATCACGCAGTTCCTGCGCACCCTCGGCCTCAAGTGCCTCGTCGAGGGTCAGTGCCGGGCGGCCACTCAGCGCACCGAGCAGGCCGAGCAGCTTTGCGCGGTGATCGCTGGCCTCACGACGATCAAGCGCTTCGCGCACGCGAAACAGCGCCTGATGCAGCCGCCCGTCGTCCACCGGCTTGAGAAGGTAATCCACCGCGCTCGCTTCGAAGGCATCGAGCGCGTAGTGGTCATAGGCGGTAACAAACACCACC
>Ga0307412_10002540_pt1 | contig 10145 bp, 11 predicted proteins | sample DK1Cmetagenome_3_FD_203823 | JGI IMG/M metagenome (GOLD analysis project Ga0307412, IMG submission 203823) | Maize rhizosphere microbial communities from greenhouse at UC Davis, California, United States - DK15-C-1 | ecosystem: Host-associated > Plants > Roots > Rhizosphere > Soil | place: USA...
ATCGTCGACGAGTTGGAACGCTGTTCCGAGAGAACGTCCATAGGCTGCACATGACTCCTCAATCACCGGATTGGCATCGGCGAGCACCGCGCCCAGCCGCGCACTCGCTTCGAACAGTTTTGCCGTTTTGAATCGAATGACTCGCAAGTAGTCGTCGACGGCAAGGTCCGGGTCATGCATGTTCATCAACTGCAGAACTTCCCCCTCTGCGATGACGTTGGTCGCATCCGCAAGCACTTCCAGGACACGCATGCGGTTGACGGACACCATCATCTGGAATGCGCGGGAATAGACAAAGTCGCCGACCAGCACGCTGGCAGCATTCCCAAACAGCGCGTTTGCCGTTTGACGACCTCTCCGAAGGTCCGACTCGTCAACCACGTCGTCGTGGAGCAGCGTCGCCGTGTGAACGAACTCGACGGTTGCTGCAAGCTCGAAGCGCTCTTGCCCTTCGAATCCAAGTGCACTGGAAAACAGCAAGACCAGCATGGGACGGATTCGCTTCCCGCCTGCGCTGATGATGTAGTGCGCGATCTGGTTGATCATCGCTACATCCGAGGCCAAGCGTTTTTGGATGACGTCATCCACCTCCCTCATGTCAGCACTCATCAGGCGCGCAGCGCTCAGCGCCGGACCGGGAGCGAGTAGAGGTGAAGTTCGCACAGACATCTCGAAGCTGCGGCGATTATAGAAACGCAGGCCTAACCAGCCGAATTGAGCTGTGACGCGCCCTTCGGATGTCGCCCGGCCTTCGATGCCGAACGAGGCGCTTATCGAGCATCGTCCTTGCACCCGGTCACCCAGGCATTCAGTAGCCAATTGCTTTGCTTGTGCTATATTAGAAGGCTAACCTCGTCAACAGCCTCGTTCCGCTGAGCGTAGCGCATGAGGTGGAAACCAGCGAAGGGCTAAGAGATGTACGCGGTCATCAAGACCGGAGGCAAGCAGTATCGAGTTGCCACCGGCGAAAAAATCAAAGTCGAGAAGCTCACCGCTGAGGTCGGGCATCAGGTTACGCTCGACAAGGTGCTGGCGATTGGCAGCGGCGCAGAAGTGTCGATCGGTGCGCCGTTCATTGCCGGGGCGACCGTCGTTGCCACGGTGGTGGGTCATGGTCGACATGACAAGGTCCGCATCTTCAAGATGCAGCGCCGCAAGCACTACCAGAAGCGTCAAGGCCATCGCCAGGCGTTTACCGAAATCGAGATCGGCGCGGTCAACGTCTGATCTGTACCTGTCAGAGGAACGAAATGGCACAGAAGAAGGGCGGCGGCTCTACGCGGAACGGCCGGGATTCCCAGCCGAAGATGCTGGGAGTGAAGGTGTTCGGCGGGCAGACTGTTTCTGCCGGCTCGATCATCGTTCGCCAACGCGGGACTCGTTTTCACGCGGGGGCGAATGTCGGCATGGGTCGCGATCACACGCTCTTTGCGCTAGCCGATGGCGAAGTCAGTTTTGCAGTGAGGGGCGCCAATAGCCAGCAAACCGTTATCGTCAAGACCGATTGACTGTCGGGTTGGCGTGGCAATAAAGGCCCCGGGAGTCGGGGCCTTTTCATTTTTGATGTCACGTAGGATGCAATAGGGCGGTCCTCGAGAGTTCTGCGGATCGCTGCGACACATGAAGTTCGTCGACGAAGCAACGATTGAAGTGATCGCCGGCAACGGCGGCAACGGATGCATGAGCTTCCGGCGCGAAAAGTTCATTCCTTTCGGGGGTCCGAATGGTGGGGACGGTGGGCGCGGCGGCAGCGTATACGCGGTGGGTGACCGAAACCTGAACACGCTGATCGATTTCCGCTATGCGCGTCGTCATGCTGCCCGCAACGGCGAGAACGGGCGGGGCTCTGATCAGTACGGCGCCGCTGCGGAGGACATCCACTTGCGCATGCCGATCGGCACGATCATCAGCGACCTCGAGTCGGGTGCTGTCGTCGCAGAGTTGCTGGTACCCGACGAGAAGGTGTTGATCGCAAAGGGTGGCGACGGCGGATTCGGCAACCTGCACTTCAAGAGCAGCACCAATCGAGCGCCGCGCCAGAAGACGCCCGGATGGCCGGGTGAGCAACGGAAGCTGCGCCTTGAACTGCGAGTGCTCGCGGACGTCGGCTTGCTCGGTATGCCGAATGCTGGCAAGTCGACGCTGATCAGCGCGATTTCGAATGCCCGACCCAAGATTGCCGACTATCCGTTCACGACGCTCCAGCCGAATCTGGGTGTTGTCCGAGTCGCGCCCGATCAGAGTTTCGTCGTTGCCGATATTCCGGGGTTGATCGAAGGTGCTGCCGAAGGCGCAGGACTGGGCCATCTGTTTCTACGCCACCTCCAGCGTACTCAACTGCTGCTCCATGTCATCGACTTCGCCCCGTTCGATGACACGGCTGACGCGGTTCAGCAGGCCAAATCCATCATCGCCGAGCTGAAGAAGTACGACGCTTCATTGCACAGCAAGCCGCGTTGGATCGTCCTGAACAAGGTCGACATGCTGCCCCCGGAAGACCGGGAGGCTCGCATCAAGGATTTCGTTCGCCGGCTACGCTGGAAGGGCCCTGTCTTTCCGATTTCAGCTCTGACGCGCGAGGGTTGCGAGCCTTTGGTTCGAGCGGTCTATCAGCACGTGGCCGGCTCGCGCAACACCCCCGCCGTGAGTGTCGATCCGCGTTTCGAACGCGCGGGTGCCGACGAGGCGACGTGATGGCGGGAATCGTCAAAAGCGCTCGTCGCATCGTCATCAAGGTCGGCTCGAGCCTTGTGACGAATGAAGGCCGAGGTATTGATCCGGGCGCCGTGGGCAACTGGTGCCGTCAAATGGCCTTCCTCGCCGTTCAAAACCGTGAGATCGTGATGGTCTCCAGCGGCGCCATTGCCGAAGGGATGAAGCGATTGGGGTGGGCGACGCGTCCCAAGGGCATTCATCATCTGCAGGCTGCGGCGGCTGTTGGTCAGATGGGCCTGGCGCAGATCTATGAGTCCGAATTGCGTCAGGAGGGCATCCACAGTGCCCAGATTCTTCTGACCCATGCGGACCTCGCTGACCGCGAACGGTACTTGAACGCTCGCACGACGTTGTTGACGTTGCTCGGGCTCGGCGTCATTCCGGTGATCAACGAAAACGACACCGTCGTCAATGAAGAGATCAAGTTCGGAGACAACGACACTTTAGGCGCCCTGGTCGCCAACTTGCTCGACGCCGACGTGCTGATCATCTTGACCGATCAACCGGGGTTGTATTCGGCGGATCCGCGCAAGGATCCCACGGCCCGACTCGTCACTGAAGCTCAGGCGGGAGCGCCGGAACTGGAGCGCATGGCCGGTGGCGCCGGCTCGGCGATCGGCCGAGGCGGCATGATGACCAAGGTGCTCGCCGCCAAGCGAGCCGCCAGCAGCGGCACCAGCACCGTCATTGCGTGGGGCCGCGAGCCAGATGTGCTGCTTCGACTCGCCGAGGGTGAAGCGATCGGCACGGAGCTCCGCGCGCCAACGCAGAAGCGAGCCGCCCGCAAGCAATGGATGAGTGACCACCTTCAGATGCGCGGCGCGGTCGTGATCGACGAGGGTGCGCGCGTCAAGGTTCGTGAAGGTGGCAAGAGCCTGTTGCCGATCGGTGTCGTCGAGGTACAGGGAGAGTTTCGGCGCGGCGACGTGATTGCGGTCAAGGGGCTCGAAGGACACGAAGTGGCACGCGGTCTCGCCAACTACAGCAGCAGCGAAGCGCGACTGATCGCCCGCAAGCCCTCGAGCGAAATCGGGAAGCTACTCGGCTTCATCGGCGAACCGGAACTGATCCACCGCGATAACCTGGTTCTGAGTTGAGCGTCGGCTGCTGGGAGACAACTCAAATACCCCACGCGGCGTTCAGCTTCTTAAAGGCGAGGCCCTCACGGCGTCGCTGGCAACACCGGCGGAACCTCGGCTGTCGGCTCAACGGAAGGCGCTACTCGACGCTGGATTTCCTCGTCGCGAGGATGCGGGCGCATTCCCGTTCTCAGATACCGGTTGTGCTGGGTCCCGCGCGGCAGGAATCTCGCGAGCTCCGTCAAGGCCATCTGGTAAACGTCGCGCTTGAACTCGATCACGACTTCGAGCGGGATCCAGTATTCATTCCAGCGCCATGCGTCGAACTCCGGATGATCGGTCGCACGCAGGTTCATGTCGCTGTCGCGGCCTGTCAGTTGGAGCAAGAACCAGATTTGCTTCTGGCCGCGATAGTGGCCGCGCGCGTCGCGTCGGATGAAATGCGTCGGGACTTCGTATCGCAACCAATCGCGTGTGCGTGCGACGATCCGCACGTGATCGGGATTGAGTCCGACCTCTTCGTGCAACTCACGGTACATCGCCTGCTCAGGCGTCTCGCCGTAATTGATGCCCCCTTGCGGGAACTGCCAGGAGTGGGTCCGGATTCGCTTGCCCCAGAACACCTGGTTTCTGTGGTTGAGCAGGATGATGCCGACGTTGGGTCTGAACCCTTCACGGTCGAGCATAATCAACCCCAATTCTTTCGTTGAATCCATTATTGCACTGGCTTCGCGGGAATCAAGCCCCTCGGGACTCTCCCGCCGTCAAGCCAGATCGCATTTGGCAGTTCTGCCGCCTCCCATGAAAGCCAGCCAGTTCTTCATTTCGACGCTCAAGGAAGCACCGGCGGACGCCGAGGTCATCAGTCATCGGCTCATGCTGAGAGCCGGATTCATCAAGCGGTTGTCGGCAGGCATCTACAGCTACATGCCGATGGGGCTGCGCGTCATTCGCAAGGTCGAGACCATCGTCCGCGAGGAAATGGATCGAGCAGGCGCCGTCGAGTTGCTGATGCCGGTCGTGCAACCGGCCGAGCTTTGGCAGGAAAGCGGACGCTTTCAGAAGTACGGTCCTGAGCTGCTCCGCGTCAAGGATCGCCACGAGCGTGACTTCATTGTCCAGCCGACAAGCGAGGAAGTCATCACCGACATCGCCCGGCAGGAACTTCGCAGCTATCGCGCGCTGCCGAAGAACTTCTATCACATCCAGACCAAGTTTCGGGACGAGCGGCGTCCGCGCTTCGGCGTGATGCGGGGACGCGAGTTCACGATGAAGGACGCGTACTCGTTCGATCGCGATGTCGATGCGGCCGGTTGCAGTTACCAGCGCATGTACGACGCGTATGTACGTATCTTCGAGCGCATGGGCCTGACATTTCGCGCCGTCGCGGCGGATACTGGCGCGATCGGCGGTGACCGCTCCCACGAGTTCCAGGTGATTGCCGATACGGGCGAAGACGCGATCGTCTACAGCCCGTCCTCCGACTACGCGGCCAACATCGAACTCGCCGAGGCGGCAGCGTTGAGTCCCGCTCGTTCGGCGGCGAGCGAATTGATGCATTTGACGCCGACGCCGGGCAAGGCCACGTGTGAAGACGTCGCCGCGTTGCTCGGTATTCCCCTGGATCGGACAGTGAAATCGCTGGTTTTGGCGACGGACGAGCCTCGCCCCGCGGGGTCCGAGCCGAAGACTGCGATCTGGCTGTTGCTCGTTCGGGGCGATCATGCATTGAACGAGGTCAAGGTCGGCAAGCTGCCCGGCCTGGATAACGGCTTTCGTTTTGCAACTGCAGGCGAAATTCAAAGCGCCTTTGGGTGCCAGCCGGGGTATCTGGGCCCCATACTCGAGGAACGAACCTTCAGGGTCGTCGCAGACCGCACGGTGGCTGCGATGAGCGACTTCGTCTGCGGGGCCAACGCGGCAGACCACCACCTGACCGGCGTGAACTGGGGGCGCGACTTGCCGGAGCCCGATCTGGTCGCCGACATCCGCAATGTCGAGGTCGGCGACCCAGCTCCGGATGGCAGCGGGCCCGTCGCAATCCAGCGAGGCATTGAAGTCGGGCACGTGTTCTTCCTCGGCACGAAGTACAGCGAAGCCATGAACGCCACGTATCTGGACGAAGGCGGCAAGGCGCAGTTGCTGCAGATGGGCTGCTACGGAATCGGCATCACGCGAGTTCTGGGTGCCGCCATCGAGCAGAACCACGATGCGCGCGGCATGATCTGGCCGGATCCACTGGCACCGTTCAGCATCGTGCTGTGCCCGATCGGGTACGACCGGTCGCCTCCTGTGCGCGCGGCGGCCGACGATCTCTACGAGCGACTGCGGTCCGGGGGGATCGATGTCATCCTCGACGATCGAGGCGAGCGCCCCGGCGCAATGTTCGCCGATTGGGAACTGATCGGCGTTCCCCATCGAATCGTCTTGTCGGATCGAGGGCTCAAGGAGGCCACGGTCGAGTACCAGGGACGTCGTGACACCAGCGCGACGCCGGTGCTGCTTGCTGAAGCGCAGGCCTTCCTGAAGGCCAAGCTGGACGCATGAACCGCGGGCTCTCCCCGCGGGGGAGAGAACGTCGTGGCCTCATGGCGTCGACGATCTTGGGGCCGTTGGCGGCAGGGTGGCCCGTCGCAGTTCGGGCAGGAGCGCAAGTCGAGGAGCCGTTGGCTGACTCCGTGCGCTCCGTGCTGTCGGCGGCGATCGCGAATCGGGCGCCGCCGAAGCCGTCCTTCGCCAACATCGAAGAGCGCTTGGCGCACCTTCGCTGGCTCGGCGCGATGAGCGAGCGCCTCAAAAAGCGTACCGCCGAGCACGTGACGCGCGTCGAGTTTCTCGAGACGCTCTGGTACGAAAGCACGCGCGCCGGCCTCGAACCCTCGCTGATGCTCGGTCTCGTCCAGGTCGAGAGCGGCTTCCGAAAATACGCGGTCAGCATCGCCGGGGCGCGCGGGTTCACGCAGGTGATGCCGTTCTGGGCCCGCCTGATCGGCGATGGAGATTCAGGTCGCCTGTTCCACACCCAGACCAACCTTCGATTCGGGTGCGTGATCCTCCGCCACTACTTGAATATCGAGCGCGGCGATCTCTTCCTCGCACTCGGACGCTATAACGGCAGCCGGGGTCGGCCCGAATATCCGAACGCCGTGTTCGGCGCGCGTCGCGGGTGGGAATACCAGCCGGGCTGAGCCAAGACTCCTCTAGAGCCCGTTCCAGGATTTGGGCGCAGCGGAGTCGAGACCCAGCAACGCCAGCGCTCTCTCGACGGTGTCGTCGACCAGTTCATCGATCGTCTGCGGGCGGTGATAGAAGGCGGGCAGCGGCGGAAACACGATACCGCCCATTTCCGTCACCGCGGTCATGTTGCGCAGGTGAGCCAGGTTGAAGGGCGTTTCGCGGATCATCAGCACGAGCCGCCGCCGCTCCTTCAACGTCACATCGGCCGCACGCGAGAGCAAGTTGTCGGAGTAGCCCTGCGCGACGGCGGCGAGCGTCTTCATCGAACACGGCGCGATCACCATGCCGGCGGTACGGAACGATCCGCTCGCGATGGTCGCGCCGACATCCGACGGGTTGTACGACTTGTCGGCGAGTGCCTCCAACCCCTTCCGATCCAGACCGAGCTCGTGGTGGACGTTGAGAACGCCGGCTGGGCTGGCGACGAGATGTGTTTCTCGCCCCGCTTCACGGAGCCGCTGAAGGAGCCGAACCGCGTAGACGGCGCCGGTGGCGCCGGTCAGGCCGACGACGACGCGCGTGTCGGCCTTGCTCACCCGACTAGGCCGTCGTGCCGAGCGTCTGCTGCAGTTCGCCGGCCTGGTACATCTCGGTCATGATGTCCGAGCCTCCGACGAACTCGCCGTTGACGTAGAGCTGCGGAATCGTCGGCCAGTTGGCGTAGCTCTTGATGCCTTGGCGCACCGCGTCGTCTTCCAGCACATTGACCGTCGTCAGGTCTTCGACGCCGCATGCCTTCAGGATTTGCACCGCGCGACCGGAAAACCCGCACATCGGAAACTGCGCGGTGCCTTTCATGAAAAGCACCACCCGGTTGCTCTTGACGAGATCGTCGATGCGCTTTTGAACGTCGTTCATGAGATGACAGCCTGAGGTGGATCGAATAGGCGAAGTTATACGGCAAACCCCGCAACGCCTCCGGGCGCTGCCGAATGTCCTGCCAACCCCCGGACGTCAGAAGGAATAGGAGACGCCGAGCTGCACGATCGGCGACCAGCGCATGTCGCGGACGGTGTCGTCGAGGCTTTGCCCATTGCCGAAGAACCGTCCCAGCTTGACGGCGTTGCCCGGGCTCAGCGAAACCACGCCGAGGTCGGCATTGAAGCTCCAGCCGCCACGTGGCGACAGCCCTGTGTAGCCAATCCCAACATAGGGCAGCGTCGGCGCATCGACGGATGAGTCGCCCGGCAGAACGTTGGTCACCTGACCGGTGGTTCGCCGGTCCACGTTGAAGCCGTAGCCCGAGGATCCGGCTCCGAGATTGGCCGCCGCGAGCGAGCGCGGCCCGATGACGACGCCGCTCGTGGCCCGAAAGCCTCCGGCACGCTTCGCGCCAAGCAGCGAGCCGGTGAGGTAGTAGTCGCTCATCAAGGTCAGGCCGCTGATGCCCGGATTGGCGGGTCCGAACGTTCGTGTCCAGGCTGGCGAGGCCGAGCTCATCGACAGGCGCCCCTGCCAACGGGGCCATTGGAACTCGTCGCTTTTGACGGTCAGGCCGTTTCCTTCGTTGGCATGGAGAGGACTGACGTGGCCGGCCAGGGCGATGGCGAGGGCGATGGGCAGACGAAAATTGATCACGACAACCTCCGCGTAGCGACGAGAGCCGGGCGGCGCCTCGAAGTCGAGGGCCACCGGGAGTTCATGCTACGCCGACGCTGCGTTGTCGGTGTGGTATTCGTCCCCGAACGGTCGAGTTCCGCGGCGGTAAGAGCCGCTTTGCACCGATTCGAGGGGGGCGCCAAGGTACCCGCCCGAGAAACGCTATGCGCCGGATTGGGGGGCGAATATTCCGCCGGTGCAGCGAGGCTGCCCCGCCAGATCGGGCCGGGTCGTGATGGCCGCGAACCCGCCTGCCGCGAGCATCCCGGTCACCGCGCCGGCCTGATCGAACCCGTGTTCGAACCACAGCCGTCCTCCCGGTACCAGATGCCCTCCGGCTTTGCGAGCGACCTCCTGCAAGGCCACCAGGCCGGTCTTGCCGCCGACCAGTGCCAGCCCTGGCTCCTGGCGCAACGCCGCCAGGTGCGAATCTCCTGCGGCCACGTACGGCGGATTGCACAGCGCGAGGTCGAAGCGCTCGGCCTTCCAAGGCTCCCACCAGGAGCCGAGGCGCATCTCGATGTCGAGGCCGAGATCGACCGCATTGGTTCGCGCCACCTCGAGGGCCGCGGCGCTGGCATCCGATGCGCACACCTCGGCGCCGGGTCGAGCGCTCTTGCAGGCCAGGGCGATGGCACCGCTCCCGGTGCCGAGGTCGACCACGCGCACGCGTCCTCGTGAGCGCAAGACGGCATCGATCGCGTCGATGGCCAGGTCGACCAGCAGTTCAGTTTCCGGACGCGGCACCAGCACCGCGGGCGACACGCGCAGGCGCAAGCCACGAAACTCCTTGCAGCCAACGATGTAGGCGACCGGTTCACCGCAGGCTCGTCGAGCCGCGACGTCGCGCCAGCCCTGCAGTTCGCCGGCCGTCAATGAACTGTCGTCGTGAGCGATCAGCCAGGCGCGACTTCGACCGAGAACGTGCCCGAGCAGCACGAAGCTGTCCAGCCGATCCAATCCCAACCCGTGCCCGAATCCAAGCGCGTCCCGGACCGAACAGTCTGAAACCAGTCCGGAGGCCGACGGAAGGTTGTCTCGCCCCTCGCTCATCGATCGCCGCTTTCGAGCGCAGCGAGTTGCTCGGCCGCCTGTGCTGCCTGAAGGGCGGAGGTGACGTCGTCGAGATCGCCGTCCAGAATGGCCTGCAGCTTGTACAGCGTCAGGTTGATCCGGTGATCGGTCATCCGGCCTTGCGGGAAGTTGTAGGTGCGGATGCGGTCGCTGCGATCGCCGCTGCCGATCAGCCCCTTGCGTGTCGCGGCCTCGTGCGCGGCCCGTTCAGACCGTTCTTTCTCGGCCAGTCGGGCGAGCAGAACCGCCATCGCCTTGGCCTTGTTGCGATGCTGGGAACGATCGTCCTGGCACTCCGCGACGATGCCGGTCGGCAGGTGGGTGATCCGGATGGCGCTGTCGGTCTTGTTGACGTGCTGCCCGCCGGCGCCGCTGGCCCGGAAGGTGTCGATGCGGAGCTCGGCCGGATTCAGCTTCACTTCTTCGGCCGGATCCGGCTCT